>Ga0210399_10000453_pt1 | contig 33092 bp, 26 predicted proteins | sample IncBWC14MmetaG_FD_150865 | JGI IMG/M metagenome (GOLD analysis project Ga0210399, IMG submission 150865) | Forest soil microbial communities from Barre Woods Harvard Forest LTER site, Petersham, Massachusetts, United States - Inc-BW-C-14-M | ecosystem: Environmental > Terrestrial > Soil >... | reverse complement strand
CGGTGGAGAGCTTCGCGTACACGGCAGTCAAAAGAACTTTCGATCTAGCTGCAGCCAGTCTTGGCGTCATAGTCCTGAGCCCTATCTTTCTGGTCATCGCCGCCCTAGTGAAATTCAGCTCTGCCGGCCCAGTCTTGTTCCGTCAAGAGCGCATTGGCCGCCATGGAAAATCTTTCACCCTACTCAAGTTTCGTACGATGCATTGCAGCAGTAAAAGCGACAGCGACACGCTCTGGACAACCAGGAACGATCCCCGTTGCACGGTCATCGGCGCCGTCTTACGCCGCTTCAGCCTGGATGAACTGCCTCAACTGTTAAATGTCATTCGGGGCGAAATGAGCCTTGTAGGACCTCGCCCGGAACGTCCCTTTTACGTTGCAAAATTTGGGGAAGATTTTGAGAAGTACAACATGCGGCACCGCTGCCATGTGGGCATGACCGGATGGGCACAGGTCAATGGACTTCGCGGAGACACCTCGATCTCTGACCGCCTGCAGTATGATCTCTACTATATGCGCAACTGGAGTTTTGGACTTGACCTCCAAATCATATTCCGCACAGCATTTGTAGCTTTTACAGGTACAAACGAGTACTAGGCTACATGATTTCGTTGACCGCGAGCGTGCCCCACAGAAGGTTGCCTGCAATTAGCGTAGTAATCCATTTTTTCGAAGGCCTGATATCTCTCGTTTGTCAGACGAGAAGGCATTGATTTCGGATACGATAGTAAGTGATCTAACCACACCCACATCAGGGTGAAGCCGGAATCTAGCTGTTTATGCTATCGATCATCATACCGACCTTCAATGGCGGCGCTAGAATTGCCGCCTGCCTCGGCGCACTTCTGGAACAGACGGCAGGCAAAGGCGCAGAGATCCTCGTGATTAATGATGGTTCTACTGACGACACTGCAGAAGTGGTTGCGCGCTACTCTGGCGTTCGTCTTATTACGCAATCGAACGCAGGACCAGCGGCCGCGCGCAATCGCGGTGCGCTCGAAGCTCGCGGTGAAATCATCTTGTTCACCGATGATGACTGCGTGCCGGCGCCCGGGTGGTTGGATGCAATGACGGTCCCGTTCAAGGATCCAATTGTCGTCGGAGTAAAAGGAGTCTACCGCACTCGTCAGACAGAGGTGGTTGCGCGTTTTGTGCAAATTGAGTACGAAGACAAGTACCGGCTGATGTCAGGCGCGTCTGAGATCGACTTCATTGATACTTACTCGGCAGGGTTTCGCCGCGAACGATTCCTTGAGATAAATGGTTATGACGTGAGTTTTCCGGTGGCTTGCGCCGAAGACGTGGAACTGTCATACCGCATGTCTAACCGCGGCTGGATTATGAAGTTCGTTCCGGCGGCGATTGTTTATCATAGGCATCCGGATACGCTCCGGCAATATATTAAAAAGAAGTACAAATTCGCGTTCTGGCGTGTTCTGGCGGTACGCAAGAATCCCAATAAGGCTCTAAGAGATAGCCACACACCACAACTGATGAAGCTACAGCTTCTCTTTGTGCCTGCGCTACTGTTTGCCATTGTCTGCGACTTAGTTCGCCCAAAGGCTTCAGCGACGCTGCTGGTCTGCATCGTTTTTTTGTTGAGTACGCTTTCATTCGCATGGCGAGCTGCCACGAAGGACCTGAACGTAGGTGTGCTTTCTCCCGCACTGTTAGCCGCACGGGCCTTTGCGCAAATAGTGGGCGTCGCAGCTGGCCTAATCTGTGCTTGGCGCACACCGACCAAGGCCACAACCCAATCTCCCGCTTGACGATAAGAGAAGAAAAGGATTATTCCGTTCGACGCCGACCGGAAATCCGTTGAATGAAGATCCTGATCATCAGCTCGCTTTATCCTCCCAACGTGATCGGGGGGGCCGAGAAAGCCGCCGCAGAGCTGGCTGAAGCCCTCGTTCGTCGTGGCCATTTAGTAGTGGCAGTCACCTTGCATCCGGGGTCGAGCGAGATCGTCGAGAATCGAAATGGTGTCCTTGTGTATCGCCTGCCGCTCGATAATTTTTACTGGCCTTTTGGACGGGCGAAGAAGCCAAACACTCTTTTTCGACTCGCTTGGCACATTAGGGAGATGTCGAATCCCGCAGCGGCACGAAGGATCGGCAAGATCCTGGACGCTGAAAAGCCGGACGTCGTAAATACCCATAACGTCTGTGGCTTCTCACTGACCGTTTGGCGAGAGATCAAGCGTAGAAAGATACGCCTGGTGCATACCGTCCATGACTGCTATCTTCTGTGCGCGCGCTCCATGCTGTTTCGCAACGGGAAAAGTTGCACGAGACGATGCCTGGACTGCGCCCTTTTGACATTGAAAAGGAGAGACTTATCCCGACTTCCAGATTCAGTGATCTCTGTCAGCCAATACACCTTAAACGAGCATATCAAGCGCCGTTACTTTGAACATGTGCCAGCAAGTGTCGTATATAACATCCACCGAAATAACAAGCCTCCCTTGCACCAATCCTTCGATGCCAAGAAGAAGTCCAGTGAGCTGGTATTTGGATTTATAGGAAGGATTGAGGAGGAGAAAGGTATTGAAACACTTCTTACAGCGACCGAGCAGTTGCGAGCACCAAATTGGAAACTGAAGATCGCAGGAAAGGGACTCGACGACTATGTGAAAAAACTATCTCAACGGTTCTTAGACCCGAGGGTTGAATGGTTAGGGTTCAGCGATGCAACGCAGTTCTATTCCTCGGTTGATGTGGTCATTATTCCCTCCTTAGTGGCCGAGGCTCTGCCATATGTTTGCATTGAGAGCATTCACGCGGGAAAAAGCCTCATCTGTGCACGTTCCGGCGGCATACCTGAGATTGCTAGACTTTCCAAGATCGTAGAGTTCTTCCCCGCTGGGGATGCGATTGCCTTGGCGGAGAAGATGAATCTTGCGCTAAGCTCTCGGCACGAGTGGCGCGAGTGTACCCTTCCTGACGCGACAATACTTGCCGCATTCCGAGAAGAACACCTATCGGAAATCTATCTTCGCGAATACACGGGTCAAAACGCGGCAGTGCAAAAAACCTAGGATGCCAGAGGCCTTCGATGTGATTCTTCATCCTTTCGGTTTTTCCCCTCAAACGACCAGACAATTGCAAGAGCAACCCAAAAAATTGGTTCCATATGGGATTGAAGAAATAGGTTAAAGAGAGCGATCGCTGCAATGAAGGATCCTGCGCCGCTCCTTGCGACAACCGGGTATAGGAAGAGAATTAGCAGAAGCAGGAATGCGGGTAATCCGAGCTCGGCGAGCACAGTTACATATAAGCTGTGGAAATTCCCGTATTTGCTGTCCCCGAAGAAATCACCAAGAACTCTGGGGGCGCCTGCGAATCCAATGCCTGCAAATACCGTACGAGTTGAGCTTGCCCAGGTTTCTAGGCCCCTTTGTATCAACTCAATATGATTCCCTCCCGAAGTTCCTTGTTCACCCGAAAGCCGTTCAGATACGATATCTGAGACCTGCCATAGTTCGAAGAGATTGCCGATTTCTTTTCTATAAATGACTGCAACACTCGAACAGACAATTGCCAATGTGGCCACTCTAAGGACCATCCGTCGCGTCATCAGATGTTTCAATAGGGATCTCGAGAAGAAGTAGTACGCGAACCAGCAAAGAATGCCGGATCTCGAGAAAGTGAGCAGAACAAATACCCCAATAGCAAAACGAAAAAAACGTGAGTAGCGGTTTGTTTCGGAAAAACGATCAAGCAGGGCTAAATACATCACTAGCACGAAAGCGGCGCGGTTCGAATCGAGGCTAAACCCCGAGAGCCGAGGCAGTACACCAAGTAGCGTTGCAGTTGGCGCGAAAATGGACTCGATCGAAGAACTAGGTTCTTCTTCCAGTCTAAAAAGCCCCTGGCCCCAGGCGATGCATTCGCCAAGGCAAAAAATCAGCCACAATATCAGGGCAAAAGTAATGCAGCGTAGCACAAGTTGTTGCGGGGCGGGATCTGCCAATATTCTCACTGAAATGCAATATCCCAACACGGACACTAGCACCAAATCAGCAAGAGCCACGATCCCACGTTCCGGATTCACGCCAAAGATCGTTGAAACAAACGAAAACACTAAGAATAGCGAAAATACTGCCAGAAACGGGAGTTGGCGGCGAATCGGCGGTTGTATGGTGAATTCGAATGTTCCCGATAATCCCCTCAAAAAAATCTGGATTAAAACAACCAAAGGGGCGAATAGCAAAAAGGGCGTCAGTCTGAAGAAACCATGCCCGCCCAATAGGTCGATACGGTCGGCGCCTATTAGAGCGATACTTCCAATAACGCTTGTATACTCTAGCTTTTTGAGCATTTGTGGCTATTGATCCGCAAAACCGCGTTCCTAGGACCGAACCGACATCATCACTAAGGCTACTCTACGAAAACATCTTGTCGCAACTTGCTGCGTTGCCTCTGTTTGGCGGGTACATTTTTCCCGGCCTAACCGCTCGCCAAACATCTTCATCTCACAGCGGCTTGACGGCGACGCTAGGGTCATCTGAATCACCAGAGCTATGTCCTCTGGATCGTATCGGTAGCGAAAAACGGCTGCACCCGCAAACAGCTAACGTCGCCCGAGGGGAATCGCCTTGGCGAGAAGTTCGGTAGTGCTGAACCCCTCGACGGTAGGAACGATTTTCACGCGGCCGCCCCAAGATCGGACTTCCTTGGCGCCCACAATGTTGTGCTCGGCGTAGTCTCCCCCTTTGACAATTACGTCGGGTCGCAGAGCCTCAACCAATCGCAAGGGCGTCGGGTCGTCGAAGATTACCACGGCATCGACTGCAGCCAGCGCGGCTAGAATGCGGGCACGATTTTGTTCACCAACCACAGGGCGCGAGGGGCCCTTCAGGCCTCGGACCGACGCGTCGCTGTTGATGGCCACTACCAGGCGATCGCCTTCGCGGCGCGCGGCTTCGAGCAGCGTGATATGGCCAACGTGCAGCAGGTCAAAACACCCATTGGTAAAGACAATGCGTTGGCCAGCGGAGCGCCATGCGGATAGCCGGGCGAGCAAGGGACCGAGATCCAACACTTTCTCTTCTGCCTGCAACTCAATCTGGGGCATTAGACTGACGAGCAACTCATCGCGGTTCACGGGCACCGTGCCGACCTTACTCACAACGATGCCCGCTGCCGCATTGGCCAGTTGTGCTCCGATTTCGATTTCGACGCCGCCACACAATGTGAGCGCCAGCGTTGCAATGACGGTATCGCCCGCTCCTGACACGTCGAAAACTTGCCGTGCCGCCGCGGGAGCGACAAAAACAGAGTCGCTGCGTAGCACGGCAATGCCTTTGTCGCTCATCGTCGCTGTCATGTACTCCAAGTCCAACGTAGTAATCATCCTTTGGCCGGCCGCTAGAATAGCGTCCAGATCCTGCGTGGAGATGCCGCTCGCTAGCGAAAGTTCAGGGAGGTTTGGACAGATGGTCGTCGCTCCGCGGTATCGAGCGAAGCTCCGCTGTTTGGGATCTACGAGGACGGGAATCCTGCGATTACGCGCCGCTCGAATGGTGTGTTGGCAAACTCTCTCCGTGAGAGTACCCTTCGCGTAATCTGACAACACGACAGCGTCAGCAGAGACAAGCGAGGAATCAACGGCCGCAAGAAGCCCGGCGTATGCTTCGTCGGGATAGCCGTCTGCCTGTTCCGAGTCGAGGCGCAGCATCTGCTGTCTGCCTCCAATAATCCGAAGTTTGGCGGTGGTCGGATGGTCGGCTACAACCATTGTCTTTGAATCAACGCCCGCGCCGAGCAGTAGGGTCTGCAGCGCGCGCCCGTCTTCGTCGCTGCCGACAAAGCCCAACAGAGTAGCTTTGGCCCCAAGTCCGATGATGTTCATCGCGACGTTGCCAGCACCGCCGGGTCGCTCGCTGCGGTGCGCTACGCGTACGACTGGCACCGGAGCTTCCGGAGAGATGCGCTCCACATCGCCGGCGATGTAGCGGTCAAGCATCAGATCGCCGACGACCAACACTCGTGACTCACTCCATCCCCCCTCAACCAACTGGACTAATTTGTGCAGATCCGGGATCATCGGTGGCTGTTCCGTTTTCCTCCTTTTGACTTTCGCACACGCTCAACCCACCCAATCGCACAGCATGTGCCCACAGAGAATGTGGCCCTCCTGAATGCGCGCTGTGTCCTGCGAAGGAATCCGAAGCACAGCATCGGCGATGCCGGCCATCGCCCCGCCATCTTTTCCTGTAAAAGCTGTGGTAACGGCGCCCAAACGACGTGCCGACTTTAGCGCCAAACAGACGTTCCGGCTGTTCCCCGAGGTGGAAATGCCAATCAGCATATCCCCTCTGGAACATAGCGCCTCAACTTGCCTGCAGCACACATTCTCGTAACGTAGTCATTACTGATGGAGGTAAGAGCGGGAGTGTCTGTGGTCAACGCAACAGACGGTAATCCGCGACGTTCCCGCCGAAAGCGCCCGACGAACCCCGCGGCCAAATGCTGCGAGTCGGTAGCGCTGCCGCCGTTACCACACAACAGAATCTTGTTGCCTGCCAAGACTATATGGGTCATCTCAATGGCGGTTCTTTCCAGGATGGGCCGCTCGGCACGCAAACTCTCGATTATTGAAAGATGGTCGGCGATCGCGTGTTCAAATATTTGCTCAAATATTGGGGTTGATTTCAATAAATATGACATGGCTTCTACGCTATGCGATGCCCGGCACGGTGCCCTGGAACCCGGGTTGTCATCCTTGCTATCATCATCGTTGCTATCATACTCGCAACGCGGCGCTTATAAAGCGCTAGTGCTCGGAATTGATTGGAGCCCTTATTCGAAACGTTCGTTACGTATTTCTCGATCGCGAGGGTGTCATCTGCCGGAAGCCGCCGGAAGGAGAATATATTAGCCAGTGGGAGAGTTGCCACCTTCTTCCAGGTGCGGAGATCGCTATCGCTTCCTTAAATCGCTCTGGCCGGCGGGTAATCGTGGTTACCAACCAACGTGGGGTTGCGCTCGGTCGTTATAGGTGCGCAGAAGTCGAGGCGTTGCATTCCAGATTGCAGCAACACCTGGCAAAGCATGGTGCGAGGATCGATGCATTCTACTATTGCCCCCACGAAGATGGGGACCAGTGCGATTGCAGAAAGCCGAAACCTGGTCTTTTCCAGCAGGCGTTTCGCGATTTTGACGATGCCACCCCAGAGAATAGCTTGATGATTGGCGATTCCATTTCTGACATTGAGGGAGCTCGCAAACTCGGCATTGCCTCCATCTTTGTTCGGGGCGACCCTAAAATGCGAAAGCCGGGGACTGAAAAGGCAGTTCTACTCGCCGACCGAGTTTGCGACTCGCTGCTGGAAGCCGTGGACGAATACCTGCTCTGAGCCCATTCGAATTCCGATTCCAGGGTCGCGAGCATTCAATCGAGAGAAGGACAGGGAGCACTGACTATGACCCACGATTGGCTAATCGTTCTAGGGATTGGACAAAGTTGAATCCGAAGAGGCGCACCGGCCCTGCCAAGACGGCCCTCATTGTGAAACTTGGCCAAATTGGGGACGTCATTATGGCCATCCCGGCTGCGCGCGCTCTCCATGACAAGGGGTTTGAGGTTCACTGGGTGTGCGGCCGAGCGGTTCGCCCATTGCTTGAATCGTATTCCTGGATCAATCTAATCCCCACGAACGACAAAGAGTTGCTCTTGGGCAGCTCCTTTCAACGTGTCAACCGCGTCTTTAGGCTTTGGAGCAAGATCGCATTCAGGCGGTTTGATCTCTGCGCGACGCTGTATTACGACTGGCGTTATAGGTTGTTGACATTGCCCGTTTTGGCGCGCCGTAAACTATCACTGTCTTGGCGAAAAAGAAATACCACGCTGCTTCCGAGTCGGCACCACACCGATGAATTCGCCCGCATCCTATTGGAGTTGGAGGATACTTGCCGAGAGCAAAGCATCCCTCCCGTTCGCCCGGACCACTTGCCACCCTCTCCGCTTCCGCCCAAGACTGCACAGATGCGAGTTGCCATTGTTCCCGGCGGTGCAAGCAACCTCATTCGAGAGCAATACTTGCGCCGCTGGCCCATCGAGAGCTACGTGGAAGTGGCCCAACGTCTGCGGGATCGGGGTTGGGAGGTCGTGTTGATCGGTGGCACCGAAGATCTTTGGGTAAAGTCATATTTCCGCGAACTACTAGTTACGGATCTTATCGGCACGCTATCGCTGCCGGAGGTCGTTGCCGTCTGCGATGCTTGCGATGCTGTCGTTTCTCACGACACTGGCCCCTTACATCTTGCTGGTTTGAGCAAAGCATGTTTGATAGGAATATTCGGGCCCACGGATCCCGCCATGCGCGTTCCACGGAGGCCGTTCGCGGTGGGAATTTGGGGCGGGCAAGGGTTCGCTTGCCGTCCCTGTTATGACGGTCGCGATTTCGCCCCGTGTAGCTTTAACGGTTGCATGCGTGAGATCTCCCCGGAGTTAGTCTTGCGCCATGTAGATCGCCTGCTCAATGCGCGTTCCAGGGAGAACCCCTCGCTTGGGGAGTGATCCTCGCAGAAATGCATTAATCTGACAAGGACGCGCTTGGTGGGGTGAATGCTTTCCGAGTGTAAAAGCCTTCAACCGATTCCCACTAAGAGTTGCAGGTTGTCTATTCTTTACGCACGATACCGCGATTGCTATAGCTGCGACGATCGCGTGAATCACCGCACAATCACCGCCAGAGAAGCGGCTGTTATCGCCAATTGCGACGCTATCTGACTCCAGTCGCGTAAGCCGCGCGCAAAGGCGCCCGTTGGAAGTTTGTACGGCACAATGATTTCGTCACCGGCGTACAGCCTCAAATGCTCAAACTTCGAACCGGTAAAAAGCCCATTCACGTTGTTCGCAGCGACGACAATGCCGTTCGCCCGCAACACGAATGCATGTTGGAGATCAGACTGCGGTTTTCCCTTTCCAGCCATTTCCAGATAAGCTCCGCTGTTGGTGTGCGGGTCGAAAATGAAAGATCCCGGGTTGTAGACATTTCCCACGACCGAAATCGTAGACGGAGTATGCGGAATGATCAGGCGATCATTGTCCTCCATCAACATGTTGGGAAAATCATTGAGTCTATTGTCGGACGGCTTCACCGGCAAAGCGACCCGTCCTGTGGCTCGGACCGCGCGAAGCTGCGCAACTATCCCTTCCTGCAATTGGGCCAACCCTTGAGCATCACCGCTCGCCGATGACGCGGCGATCGAAAGTGCTGATTGCCTTACTTGAACTTCCATCGTATGCACAAGCTGGTCAATGCTGTTTTGCTGTTCGATGCGCGCCGACTCCCGCAACAGTTGTGAACCATAGACATAAGCATCCGGCGTAAGGCCGCCTGCGCGCTCGAGGACCGAATGCAATGTTTCATTTACTTCCAGCTTGTAGACGCCGGGACGCTTCACCTCGCCTTCGACGACAACGTACCGGGAACGCTCGTCCTGTGGCAAGCTGATGTCTCGCTGGGAAAAGATGGTGACAATGTCTCCCGCCTCAAGTTCAAGATTACTCGCCTCATCGTGTTCCAAAATTGCTTTTCGCGGACTCATCCAGATTAGCTTCGAACTGAGATCAGTCGGGTTCACGCGCTGGATGACAGCGTAGTCCCAGTTGATCTCGGGCGCGTAATGCCGTAAGTCCGCCGTCAAATTCTGGGCGGTTCGTCGGGTGGCGGAACTTTGCTCCGAGTTCTCCATACGTTCCTGGCTGCCGAGCGGAGTTCGCTCGGAAACTCTCGACGCCTCGCCTGAAGATTCCTGCTCTGGCTCGCAAGGAACATAAGTCACGACCGAAGAGTCGGTCGTACTTGAATACGGCAGATTTGAAATTCCGGTTGTCGTTTGACCGCCAGGAACGGGGCTGCTAGGTGCGGTGGTCAGTTGCGTTCCGCTCGTCGAGGCAGTATTCGCTGGCGGTCCAGTGGGTAGACACCGCACGTTAAAACCCGGTCGAACTGGATATTCTGTCGCGTGCCCGTTACCAATAGCGGCTCGATCAAGCCAGTAGCGGCGGGTCAGTAAGGCTTCTGGTTTCGGGATAAGGTCGCGGATGCGCATACCCGGATTCCAAGCGTATCGACCGGGATTTGCTACGTTTCCGCGCAGGGTAACGGTGTCCCGGAAGTTCGGCACGATTGAGAATACGCGTACGATATCGCCATCTTGAAGGGGTAGAGCCTGGGACTTTTCATCATAAGGGAACTCCAGTGTTTTTCGTGCCTGGTGATCAGCGAGCCTTTCGATCGTGATCCTGTTAGTGTCAGCAAGACTGCTCATCCCGCCCGCAACCTCGATCAGATTGTTCAGTGACGTACTTCCCTTCAACTCGTAAATGGCTGGCGTGTTCACGGATCCTGAGATCGCGGTAAGAGATCCAACTGGAGGAATATAGAGTACATCGCCCGGCTGAAGGCGCACATCCTTGGACTTATCGCCCTTGATCAACAAGTCATAAAAATCGAAGTCAGTAATCGTTTCTCCATCACGCCGCACTTGAATGTGCCGCAATGAGCCCTGCGGAGTTGGGCCTCCTGAAGTAAAAATTGCATTCACCAGCGAGCTCAAGGAACTGATGGTGTACGTACCGGGATAACGTGCATTTCCGACAACAAAGATCTGGATGGAACGGAGACGACCGATATTGGCTGTGAGACTGAAATTTCGAAAGATCTTCGAAACTTCTGTCTTGAGGTGTTGTTCAAGTTGCCCATAGTGCAGACCGGCCACGGAAACCTGCCCTATCCGCGGGATAAATATTTGCCCGGAACGGTCGACGACGGCGCGCAGATTCGCCTCGAGCTGCCCCCAGATTTTGATTTGGAGTTCATCCCCCGGACCAATTATGTAATCGTCCGGAACCTGCAGCAGGTCCAGCGGGGCAAACGTACTTGGAGGCTGATCAAACAGCGACTGCCCGAATAAGGGTAACGGGCGTCCAGCCGAGTCCGCCACCATCTGCTCAAATTCAGTCTGAGGCCAAGTAGGCGTCTTCGGACGCCTTATCTGCGCGGGATTCAGCGGAGTCGCACTGTAAGGTTGGGATGGGTTCAGGTCATAAGGAGAACGCAGTGTTGGCACGCCCTGGAGCGACGGCATATAGCTGCCGGATTGACCATATCCACTCTGACCCTGATTCTGCCAAAAACTGCATTCCGGACTCTCCGCTTGTAGAGGATCCGAGCAGTCTATTTTGGGATTTGGCAGCGCTCCGCTCTGGCCAGAAGATTGATTGAGCGATTGCGAGAAGCAAACTCCGGCCGAAAAGAAAAAGAAGAAGACAATCAGCCCAAGGAGACGTAATTTTGTCATCGTGTATTCAGTGTGCAGTGTATCCTGACAACGAACGCAACGGTAATTTTACCAACCGTGGACCTCTGCGGCGATCGTTGCCTCAAACAAAGTACCATCGATCGCATAATCGTGACAGTGCAACCGGTTCACGGCCTCTGAAAGTGCAGCTCCACTTCAGGAAGTGGAGGATTGATGGTGCTCGCCCACGAGACAGGATACCTCGGTGTTTAGATCCCAAGTTGCAGGAGTCGCTCCGTTAGTTCCGCCCAGGCCTATGGACCGAGGCGAGCTTCCGCGCGCTGAAAAATCGTCGCAGGCGTTTGTGTAGGATATCGGCAGACGCTTCGAGAGATGCTGCCAGCCGTCGCGGAGTACACGCCTGCCGCCAGTGCTTTCTAACTACATGCCTGGCTTCCGTGTCTCCCGAAAGAGATGCCAACGCACAATTGAGCGGATTCCACCCGTTAAATTCAGAGATTAGTCGCAAATACTCAGGCGCATGAATCTCTGGAGGACAATTGGTTGCGTAGTCGCTGTTAGGGTGCCTGCGGTAGAGGTAGCCCGGTTCGTCGATGTTCACGTAGTCGCCGCGTTCGAGAATCTGAAGATTGAACTTCAAGTCCGAGAGCATTCGGTATGATCTGTCAGACAGAATCCCAGCGACAGCGTCGCGCGGAAACATGATATTGGACGGACCGCCAATACAGTTGCCCATTCTGCTGAGACAAACATTGATCACACGGCGCCCTGGATGAGAACCCGGAAACTCAACGCAGAGTCCTTCGATGTTCAAATTGCAGTCAGTGATGAGGTGGTTGCAGGTAACCAATGCGACCTTGGGTTGGCTTTGCAGAACGGTCAGCTGCTTTCGAAGAATTCCATCAAGCAACACGTCGTCAGCACAAAGCAATTTAAAATAGCGTCCGCGGGAATTCGCTAAGCAGCGGGTCCCGTTTTCACAAGCTCCCAGATTCGAGGGATTCCGCAAATATCGAATGTGTGGAATCTCAAACGAGCGTACTACTTCTTCTGTGTTGTCTTCCGATGCATTGTCGACAATCAGAATCTCAAAATCGTCCAAGCCCTGCCGCATAATCGAGGCAATCGCATCCGGCAGAAATCGCGCACAATTGAATGTCGGAATCGCAATGGTAAGAACTGGTTCTTCGGTCGCCATGTTTGAAAAAACTGAAATTGCGGCAGCGCTGATACTCCCGGCGTACGACAGTTCCCAGGCGGACCTGCGGTGAGACAATCATACCAAAGCTGTTTGCCCTCGCGTTTTCCCTGATGAGAACCCAATGCGCGTTTTTAAGGATTATGCCAGAGCCTTCGGTACTTTTGAAAGATGAGCGTCGACCACACCAGTCCGGGGAAATTGCCGATGCAGCAGCTGATCACGATCCCCCTGGCACCATAGAGACGTCCAAAGATCAAGGTGAATGCTGTCACCGCCAAAGCTCCGACGATTGCGTTGGCGAGGAATACCTCCTGCTTATGCGCACGGAGGTAATAGGCCTGTGCAAAGATGATGACATTTACGATCATGGTAAGCATCAGCATAGCTATAGAAATGGGGTCCAAGAGCCGCTGAGCAAAACGAATGTGCTCTAAATTCAGGTACACACACCCTAGCCACGCCGTTAGACCCCCTGCGATCGAGACGGCAACGGCTTGCCAGAGCGCCTGAAAGAATGTTTGATCCAATCGTCGATATTCCTTGCGGGCGACCATGGTTCCGAATGGTGCGGATTTTGTGCCCACCCAGGAAACAGCGATAGCTTGAATCGCGTTTGCCAGACTCAGAGACATTCCCATCTGGCCCGCCTCCACGGGACCGCGGAATGCAAACAGGGCTGGATTAAAGAGCCAAAAAATAAAGTAGCCACAAAACCAGCTCACAGCGATTCTCCACTGGAATGGCCAGACTTCCTGACCCCACCCAATTCGATTCGGCCCTGTCTGACGCCTTAGTAACCCGAACAACAATTTGCGCTTCCCAAGCAGCCAGACAAGGGAGGCAAATGCCATTCCAAGCAGCATCATGGATGGCGCGAACAGGCCATGATGGCTCATTAGAGCGATCCACGCCAGCAAACTCCCGGTTACAGACTGCATGAACCGCAGACGCGCAATCTCCGGAACGTATCCGCAACCCTCCAGAAAGGAGAGCAGCGGGTCAAGTTGAAAGTTGAGCACCGCCATCAACGCGTCAAAACACCAGGGCAGGCGCCACGAAACGACATTCCCCGCAGGCTCATGCGTCGAAAAAAAATAAAACCCGGCAGGAGCCAATGTCGCGGCCATCAGCAACGCTGCTGCCGAATACCAGCGAACCGACTTCTGAATTACTGACGCAAGTCGGGCATGGGCGATAAAGTCCCCGCTGATCTCATAGTCACTGGAAATGGATAGTTGGGCTCGCTCATGGCTTGCCAACTGAAGAATCACAAAGGAGAAGCCCAGCTCAAAAATGATCTGCAGGGCGACCAGGCTTGCAAAGGTGTAGTAATACCCCTGCTCGGCAGGGGACAGGAATCGCGCGATGAGGGTAACGGTGACAAGACCAGCTGCACTGCCCCAGAATCTTGCAAGGACGGTGAATCCAATCGCTTGATCAAGCCCAAGGACCGTTCGTAGCCAGTGGCGAATTCGCCCGATCCATGATGAATTGAACGGGAGGGGGGCGACTCCAGGGAGACCGTCAGACATTTAGCGCCCCCCGGCCGAGCCAACTTGTGCGATCGGAGATATAATTGCTAATCCACAATCGCTGGAAACTGAATATTAGGTGCGTCATCTGGAAGAGGCGGTACGACTAAAATGACTCCATCGCAGAGGTTTCCTTCGTAAGGTATGAACCTGTCTTGGTCCTTGGGTGGTCGTATTCAGTTTTCACGCTACAGGATTATAGCGTCGCAGCCTCTGGAGCGTGCCCGATCCATGCTCTAGCTCGATTCTTTCGATTGGCTATCGTCGCTGAAGCGTGGGCGAACTACTGTACCGTAATTTCATGCGATCACGAAAAGCTTGGGTTTCGCGTGAGGGCGTAATCTTGTTGCGCAAATCGCGTATGCCAGAGTCACTCTCTACCCATCGAACCGGTTGTCGCTTCGATGCAGATATCTTACCTTGACAAAAGGGAAAACCAGGGCGAATGACGATAGCAAGTAAAACAAATCAACTGGAAGTGGTTCTGGATCGGATCGGGTCGGAATCGTTCGATGCGGTGCGCGTCCGCGAAAAGAGTACGTTCGCTAAGCTCGCCGGACAGAATGAGGATCGTCTCATTCTCTTCGGCGCGGGTCCGCTTGGCAGGTTCGTGCTCCAAGAGCTTAAACAGGCCGGGATTCAGCCGATCGCCTTTGCCGACAATAACGATCGGCTATGGCACACAGAGATCGAGGGCATACCTATCCTTCCGCCTTCTACCGCGTCGGATCGCTATCGTGACTCAGCATGTTTCGTAGTCACGATTTATAACGGCTCTCCGGTTCGCCGGCAACTCAATGCGCTAGGCTGCAAGTATAGTGCACCCTTTGCAGCTTTATTCTGGAAATATGCCGAGATTTTTACTCCGCACTCAGGAATAGACCTCCCGCACAAACTACCCGCATATGCCGATGAGATTAGGGCATGCCGTGAGGTTCTGGGAGACGATGACTCGCGACGCGAGCTAGCAGGGCAACTGGAATGGCGCTATTGGCTGGAGGATGATTCTCTTCCGCCCTCATTGGACCCAACGGGAACATATTTCCCGATGGACTTAGTGGTGCCGTCTGAAAATGAGGTATTCGTCGATTGCGGCAGTTTTCAAGGAGACATTTTCCCCAGCTTCAACGCTCATTGGAAGGGCAGATTCCAACATATATTCGCACTCGAGCCTGATCATCAGAACCGGAAAGTTTTAGAGGAGACGACCAAAAACATGGGTTGGGAGAACCGGGTAACTGTCATTCCATATGCAGTTGGTGCGCAAACCGGCCTGGTATCTTTTGCCTCCACCGGTACAATGGCGTCGCGGATTGTGGAGGGTGGGGACCAGTCACTCTCGGTGGAGTGTCGAAGGCTGGATGATATCTCGTGGCCTCTCACGCCAACTTATATCAAGATGGATATCGAAGGGGCGGAACCGCAAGCGTTGATGGGAGCGACTGATTTGCTTCGACGGCATCATCCCATCCTTGCAATTTGCACCTATCATCGAAGTGAGCACATCTGGCAAATTCCCAATCTCATTCATTCCCTAGCACCGGAATACAACTTGTTTTTACGCCGCTACGCCGAGGAGTGCTGGGAAGGTGTTTGCTATGCAATTCCCGATCATCGGCTAAAGCGTGCCTAATTCTCAGTGCTACGCTCTGTATACTCCACGATTTGCTTCCGCGTGAACTCGGCCATATTGTCGCCTCGGTTCCATGCGCGATACCATCCTATCGTCCACTCCAGCGCTGTTTGGATTCCGAGCCGTGGCTTCCATCCGAGTTCCACGCGAGCCTTGCTGGCGTCCAGGCGGAGAATATTAGATTCGTGCACGCTCGGAACTGAGTCGTGGATCCAGGACGCGCCATTGCCCCACATCTCCGCCAGTTTGGTCGCAATTCGTTCCACTGGCCATAAGTCATCGTCGCTCGGCCCGAAGTTGTAGGACGAAGCGAAGCGAGCATGTTGGGCCAGAAGTTCTTGGGCAAGCATCATGTAACCGTGGAGCGACTCTAATACGTGTTGCCAAGGGCGAGTCCCGTTCGGGCACCGGATCAGAACAGGCTGGCCGGAGCTAAAGCCGCGCACCAGATCTGGAATGAGCCTGTCCTCGGACCAGTCGCCTCCGCCGATGACATTGCCGGCACGCGCAGTGGCCAGAGCTACGTGATGTTCATGGAGCCGTTCGGGCGGAAAGAATGAGCACCGAAATGCCGCGCTCACAATTTCAGCGCAGGCCTTGCTGGACGCATAAGGGTCATATCCGCCGAGTGGATCCGTTTCGCGATACGGCCAAACCCATTCCTGATTCTGATAACACTTGTCGGTCGTGACGCAGACCACTGCGCGCACGCTCGGAGTTTTGCGAACGGCTTCCAGCACATGCACCGTGCCCATGATGTTTGTGGCATATGTTCCCAGCGGGTCCGCATACGAGCGCCGAACGATAGGCTGCGCCGCGAGATGAAAAACTACTTCCGGGGCAAACTCCGTCATTGAAGCTTCGAGCTTGGCGTAGTCGCGGATGTCGCCGCGAATGTCGTCCACCGCGATTCTGGCAGACGCCAGGCTGAACATGTTAGGCTCGGTACAAGGGTCGAGGGCATATCCCCGAATCTGCGCGCCCAAGTTGCTCAGCCAAAGCGCAAGCCAACTGCCCTTGAAACCTGTGTGACCGGTCAAAAAAACGCGCCGTCCCAGCCAGCTTTTCACCACTTCTTCCAGGGTGCTCTCCCTCTCGCCGCGCCGAATTCAGTCCGCTCATCGGGCAGAGGAACAAATGCCAGAATCAACGGTGCCGGAGTGCATGCGCCTGCCTCATCATAAGCCATTTGTACAGCAATCCAGCACTCCGCCAACAACTTGAATGATATGATTTTGAATACTCTCTCGCGAACCTATGACGGATACTGCGGCCCAGCTACGCCGGCAGATTCTCGATCTGACTGGGCAATACTGGTTGGAATCATCCCGCCAGGGAGATTTTATCCCCGGGGTTACGCCCGTTCCCGTGTCTGGCAAAGTAATCGACGGTTGCGACGTGAGCGCGGTGGTCGATTCCGCTCTGGACGCCTGGTTTACAACGGGCCGTTTCGGCGAAACCTTCGAACGGGACCTGGCACGGTTTGTGGGTGTCCGTTCCGCTTCGCTGGTGAATTCGGGCTCTTCCGCCAATCTTATTGCCCTCAGCGCTCTGACCTCACCGAAACTCGGGGACCGGCGGCTGAATCCAGGCGATGAGGTTATCACCGTCGCTGCGGGTTTTCCGACCACGGTGAACCCGATTTTCCAGAATCGCCTAATCCCAGTTTTTGTGGACGTCACTGTTCCGGGCTATGAGATCGATGTACACCAACTTGAAAGTGCGCGTAGCAACCGTACCCGAGCCGTGTTCCTTGCCCACACACTCGGAAACGTCTTTGATCTAGATGCGGTCAGCGCTTTTACGCGCAAGCACAACCTTTGGCTCGTCGAAGATTGCTGCGATGCGCTTGGTTCGACCTATAAAGGGCGGAACGTCGGCACCTTCGGCGACATCGCCACGTTGAGCTTCTATCCGGCGCACCACATCACAACCGGGGAAGGCGGTGCCGTTCTTACCGATAAGCCGGCGTTACAGGTGTTGATTGACTCGTTTCGCGACTGGGGTCGCGATTGCTGGTGCGAACCCGGCAAGGACAACACCTGCGGCAAGCGGTTTGACTGGCAATTGGGTTCGCTACCGTGCGGATATGATCACAAGTACATTTACTCGCATATCGGATACAACCTGAAAGCGACCGACATGCAGGCCGCGCTCGGAGCGTCGCAACTCACCAAGCTTCCTGAGTTTATCGCTCGCCGACGGGCGAACTTTCATCATCTCAAGACTGCTTTGGTGGGGCTCGAGGAGTATTTGATACTGCCCGAAGCGACACCAAACTCCGACCCATCATGGTTTGGCTTTCCGATTGGCGTTCGCGAGGATGCCCCATTTCGGCGCGAGGATCTGACTCGAGCGCTGGAATCGCGCAAAATCGGTACGCGCCTTCTTTTCGGAGGCAATCTCCTGCGGCAGCCTGCCTACGAGGATCGCGAATGTCGCGTGGCCGGAGAGCTGCGTAACACGGACTTTGTGATGAGCAATGTGTTTTGGGTCGGTGTATACCCGGGACTGACGCCGCCAATGCTCGACTTCGTGGCCAAGACAATCGCTGAATTCGTCGCACAGGCCCGGGCTCGACTAGGAAAGAAACACCCGACACTCATACCCCTGGGCTAAGAGATCAAGATCCGACATCAAACTCGCGAGCGTCGGATCCAATGAGGGTTCCGACGCATACTTTTGACCTTATTGTGATAAATCGCATTTTCGAGTGATGGGGCCCTGCTGAAAAAAACAAACAATTATCGCCAAGCTTGGCTGGAGATGCTGAATTTGCAATAATGTCCGAGCAATTCTCGAGTTAGAACGCTGCTGCCGACTTTGTCACAGCAATCCAAGTATTCTTCATCGTCGAGACCAAATGATTCTTTGTGACCCCATTGTCTGCTTTGGTGCCGGTAATCTCGGTCGGCGTATCGCTCAGGTCGTCCATCCTGTCTTGTTTTGCGACAACAACTCTGCTTTGTGGGGCAAGGTTTGTGAAGGGGTTCCCGTCGAGTCGCCGGCAACGGCTGTCCAGCGCTACCCGCATGCCACTTTTGTTGTTACGATCTGGCACCCGAGCCGCACCGAGGGAATGATGGACCGTGTAAACCAGCTCATGACTCTCGGGGCGTCAAATATTATCCCATTCTCTATGTTGTTCGCTGATTACGGCGATCGTTTGCTGCCGCATGGGTTTTGGGAGCGACCGAATTACTATGCCGAGCATGATGAAGAGATCCGCCGTGCACGAGCTTTGCTGGATGCAGAGGGGCGTGACGAGTTTGACCGTCAGATGCGACTCCGCTTGGGGGATGTATCCGGTCAAGTGATCAACTCAGAGGTCCAGTATTTCCCGCCTTTCCCACTCGGCCGGAATGAGGTTTTCATCGACTGCGGCGCTTTTGATGGCGATACGATTGCCCAGTTTCGCCGCGCTACCGACGATCACTTTGACCAGATTGTTGCGTTCGAGCCGGATCCGGTGAATTTTGCGGCATTGAAGTCGGCTATCAACGGCGATCCACGAATTACGCTGCTCCCATATGCGACAGGTTCGCGGCGCGAAACCGTTCGTTTTACTATGGGCGGAACAAGCTCCCGGATCTCGGCAGACGGAACTTGCGAAGTTGAAATCGTTACACTCGATGAGGCACTGCGTGGGATCGCGCCAACTTGCATGAAATTCGATATCGAGGGAAGTGAGCCCGACACGTTGCAGGGAGGTCGGGAAACGATTGCGCGGAATCGCCCGAAAATGGCGGTTTGCCTCTATCACTGCCCAGATCACTTGTGGAGCATCCCGCTTTTATTGAACGAGATCCTGCCCAATTCCCGGTTTACGTTGCGCACCTATTACGCTGATGGCTACGAATGCGTTTGCTACTGCATTCCGAACTGAGACCGGCAGCGAGCGTTGGCGGTTCCCATACTCCAAGTTTGCTTTCGGCTCCGTCCGCTCTCATTCCGGCAGCGGTTCCACAATCATGTTGGCGAGAAACTCCTCACGTGGCAAAAATGGGAACAAATCCTCCAGAGGCTTCGAAACGAATGAGCCATCCGGTTTTTGATAGGACTGTAGACGCGGGGCTCGCAACTCATCTGGCAAGACGTTGACGTCGCAGACCACCGGCCCCTTCATATCCAGAACCCGGCGAACATCAGCGCGAAGATTCTTCTGACTCTTGATCACAGTGGAACTCAAGCCGAATGCCGTTGCCACTTGTGTCAGATTGGGAACGGTGAGCCCGTTGCTTTTGTCGCAGCCCAAGTTCGCAGCGCCAAAATAGCCCCTTTGCGACGCCCTAATCGAAGAATAGCCATCGTTGTTCATTACGAAGAACTTGATCGGCAGCTGGAGGCGGCGGATGGTCTCCAATTCCTGGATGTTGAACATGAATCCTCCATCGCCATCGACTGCGACGACCTCCCGCCCTGGATTCGCCGCGGCTACTGCGATCGCCGTCGGGATGCCATAGCCCATGGCACCGAGCCCAGCCGTATGAAACAGGCGCTGGGAATGGAACGTAGGAAAGGCGAGCAGATAGATTTCAATGGCCGATCCCGAGCTTCCAACCACGAGTCGATCTGACGGTTTGACTTCGGTGCCGATCACCTCTGCAAGGTGAAACACCGAAACTGGTCCCTCGGGCTTGCGATGCTCTTCGGTGACCACTGGATAGCGAGTCTTCCAATCGGCGCAACGCGCATCCCAGGAAGAATGATCCGAGAGCCGAATCGAATCCCTTTGACTCAGGACCTCTGTCAGAAACCTCTTTGCATCCGAGTGAATTGGCTGCTGGACATGCGGATGGAGCTTCCTCAGTTCCGCCGCGTCGATATCGACAACTGCCTTGTGTGCTCCACGAGCCAGGTTCTGCGGTGCGTATCCAGTGATGGCGAAATCCAGCCGTACACCAAGAGCAAGAAGGAAATCCGAGTTTTGCAGGGCGAAGTTCGCGCCGCGCGCCGCGACCGAGCCTGGTCTTCCAACATATAGGGGATCAGTGCTCGGAACCAGATCGGCGGCGCACCAGGTTGCTACCGTCGGGATTCCAAGCAACGTCCGAAGCTGTTCAAATTCCTTCTCCGCGTGCGCCAGGCGGATACCGTTACCTGCAAAGAGCAAGGGGCGTTCAGCCTGGTTCAACCTCTGGAGCAGGCTTCTTACCTCCTGCTTCAGCGAAACATCGGCGGGAGGCTCTGGCAACTCCGTGGGATCAAAGGCGCGCAAAACAGACGGAGCGTCGATTGGTGACGCCTGGACATCGAGGGGTATGTCGATCCAAACCGGTCCCGGACGGCCGTGGAAGGCAAGATAGACGGCCTTTTCCAGATGGTAGCGGATGTCGTTGGGATCGAGAACCGTGACCGCATATTTCGTAATCGGCTTGATGATCGAGACTATGTCTACTTCTTGCACACCAAGTTGACGCATGCCCAGTGGCCGACCGTCCTTGTCAAACATGCGATCCGGCCGCTTAACCTGACCGGAAAGAAAGAGCGTCGGCGTCGAGTCCAACCATGCTCCCGCGACCCCGGTCACCGCATTAGTGCCACCCGGTCCGGTTGTAACCATACAGACGCCGAGATGATTGGTGCCTTTCGCATAGCCCTCGGCGCAGATGGCACTGGCCTGCTCATGAGAATTGCAAATAGGTTGGATCGCGGTCTGGGAGCCGAGGGATTGATTGAGGTGCATTGCGCCGCCGCCGGTAACCAGGAAGACATGCTTCACACCTTGATCGGCGACAAAACGGACTACGTAGTCGGAAAGCTTCATGAGTCTAATCGTAAATGGGATTTGGGAAAGATCATGGAATGCCGAAGACTTCACTTTTTGGTGAACACTTCCTGCGCGGTGAGACCTCGGGCGGCGAGCAGCGCGTCCATCAAGTCACGCACCGCCCCGTTGCCCCCGGGAGCTTTGGCAATAAAGTTCGCGCTCTCTAATACCACCGATGCTGCATTAGCTGGCGCTGCAGATAAGCCCGCAATTGCCATTGCCGGCAGATCGTTAACGTCGTCGCCCATAAAGCAGATTTCTGTGAGTTTCACGCCAGCGGCAGCGGCGAATTCGCGGAGCGCCGCAGCCTTATCGCGGCATCCCTTGACAACATGACGTATGAGCATCTTCTCGGCGTATCGATCCACTAACGGGCTGTTTTCGCCTGAGATTAAGGCCAGGATCAGTCCGGCGCGGCGCGCCAGAGAAACTCCCATGATGTCGGCGAAGCAGAAGCGCTTCCACTCTTCGCCACCAGGTCCCCACCAAAGACCGCCATCAGTCAGTACGCCGTCGACATCGATGGCCACTGCCCGGATCGTCTCCAGGCCGACCCCCACAGAATTTTCCCGCACCATGCGGTTAGACCGTGGCGCCCACGCGGCGGAGTTTCTTGATGATCGGAAACTCGCGCTCATAGACGCGTTTGATTCCATCGCCTTTGGCCTGCTCCCACAGTCGGATATCGCGTACCAGTCGCGAGATGCCGTTGGGCTCCAGGGAGGCCGCATGATCAGAACCCCACATCGCGCGATCCGTCGTGATGTGGCGCTCTACCGAGCAAGCTCCCAGTGCAGCGGCGCAAACGCTGGTCGGAATCCCAGTTTCATGTCCGGAGTAGCCGATGGGAACGCCGTATCGCGCCGCCATAGTCGGTATCGCACGCAGATTCAACTCGCTATAGATCGCAGGATACGTACTTGTAGCGTGCATCAGAATAAGATCTTCTTTTCCTAGAACTTCGACTGCGTGGTCAATCTCGGCGTAGGTGCTCATGCCAGTAGAGAGAATAATGGGCTTTCCGGTCGCACGGACGTGCCGCAGCAGCCGATCGTCGGTAAGGGATGCAGAAGCGATTTTGTAAACCGGAATGTTAAAACGCTCCAGGAAATCTACGGAGCCCTCGTCCCACGGGGAGGCGAACCAGAGCATCTTGACCGATTTGCAGAAGGCGTTGATTTCTTCGTACTCTTCCTGCTCGAATTCGAGGCCGTACTTGAGGTCTCCATTCGTAGGGCCAAAGGGATTCTCGCGGGGCTTGGCCAACTCCTCCGGCGTGTAAACGACATCTACGGTACGCTTCTGGAACTTAATCGCATCGCAGCCGGCGGCCAGGGCTACGCTGATAAGTCTCTTAGCCAGATCAATATCACCGTTGTGGTTAATTCCAATTTCCGCAATGATGAAGCACGGTTGATCGTCTCCGATCACCCGATTGCCAATCCGGACTGTACTCATGCAAAACTCCTTCGGATACTTGCGTCTTTACGGGGTCGCGCGTGAAATCGCACGCGGCCTCGCAATCGAATATTATATCTGCGGTTGGGTCGATCGCCCAGAACGTTCAAGCCCTTGGAGCATGGGCAATTAAGGTAACACATTCGATTAGCGAACCACACCCTTCGCCAGCTCCGGCTGCCGCTCGCAGACGGATTGTTCCACCCAGTCGCAGAGCATATGTCCGCAGAGTATATGTCCCTCCTGGATGCGAGCGGTATCTTTCGAAGGGATGCGAAGAGCAACATCAGCGATGGCGGCTATCTCCCCGCCGCCCTGTCCGGTGAACGCAACCGTGAATGCGCCGATTTGACGCGCCGTTTGGAGGGCGGCACAGACGTTTTTGCTGGAGCCGGAAGTTGAAATCCCTACCAGCACGTCGCCCTTGGCGCAGAGCGCCTCCACTTGGCGCTGGAAGACTCGTTCATACCCGTAGTCGTTCCCCACGGCGGTCAAGATCGATGTATCGGTCGTGAGAGCAATTGAGGGAAAGGCGCAACGCTCCCGACGGAACCGACCCATCAACTCCGCAGCGAAGTGCTGCGAGTCGGCGGCACTACCGCCATTTCCGCACCACAGCACCTTTTTGCCAGCGAGAATAGTGCGGGTCATTTCTTCAGCTATCCCATGCAGTAGTGATTCTTGGTCGCGCAGCGAATCGATAACCTTGAGATGGTCTTCAATGGCTTGAGAAAAAACGGAAGATGGATCAAAAGCACGCAATATGTCTGCTCCTGCGCTACTGCGCCAAATTCTGGCACTGATCTGCGCAGGTCGCAAAGTTAAGCATACACAATTGGGCACCCGCCCGTGTACTGTATGGACTTGAGAGCGATGTCTCACAGATCGAGGGGAACACTCCTAGTTACGAAGCGCAAGGCTTAGGCGCACCAGAGGATGGGAATGAAAGCAGTCATATTGGCGGGCGGGTTGGGGACGCGGCTGAGTGAAGAAACGGTTTCACGCCCAAAGCCGATGGTCGAGATCGGCGGGCGTCCGATCCTCTGGCACATTCTCAAGATGTATTCGCAGCACGGAATCAATGACTTCACCATTTGTTGCGGATATAAGGGATATCTGATCAAGGAGTATTTCGCGAACTATTTTCTGCATATGTCGGACGTCACGTTCGATATGAAAGAGAACCGCATGCAGGTGCATCAGAGTGTGGCAGAACCGTGGCGCGTCACTCTAGTCGATACCGGGGATAACGCGGGCACCGGAGGCCGGCTCAGGAAAGTGGCTCACTATCTCGAGCATGAGGATTCCTTTTGCATGACGTACGGGGATGGTGTAAGCGACATCGACATTTCGGCAGCCATCGCTTTCCACAGAAGCCACGGCCGCTATGTCACCGTGACGGCGGTGCAACCACCCGCTCGATTCGGCGGATTGGGCATCGACGGGACCACCATTTCCGCCTTCCAGGAGAAACCAAAGGGCGAAGGAGGATGGATCAACGGCGGATTCTTTGTTCTCTCCCCGGCCGTCCTCAATGTGATCCGAGATGATTCCTCGATGTTCGAAGTCGAGACGATGCAGAACCTCACCTTGAAACAGCAGGTGCAGGCCTATTTCCATCGCGGCTTCTGGCAGCCGATGGACACCTTGCGAGACAAACAAAGGCTGGAAGAACTTTGGGCGAGCGGAAAAGCTCCATGGAAGACGTGGTAGATCCGTGCCGAAGCCGGTGCCTCTTCGTACCAAATTCGAGGGTGGTTGGCTTTGGTTCAGGGCGTAATATTTCGTGGGCCTGACCTGCAACGGCCCCGCAGCGCCGTGTGATGTGTCCCGGTCGGAGATGATTATCTCTCCGTTGGAAGACTGATGAGCCCAGCGAAACCTCTTGCCCGGCAAGACCTGGAATTGATTCTCGAGCGCACCGCTCCGCTGTGGGAGGAAGTGCGCGGCCAACGTTTTTTGCTAACCGGTGGAACCGGCTTTTTCGGCTGCTGGCTGGTTGAGAGCTTTTGTTTTGCGAACGAACGGCTCGGACTGGGGGCTGAGGCCACCCTACTAACCCGTAACCCTGAAGCGTTCACCCGAAAGTGCCCGCATCTGGCATCGAACCCTGCGGTAACACTCCACGCCGGCGATATACGCAGTTTTTCGTTTCCCGACGGTGAATACCGCTACGTCATCCACGCGGCAACCGAGGCGATAGGGAAACAGGTTGCTGAAGTCCCTTTGGAGATGCTCTCAACTGTCATTGCGGGCACAGAGCGCACCCTTGAATTTGCGGCCACACATGGGACAAGGAAGTTCCTTCTGACGAGTTCTGGCGCAGTGTATGGGAAGCAACCCGCCGACGTCACACATGTCCCCGAAAGCTACGCTGGAGCGCCCGATCCACTCGATGCGTCCAACGTCTATGCAGAAGGCAAAAGGATCGCCGAACTGCTTTGCACTCTTTATCAAAGCAGGGCGAGCCTGGAGTGCAAAATTGCGCGCTGCTGGGCTTTTTGCGGTCCACATCTTCCCCTCGACCAGCACTTCGCCATCGGTAACTTCATTGGAGACGTTCTTGCGGGCCGGCCAATTCAGATTCAGGGAGACGGAACTCCGAGAAGATCTTACTTGTATTCCGCCGATCTAGCCGTGTGGCTGTGGACAATGCTGTTTCGGGCACCGGCGCTTGTCCCGTTCAACGTGGGATCCGCCCATGATGTGAGTATTCTCGAGTTAGCACAGAGGGTCGCTACGACCCTTCATCCGCAGACGGAAATTCGGGTTGCACGACAACCCCTTCCAGGGACTGCCCCGCAGCGGTACGTTCCCTGCGTTGATCGCGCCCGCGAAATGCTTGGGCTACGGCAGACCGTCGGGCTGGAGGAATGTATCCGCCGTACGGCGAGATGGTACGAGCAGTGAGAAGATTCTCGATTAACGCGTCGTCGGTCCTACATCTCCATATAGGCAATCAGATGTGAAGGTAGCGCCCACCGACGAGATCCGCGCTGGGAATTAGTCGCCGCCTTGGGGACTGGTGATATGCCTCAAGCCGTCGCCGTCCCGGCTTTTCGAGGGTGGAAGTGCTGACTTGTCGTGCTGGCTGCCACGCAATAGATACTTCGACAGCGTGACAAAACCTTTCAGATTGCGTTGGAACTCACGCCGATCCGTGAGCGACTGCTTGAGCTTGTAGAAAAGATAGGAAGGGCTGAGATAAAAGCTTCGCCGCGCACGGTCGCAGAAGCTCACCAACTGCTCATGCGTAATGTTAGGCAGATTGACGACGCTGTTGTGGAGTCCTTCTTTGGTCAGCCAACCACCCCAGTCCTCGATCTGAATGTAATTTCGATCCTTGGCTTGCTGATACGCAGTTGTGCCGGGATAGACCATGATAGGAAAGAACTGAGCTGTATCCGGCTGAAGCTTCTTGGCGAAATGGAGCGTTTTTTCCATACTCGCCGGCGTTTCGTTCAGGTTTCCGACCATGAAGCAGCCATGCACCATGATGCCGGATTCCTGGCAGCGACGGACGAAGCGATGGGCCTCCTCGTGATACTTCGCGTCGCGACGGTCATCGTTGTTCTTCTTCATGGCATGGATGACTTCTACATCTCCGCTCTCAAACCCTACGCAGAATAGTCGAGCACCAGCCTGGTGCAGTGTTGACAGGAGTTCGGTATCAGCGCCAATGTCAGCCCGGCAATTGGCATCGAATGGAAGTTTGTTACCCCGGCGAATCAACTCTTTAGCCAACTCGAGCGTGCGCGGTTTGCTGATGATGAATGTGTCATCTTCGAGCATCACGGTTTTGACTTCTGGCATTTCGCGCGCCACAAAGTCGAACTCGTCCGCCACATTCGCTACTGAACGGTAGCGCATTTTATGTCCGCTGAACGTCTGCGGATAGACACAGAACGAGCAGTGATAGGGGCATCCGCGGCTGGTATCGAAGACCACCAGCGGCCATAGCGAATGGCCATAGAAGTAATCCGGAGTGTGCAGGAAACGCTTATAGATTTCTGAGACAAAAGGCAGTTCGTCGAGATTCTCGATAGCCGGACGCGGGGAATTGGTGACAATTTCTCCCGTCGCGTGGCGCCACACTAAGCCTTCGACCGCAGAAAGATCCGCGCCGCAGGACTTGGCGGCTAACCAGTCCCGCACAGTGCACTCGTATTCCCGAACAGCCACAGCCTTCAAGGCGGGTGACATTTCGAGCGTCTCTTTGGGTAATGCCGACACGTGTCGTCCGACCAACAGAATGTGTAACGATGGCCTAGCAGCTACCAGAGTCTCGATAACACTTACGTCATTCAAAATGCTCGGCGTAGATGTGTCGCAGACCACTGCTTCGATGCCTTTGGCTGCAATTCGGTCACTGACGGCCTGCACCGAGTAGCCGGCGGCAGGGGAATCCAACAAATCAACATCGTGTCCGTTGTTGATCGCTACGCCAGCAGCCGTAGCCAGCCACTTCGGGTAATATAACGTTCCACTCTTCGTGACCGCAGGGCTTCGCTGCTCGCGCGAAAAGCGCGGGTGGAACGGAGGATTCAAGAATAAAACTCGCATCGTAGGGAGGAGTATACCAAACCTCAACTCAAACACAGGACCACTGTCCACCGCCAAGGCACTAGGGAAGCGCGTCCATTTCCGATTGACAACTAGACCTAGCCTGATGTGGATACAATATAACTATGCTGATCCCTGTTTTCCCTTCCAGTAATACTTGATCTCTTCCATGCGCTCCCGGTTCTCCGGGACTCTGAGCGTGCGCTCTAATCCTTGCCGCCCGATGACCCAAAAGACGGCGACGAAGAAGGCAAGAATCGTCATCCCGATCACGATCAGGGTTCGGTGGGGGGATGACTTTTTGTCAGGAGGTACGGCTGAATCCACTACCTGTACAATTTCCCCCTCCCGAGCCTCATCAAGTTTGGCGATCTCCAACTCTTTGGTAAGCAACTCATAGACGGTTTCGCAATACTTCAGGTCCCGATAGCGACGCAGGTATTCCAAACCGGCTCCGGTCACCCTTCCTTTCGACAGGACAATGTCGGACCCGGTGTCCTGCTGCGATCCCGCGACATGTTCAAGCTGCGATTGCAGCGCAGCAAGTTGCTGCTTCGCAAGCACAACATCAGGGTTGTCTTCGGTTGCGAATGACCGCATACCCTGAATTTGCACCTCTTTGGCTACGACTTGGGCACGCAAGATGGCGGCCGATTCGATTAGAGCTCGTGCTTGGCTGTCAATCTGCAGAACGCCTGTAGACTGCTGGGTCTTTCTCATCGCCTCTTCGGCCGCAGCTAGCTGTTCTTTTGCGGGTTGCAACTGCTGTTCGAAGAACAGCCGGCGACGCGCGGCTTCGGTGACCGCCAACGTGGCCGAAAGCTTACGAAACTCTTCCACATAACCGTTGGCCAATTCGGCCGCTCGTTTCGCGTCATGGTCCTCAACTGTGATACGGATCAAACCGTCTTTCTGCCCGGCGACGACAGTGGCACGGCGCTCAAACGCCTTCCGCGCATCGGAAAGCCGCTTCTCACGATATTCCGCCATGAGGCCGAATCGCTGAATCGTCGCATCCTCAACCGTGCGGCTCTTCAGGAATGAAACATACATGTCTGTCGGCGTTTTCATCCCAAGACCTCCCGCAACCGCCGACAGCGAACCTAGGGAGCCCAGGTTCCCTAGCTGTCCCAGCAACGCCGAAGCCACCGACGAACCCTGCCCAGTAGGAGGCAACAACACGACTTGTGCCTCATAACTCACTGGGAGAAGCAGAGAAACAATGATTGCCAATACTATGGCGCCCAGTACGAAACGCACAATGAAGCGCTTGTTTCGCACTAACAGTACTGTGATGTCGAGAAGAGAAACCTCGCTGACTGGATCTCGAACCGCTCTCCCGCTCTCTTCCATTAGTAGCGAATCGGGTTGAGCGGTCGTTTCAGTGTGAATTGGGACCAAAGGCTCTGGCTCTCTCCAACTAAGGTTTCTAAATTCTACGACAAATCGCGTTCCCACGTATGATTCCATTACCGGAACGTGCATCTAACGCCGATACGCGGCACCAGATTTCGGGCATTTTGTGCTAGCGTGGATGATTTGGAATTCCCGTTCATAATGAGAAAGCTGCTTCGCGGGCCAATGCCGGTAAGCTTTACCAGAAGGCTCTTTCGATCCCTCTCGATTAACGAAATATGGTGGTTCCGAGTCGGCATTCGCTTTCCGATGAGTATTTCGAGGTATGACGTCGTTCGTATCGCAGCGATCTGGTCGCTTGCGGTTTGTACCGCGGCTGCGTGTGCCCAAACCTCTACCGAAGCACCTTCACCAAACAAAGAAACACCGCCCCAAGAAGCACCTTCTTTGGCTAGCCCATTCTTACCGCCACCAGTCGACCTCAAATCACTTCCCAAGAATCTCGTCCTCGATCAGAAGGATTTCTGGACAGCTCCTCTCCATTTCTCCCACAAGCAATGGGAATGGACCGCTCCCTCCCTTCTGTTGGGAGGTCTACTAATAAAGGCCGACAACACCATCGAGAAGCACGTGCCGACGAGCAAGAGCACGGTTTCGCACGCGGCCACGGCATCTAATGCCGGTCTCGCCGCGCTCACCGCAGCCGGCGCCGGACTATTCGTTTTAGGACACGTCCAAAGTGATGATCAGAAGCGCGAAACCGGAATCCTTGCCGGAGAGGCCGCTCTCGGAGCACTCGCCGATACCGAAATCTTCAAATACGCCGCGGGACGAGAACGACCATTCACCGGCAGTGGCACGGGCCGCTTTTTCGTCAGCGGAGACTCCTTCCCTTCCACACACTCTTCCGTCAGCTGGGCGATTGCCAGCGTTATCGCTCATGAATATCCCGGGTGGTTAACCCAGTTGCTCGCCTACGGCACGGCCGGGGGAGTAAGCGCGTCTCGCTGGGCCGGTCAAAAACACTTCGCGTCCGATGTCATTATCGGCGCCGCGCTCGGGTGGTATATGGGACGGCAGGTTTATCGCGCTCATTCTCACTACAGTGACGCTGACATGGCTCGGTACGGCACTTTCTACAAGGCCGAGGAAAGTGAGGAAGTCCAAGCGCTTAATAGGACGCGGTTCATGGGCTCTAGCTACGTTCCCTTGGATAGCTGGGTGTATCCAGCACTGGAGCGACTCGCCGCTCTCGGATACAGTCCGAATCGCTCAGCATTCGTCCCTGGACCCGTCTGGAATGTGCGCGCCTTCTTGCCGAAGCCACCGACCGTGTCGCCGACCCTGAGGCTCCCTCTGAGGTGCAGCAACTCTATTCGGCCCTTTCCGCAGAATTCGGGTACGAGTCCGAACTGAAGAACGGTGAGCGCAATCTGAATGCCCAATTCGAGTCCGCCTATTCTCGCTTCGTGGGCATCTCGGGCACGCCCCTTACGGACAATTATCATTTCGGCCAAACGCTGTTAAATGACTATGGGCGTCCCTACCAAGAGGGCTTTAATGCAGCGGATGGGGCCTCGGGCTACACCACGGCCGGACCTCTCGTGCTTTACGTGCGCGGCGAATATCAGTACGCTCCTTCTGCATCGGCTCCGACACAAGCTGTGCTCGATTTCTTCAACCGCACGGATAACTGGCCCACCGGTCCAGCCCTTCCTGTCACCTCCATCAGCCGTTTCCGTCTGCTCGACACGTACGTCGGACTCAATCTCGGCAACTGGCAGTTTTCGTTTGGCAAAAACACTTTGTGGTGGGGCCCCAGCGAAGGCGGAAATATGATGCTCACTAACAACGCCGCCCCGCTGAACAACATGTTCACCGTTGACCGGGTCAGCCCATTTCGATTGCCTTGGCTTTTCCGCTTTCTTGGCGATCTGCGTTTCGAAGGTTTTATCGGGCACATGACCGGACTGCAATTTCAAACCACAGTTTTCACCGGCTCGACCAGCCCCGTTCTACTGGGCCAATACGGCAAGAATTTGCATCCGCAACCGTTCCTAAGCGGCGGCAAACTGAGTTCCAAATTGACGCCGAACTTCGAGATGGGAATATCGAAGACGACAGTATACGGCGGACCCGGAAACCCGCTGAATATCACAACTTTCTTGGACAGCTCTTTCGGTAAGCATGCTCCAAATCACGGAGATGTCTTGGGAGATGGCCGTACAACAGCTGATATCACCTATCGTCTTCCGGGACTCCGAAATTGGGCCACTTTTTACGCCGAGGCGATTAGCGAAGATGAGGTTTCACCCATTCCGTTCATGCGGAAGTCGGCCGCTCAAGGAGGACTGTACTTCGCAAGACTTCCTGGAGTTCCAAAGCTAGATCTCAGAGTTGAAGGTGGATACACCAACCCGTTCGCTTTCTGCGGTATCTGCATTTATACGAACGCCCAATACAATAGCGGATATACGAACGACGGACGATTGATCGGAACTTGGATCGGACGCGCAGCGCAAGGCGAACTCATTCGGGCCAACTATTGGCTGAGTCCCCGGCAGAAAATCGGCGTCGAACTGCGGCACAGAAAACTTGATTCAGGCTACATTCCCCAGGGTGGCACCCAAAACGACGTCGCCGTCAACGCTGACATCCTCACAGCACATGGTTTTCGCGTTACCGCCAATGTGCAATACGAGCGTTGGCAAATACCCTTGCTGGCCATAAATCGCCAGTCCGATTTTGCCACGTCAGTGCAGTTCAGTTTTTGGCCGAGTCCCCAAAGACATTGAGTCCTATGGCAGGCCTGCTCTTAGCCCTCAACTCTTTTCTGCGAGCCTATTCTGGTGCTTTTTGGTTTGCGCATTGGTGTAGCAATCTATCCGGCCTCCATTCAGTGATAAGGTTCGTGTTCCCTGGCTCGCGGAGAGGTATGCGACGAGTACTTTCGCGTTTTGACTGCTGCAACGTGGATGTACTCATTCGAAAGCGCCTTGGCGGGTCGCCCGTCCCTGTAGCTATGCTTTTCGTCGTCTCTGCGTCGATCTCGCTTCAGGCCCAACTTGCGACGCAGGAAAAAACCTCCGACGCTCCTCTTTTAACAGTATCTGAGTCCTGGTTCGCGCAGCCTTCGCGATATGCCAGTTCCGATGGGCCGCGCTGTGCTTACGCCTTCGACTGCGTGCAGCGATCTGCCTCTGGCATCCCCGCCCCAACGCAATCTGCAGACTCCATCGGTACGCATGAAGTTTCTAAACCCGGTTCGCGCGTCATCGGCCAGCGTGAACAGCCAAGCTTTCATGCTGACGCCTACTACAAGAACAGGTTCGAATTCGCGTTGGACGTCGGATGGCTTCCCGTTAACATTCCATTCGTATTCGACGTGTTCCTGGGCGACGGCTACAACCTGACGCCCCTGAGATACACACTCGTCCCCGTGGTCGCTTCCTTGCGCTGGCAAATCAATGACGTTGGTGGCCCATGGATCTTCCGCGGGAACTGGGACATGACTTTTAGCGGTTCAGCTACTGCCATTCCCAGAGGACCTGAAACCCATTATTTTGCCTATGACATGGGAATTCGCCGAAACTTTGTCCCCCGGCGTGGCAAGCTCGCCCCGTACTTCGACGGCCGCGTAGGACTCGGCAGGATTGATGCGAAGGAACCATTCGGCGTTCAGTTCGCGCAGGGACAGAACTTCACCTTCACTCTCAACATGGGCAGCGGCGCACGGTACAACTTCAGCTCCCGGTATTCGCTCTCGGTGGGACTCAATTGGATGCACATCTCGAACCTGTATCTTTCCGAGCCGAAATTCGCTAATTACGGTATCAACGTTTATGGCCCTCAGTTTGGATTTGATGTCCGGTTGGGAAGACCGCGACATCCCATGTCAGAATGAGGGCTCGCTGATTGAAGCATAGATCATCACTTGCTTTCATTTCTAGCGGTGAAGCAACAGCAGCCGATGAGACGCACAACCGACGCACACATGCTTGTCTCTGACCTCAGATCTCGCACAGATTGCAACTCTCGACGGAGCAGAAGACGACTTGCGACCGTGTTGCTGGCCATGAGCCTGGTAGGATGCTTGTTGCTGGGTGTCAGCTGCGCCAATCCGCACGCAGTGCTGCAGCTTACGGCTCCTTCGAGGGCAAGGGCAGGATCTCCGTTCACGGTGACTGTGACGGCCCTGATCAATGGCCAGCCCGACACAATCATCAACAGCCCCGTGCATTTCACCAGCTCCGATCCAGGCGCGCTTCTTCCACCTGACTATCTGTTCTCCACGGCCGATGCCG
>Ga0210399_10000452_pt1 | contig 33113 bp, 29 predicted proteins | sample IncBWC14MmetaG_FD_150865 | JGI IMG/M metagenome (GOLD analysis project Ga0210399, IMG submission 150865) | Forest soil microbial communities from Barre Woods Harvard Forest LTER site, Petersham, Massachusetts, United States - Inc-BW-C-14-M | ecosystem: Environmental > Terrestrial > Soil >... | reverse complement strand
AGCGAAGCCACTGGATGACGCAGAGTTGAGTCGCTCCACATCATCTGGGTGAAGGTCAGTTCCAATACTTTTTTGCCGCCACTCATCCAGACTCATGCCAAGGTAATCGAGCGACGCTCGATTGGCATAGAGCGGGCTTCCATCGTGCCCAAGTACCATCAAGTACAGCGGTGTGAGGTCAAGCATCTGTCGGAGTTCCGCCTCTTGCCCGCGAACCTTCTCTTCGGCAACCTTGCGCTCGGTGACGTCCACCGAGAAGCCCATGAACTGTACGAGTTCTCCCGCTGTGCTCAAGACGGGATGGCCCACGCTTTGAACCCACTTGATCGTTCCATCAGGCAGCAGAATACGAAACTGCACGTCGTAGTCCGACTTCTCTTGAATTGCCCGTTCAATTGCTCCTTGCCACTTCTCCCGATCCTCTGGATGCACCCGTTGCAGCCGTTCTTCCCACCGTGGCATCCCTAGTTTCGGATCAAATCCGTATATGCGGTACCATTCCTCCGAATAGTGCAGCGCGCCTCCACCTGCGACCTGCCAGGTCCAACTGCCCATGTGAGCAAGCCGCTGTCCTTCGGCAAGGTAGAACTCGGCTAGGTTCCGTTCTTCAATGTGAAGATTGACGCCGCCGATCCAGCTTTGCCTTGAGTGATCCAGCTTCGGATGCCGGAAACACACCTTTGAGGGGTTCGCTTCAACACTCGGAGACTCCCCCAGGAAAACTATGTTTTGGCTCGCCATAAGTTCGCCTTCGCTGTTTCCGAGTTCCGGTGGCTAGACTTGGGACTTGCAGGGACGAGCCAGGAACTCCAGATTTGCAGCATGCCCGACGTCACGCTCGTATCTCACTGATACGAAGACCGTTATTTGATCTGTCGGTTTCGTTTCACCGACGCATCTAAGGGCCGAGCGCAAATTTTGAAGGGAGACGCTTGGAGAAGTCCTTCAGAAAGCTCTGAAAAAGGATGAAAAACTCTGAATCGCCCTATAAGCTAACCACCTTCCTATGAATAACTTGTATCGTTTCGGGCGGTTTGTGCTGGATCCGGGCAGGCGCACGCTGTCTCGCGCGGATTCACCCGTTTCTCTGACCCCTAAAGCTTTCGACGTCCTGCTCTTCCTGGCGCAAAATCCGAACCGTCTGGTCACGAAAGAGGAATTGCTACAAGCCGTGTGGGGCGACACCTTCGTCGAAGAGGGTAATCTGACGCAATACATCTCGCATTTACGCAAGGCCCTCGAGGACAACTCGGAAGACACCCGCTTGATCGTCACCATTGCCCGAAAGGGATACCAGTTCACGGCGGATGTCACCGTTGGCGAAGCAGCAGACGCCCCAAAGCAAGCCGCGGTCCAAGTCTCGACCGCCGAAAGTTCGCTAGCCGATACGCAACCCGCAATCCGGAGTCCGGCAGGTGAGGTGGTTCCAAAGGCGCCAAGGCACTGGCGGAAAGCAGTGGTCGTGGGTGCGTCTGCCGTCCTTTTGGCGGTCGTCTGTGTTGCGTCTTGGCGGCACTTTTCGCGCACGACGCCCCCAAGGTCTCCAAGAATCATGCTCGCCGTTCTGCCGTTTGCGAATCTCACGGGCGATCCCAATAAGGAATATCTTGCGGACGGCCTGACCGAGGAAACGATTTCACAGTTAGGCCGGCTTAACCCGGAACAGTTGGGTGTGATCGCGCGAACGTCCGTCATGGGATACAAGCAGAAGGACGAACGCCTGGATCAGATTGGACGCGAACTCTCTGTGCAGTATGTGCTGGAAAACAGTCTCCGCGAAGACGGAACTCACCTACGCCTCACCGCTCAGCTGATTCAGGTGAAGGACCAAACGCACCTGTGGGCCCAGGACTATGACTACCTGGCGAAAGACATCCTCAATGTCCAAGACGAGGTAGCCAAGGCTGTAGCGCACGAAATCCGGGTGCGTTTGACTTCGAAACAACAAGCAGAGTTGGCCCAGTCGCACCCAGTTAATCCGGAAGCCTTTGATGCCTACTTGCAGGGGTACTACCACTTTGAACGGGACACCGACAAAGATACGGACATCGCTGCGAAATATTACGAACGGGCGACGCAACTTGATCCCTCTTATGCTTTGGCTTGGGTCGGGTTGTCCCGGGCACGCAACTGGCAGGCCAACGTAAGTCTTATTCCCACTGAGGAGGGTCACCGGCTTGCGCGTGAAGGAGTTGAGCGAGCCTTAGCGTTGAACCCGAACCTGGCAGAGGCCCACGCCCAAATGGGACGGATTAAGCAACAGGTCGATTTCGATTGGGCTGGAGCGGAGGCTTCCTTCCAGCGGGCGGTTGCTCTCGATCCCGGAAACCCCGATCTTGTAAGGACGGCGGCTGGCTCCGCAGCCATGCTCAGCCGCTTTGACGAAGCTCTTCAATTGAATCACCGAGCCGTTGACTTGGATCCGCTCAATGCGGACAGTTGGGAATCCCTTGCAGAGACCGAGGTTTTCATGGGGCAGCTAGATGAAGCCGCAGCGGATTGCAAGAAGGCGCTCGAACTGAACCCCGATGTTGTGGCGGCTCATCTGGTGTTAAGCCAAATCTATGTGATGCAGGGGCGGCCTCAGGATGCTTTGCCCGAAATCGAGCTCGAACGCTATGACTCAGTACGTGCGTTTCTGTATCCGATGGCGTACTACGCTCTTGGCCGGAAAAAAGAGTCGGACGCCGCATTGAGTGAGGTGGTAACGAAATATCATGCAGGTGGTGCGTACCAGATCGCCCAGGTTTATGCTTTCCGGAACCAGTCCGACGAAGCGTTTGAGTGGCTAGACCGAGCTTATGCCCAACATGACGGCGGTCTGATCATAACGAAAGTGGATCCCCTACTGAAGAACTTGCACGGCGACCCGCGATTCGCCGCGTTCTTGAAGAAGCTCAATCTGCCGACCTGAAATATGTTTGCCCTATTCCTGAGTAATCTGGGAAGCGGGAGCCTCAAGTTCCCGGGGCAGGCCTGAAACGATTCTTGTTGATTTGCAGCGAGCGAATCTTCGATTCCAGCGTCGACCGCGGTATCCCCAACTTGACCGCAGCCCCTGTGGGTCCCGATACGCGCCCATGCGTATCTTTCAGTGCAGCCTCGATCATCTCCTTCTCTTGCACGAGGAGTCTGCGAGGGAGCTCAACTTGCTGTTTCGACTCTGGTGTCAGAGGCAGCGGTAACCAGTTTTCTTCGATCGAGAAAATCTCTGTTTCGCAAAGTATCACCGAACGCTCGATGACGTTCTGCAGTTCGCGAATGTTTCCCGGCCAAGGATAGGACTGAAGCAATTCCAGCGTCTTCTTGTTGACACGCTTTATGTTCTTGCCAGCTTTTCGCGCATAGCGATCGATAAAGTATTCGACCAGCAGAGGAATGTCCGTACTTCGTTCTCGAAGAGCAGGTATCTCGATCGGGAAGACATTCAGCCGATAAAACAAATCACTACGAAAGGACCCAGCGCTGATGGCGGCCTGCAAGTCACGATTGGTGGCTGCAATCACCCTAACGTCAGCGCGGATTCGGCGAGTGCCGCCGACACGCTCAAACTCGTGTTCCTGCAAAACGCGAAGCAGAGCAACCTGAGTCTCGGCTGGAAGTTCTCCGACTTCGTCCAGGAAGAGCGTACCGCCACTCGCAAGTTCAAATCGGCCCAAGCGCTGCTGAGTCGCGCCCGTGAAGGCACCTTTCTCATGGCCAAATAGCTCCGAGGCTATCAAGTCGCGTGGGATAGCAGCGCAGTTCGCGCTAACGAATACGCGCGAACTGCGATCTGATCGTCGGTGGATGGCGCGCGCAACAAGCTCCTTGCCTGTTCCGGTTTCACCCGTGATGAGGACCGTAGAATCACTCGGTGCGACTTTGGAGATGCGCGAGAGAACGCTTTTCAAGGCGGGAGACGTTCCAACAAGCTCTTCAAACATCGAGGCTTTGTCGATTTCTTCACGCAAGGCGACGTTTTCGCTCCGAAGCTTGTCTTCCGCCTGCTTGCGGTCCTCGATGTCCGTCAAGGCAACATACCAACGCGTAATCTGTCCCTGTTCGTCGCGCAACGGGTTAAAACGAACCAAGAACCAGCGATAAGTGCCATCACGTTTGCGTAGTCGCAACTCCAACTCGTAAGCGGAGCCACCGGAGCGAGCACTATCGGAATGAGTGCGCGCCGCCCGTTCTCGGTCATCAGGATGAAACAACCGGGACGAAAAAAAATTCCCGGGTGTTTGCCGCCACTCTTCAAGGCTAAGGCCGACGTAATCGAGCCCAATGCGGTTGGTATAAAGGCGTTCGCCACCCGGTCCGAATACAGCAACCAGTTGAGGCGTGAAGTCCAGCATCTGTCGGAGCTCCGCTTCCTGCCCCCGGATCCTTTCTTCAGCAGCCCTGCGCTCAGTGACGTCGATCACGGTACCGGTGTACTCAATGAGATCGCCACACGGGCTGAAAACAGGGTGACCAATGCTGTGAATGTCCCTGACGGCGCCACTCGGATGCACAATGCGATAATCCACTTCCTCGTCTAACTTGTTATATCTGGCCCTCTTGGCAGATTCCCGGAACGCCGGTTGATCGTCGGGATGAATTCGCTGGATAAGTTGTTCCATTCGGGGCGCACCATCCCGTGGATCAAAACCCAGAACGCGGTAGCATTCCTCCGACCAATACCTGACGTCGGTGCCGGGATTCCAGCCCCAACTGCCTGTGTGGCTGAGTCTCTGCGCTTCTGCCAGGTACGCTTGACTGCTCCGGAGGGCTTCCTCGGCCGCTTTGCGCTCGGTGATGTCGGTTACCGCGCCGACAAACTCGCGATCGCCAGATGCATCCTGTAAAACGTGAGCTAGGGCGTGGACGTGCTTAACTCGCCCATCAGGCAGCAGCAAGCGATAGGAATGCTCGAAAGCTGTCGCTCCCGCAGAGGCGCGATCAATGACCTCTTTGACGTCGGCGCGGTCGTCGGGATGGACGCGTTGCGCCAGTGAATCTATTGTTGGCTTGACAGGGTGGTCGTACTCGAAGATACGGTAGGTTTCATCTGACCAGACAATCTCGCCAGTGTCAGGTTTCCATCCGAAGCTGCCTGTGTGACTGAGTTTTTGGGCTTCGGCCAGGTAGGCTTCGCGGCGCCGCAGTTCCTGAGTCAGGAGCTCTTGCTTCGTAACGTCCATGACGGTGCCGATGACTTCCGTGACTTCACCCGACTGCGTAACAGGATGAGCAACGGAATGGAGGTACTTTATGGTTCCGTCTGGAAGAACGATTCGGAAATCACCGTACGAGTCGATCCACTCGTTCCCGGTGGCCTCCATTTTCGCTCGCGATTCGATCTGTGGCCGATCCTTAGGATGAACCCTTTGCAGGAGCTGCTCCCAAGTGGGACCTGTTTCTTGAGGGCTATAGCCGTAAATCCGAAAAATCTCTTCCGACCAGAACAGAGCGTCGGTCCGCACATTCCAGGCCCAACTGCCTGTGTGACTGAGTCTTTGGGCCTCGGCCAGGTAAGCTTCGCGGCGCCGGAGTTCCTGAGTTAGGAGCTCGTGCTCTGTTACGTCTATGGCGCTGCCAACGTATTTTTTTAGGCTTTGGTTTTCGACGACAGGAACACCAACGCAGCGAATGTACCGGACCGCGCCATCGGGTCGGACGATGCGCTTGGTCGCGTCGAAAGGAGTATCTTCTGCCAGGACTCGCTTGATTATGTCTGCCATGGATTCGCGGTCCTGTGGGTGGACACGATCCAGGTATTCACTAACACTTGGCGGTTTGCTGGCCGGATCGAGTCCGTGCATCCGAAATAGTTCGGGAGACCAATAGTGGAAGCCGTCGGCATCGAAGGCCCAGCTTCCCATGTGGGCAAGACGCTGCCCTTCGGCAAGATAAAACTCGCTTCTTTGCAGCTCCTGTGCGTTGCGGCGGAGCTGTTCTTCCGCCGTTTTGCGCTCGTCAATATCCAGGCTCGATCCATACCACTTGACGATGTTGCCGTTCGCATCGCGAAGGGGCACTTTGCGGTGGAACATCCAGCGGTATTCTCCATTCGCGCTGCGGACGCGAGTTTCGTACTCGAAGACTTCTCCAGTCGCGAGGCAGGCTCGCCACTTGGCCACAATCCCCTCAACGTCCTCAGGGTGAACGACAGCCGTCCAATTCCAGCCGGTCACCTTATCCAATGTGACGCCCAGGTACTCCAGCCAAGGTTTATTGAAGTAGTCGAGGTAACCGTCGGGCCTAGCGGTGTGAATCAGCGCTGGAATCGAGTCAACAAGGAGTTGGGCATTCAAACGCTCGGATCCCGGTTCCGAGGAGGCCATGGCGGGCATGATACACCCAGAGAAGCTGCAGGCGGCGGCCGACCCCATTGTTGTAACTGAGTTTGGTTTAACGTGAATGGCCTCAGCTTTCTCCATGGGCTGGCCCTCCTTTCGATAGTCTGGGCGGATTGTGGCTATGCCGGAACCCTGTCGTCTTGAACAAACCTGGCGTGTTTGGAATGTTTCCGTGATCTGGATCACATTGAATCGTAATCCGCATCACAATTTGGCTGCGTCTTAGGCGCGCCGGGAATCGAAGGAGGTTCCGGAGAGACGTTTCTGCCTTGGTCAGCGACCTTACGTCGCTAAGTTACTTCTTCGCATAGGGTTACGTTGTGTGGAGGGGTTTCCTTCCGTCCAGCGGACCTGGCGCGGGGACACTCCAGCCCACCGCCGGAAGTGCCGCGCGAGATGGCTTTGGTCAGAAAAACCAGTCGCCAATGCTATTTCCGAGAGCGGAGCATGTGTCTCTCGCAGCATGTGTTCGACATGCTCCAAGCGCCGCCGCAACAGATACGTGTGCGGCGGTACCCCCACTGACTGGTGGAATGCCCGAGCAAAATGGTCGGTAGACAGACCCGTCAGAGCGGCCAGTCCTTCGAGGCGAATTTTTTCATCGAGATGCCCTTCAATATAGTCGCGGACTCGGCGTGTCAGGGTTGGCGACAACCCGCCACGGCTCGGAGTTGGTACTGTTTCCACCGATAAGTTTTCAAGCGTGCTCAATCGAGGACGCGAGTGGATCATGGCATATTCCGAGTTGCGCAGTTCCTTGGACGTTCGGAGGGGCGGCGTGATTAAGACGTTCCACGCGCTTTCCGAATCGACTCGTATCCATTGCGCCGGAGAGTCCTGTTCATCACCACGTCGAAAGAGAGAGCGGTCGTAGTGAAAAAACGCCGATAGAGATTTGCCGCTTAACAGATCCTTCTCATCGAGGCCCAGTGCCTCACGGGCTACGTGATCCGCGCCAATAACGCATTGATCGTTGTCGACGGCCAGGAGAAGACCTGCACTGCCAGTCTGCGGGGGAGCGGTAGCAATCGTCCAAGCACAACGAAAGGCGTGCCGGAAAAGCCGCTCTTCAATGGCACGCACAGAAGCGGTTACGGCAGCCAGCACCAGTCCATGGGTGCGGTCGGACTGTCCCATATCGATTCTGGAAGCATCCAAAACCGCGATGAGTTTGTTGCCGGCGTCGAAGATAGGGGCGCCTGCACAACTCAGGTTGGCGTGGCGCGTGCGAAAATGCTGCCCGCAGTGGACGAGAACTGGACGATGTTCGACGATCGCAGTTCCGATTCCGTTGGTCCCCTCCACTTGCTCGGACCAAACTCCGCCCAGCCAGATGCCCCAATGTTTGAACTGCTCCGCCTTCGCCTCGTCGCCACGATGCTGAATGGCGACTCCTTCGCGATTGCACAGCAAAACGACGTAATCTTCTTGCCGGACAATGGCATAGAGGCGGTCGATCTCTTCCCGCGCGTGGAGAAGGACGTCACTCACTGGCTCCTTGAAGAGGGCGAGCTCGGTCTGGGTGATGATGTGTGGTGTCGACCTGCTTCTGGGATCGACATGATAGTCGCCGCTGCAACGACGCCACGAAAGGACGATTTCACTGTCCGTCTGAACGGAGCTTTCGGCGGCGACTGCCGACTCGACGACATCCGCATGGCGCGATCGCGCCACTAGAGGATCGATTCGATGAAGATCTGCTGCAGGCACTGATGTCTTCCACCGAAAAGCAGGCGGCACTCAAGGGTTCTTTTCGCCTCTGTATCCACTGGCTTGGCGGCAGCCGAGCGCCACGTCGTACTGGTCGATTAGGGTAGCACGTTCCCTCCCTACTCAAATGAAATGAAAGGCAAAGCCATGCGCGCCATGGGCTCTAGTGACTTATTTCAGGAAGGCAATGGCTTCAGGTGGCGGGTCCATTTTCTACCATCGTTGTTTTGTTCAAGCGCTCGCCAATTGTCGAAAGTTCGACGTTGATTCAGGTACGAACAGTCTGTCTTTTCAACGACTTACGATTGGCGCCTTAATTGCCATTTAAGCGACGCAAGTTTTGATTGCGACGAGGAGCCAGATGCTGAGGATCACGAGGAGCGCAAACGGTGAAGTGGTCTTTAAGGTGAGTGGTCAACTAACCGCGGAAAACGTGACCGAGATGGTGGCACTCATTGCAGCAGAAAGAAAAGGCAAACGAATTGTCCTGGACTGTGCAGATTTGAGGTCGGCGGACGGCGAGGCCGTTGAGTTTCTGGAGAGGTGGGAAGCCGACTCGATCAAGCTGAAGAACTGCAACCTTTACATCCGGGAGAGGATCAGGAGAGAGCGGCTGGAAAGAAAATCTAGCAAGAGTCCGGAGACCTAGGTAATGAACGGGGCCCATTTGATTTGAGCGTTTGCAGTCGAAGGAGAAGTTATGGTCACAGCAATACAATCGGCCCATGAGAGAGAACTCGGTGAATGCTGGGGAAAACCTGCGGATGACGGACTCAGCGGAGTTCTGGACACGGAAAAACGCAGTTCAACAGCTTGCCAGTTTGAGCATGCACTGCGGGAAAGAGTTGTGGGGCAAGATCAGGCCGTGCAGGCCCTGGTCGACCTGTACCAAATGTTTTGCGCTGGATTGCAGTCACCTTCCCGGCCGATCGGAAACCTGCTGTTTTTAGGGCCGACAGGGTCTGGGAAGACGCGCATTGTCGAAGCGGCGGCCGAGATTCTGTTTGGAGACAGTCGCGCAGTTGTCAAGGTGGACTGCGCGGAATTCCAACACTCTCACGAAATCGCTAAATTGATTGGTTCGCCGCCAGGATATCTGGGGCACCGCGAAACACACCCACTCATAACGCAAGAAGCGTTGGCTGTAAGCCACCGTGATCACATGAAACTGAGTTTTCTGCTGTTCGACGAGATTGAGAAGGCGAGTGACGCGTTATGGCAGTTGTTGTTAGGGATGCTGGACAAAGCGACGCTGACACTGGGCGACAACCGGCGAGTGGACTTGTCGCAAACAATGATTTTTCTGACCTCGAACCTCGGCGGTGGGCAGATCGCTGATCTGGTGCAAGGCGGAATGGGATTTATCCAGCCGAACGACAAGCCGACAACTGGATTGCACGAAAAGGTAGAGAGGACGGCCGTAGAGGCGGCCCGGCGCAAGTTCTCACCTGAGTTCATGAATCGCTTGGACAGAATTGTAGTGTTCCAACCCCTGGAGCGCGAGGAACTGGACGAAGTGCTGGAGATCGAGTTGAGCAATGTACAGAAGCGCGTGTTGGACGCAGCGACGCGACCGTTCCTATTTCGAATCACCGAAGAAGGGCGCGCGTTCCTCCTGCAAGAAGGTACCGACCAACGCTACGGAGCGCGCCACCTGAAGCGAGCTATTGAGCGGTACGTGGTCCATCCAATTGCCAGATTGCTGGCCACGGCGCAGGTCCGCGAAGGCGATGTGCTCGTCATTGATCGGCACCCCGCCGATAAGGCTTTGGCTTTTTTACGGGACTCGGAAAGGCCGGCTCTGGATCCAAGCATTTTTGTAGGCAGTTACTTAGGTCAACCGACGCAGCAAGTGTTGGAAGGAACATAGGAGCAAACATGAGCTCAGCTTGGAATTCCGTGATGCAAATTAACGAGAATGCAGGAAACATGCCAATGAACGGCATTGCTTTTAGCGACGAGCTACGCGCTCGTAAGGAGGACCGCGAAGAACTTCCGTTTGTGGAGACAATCGTGGGTCGACGTGGAAGTCTCCGCGGCATCCTCTCTCTAGTCGAAGCGGTTGCGCCCACGAATATGACAGTTCTGATTGCGGGCGAAACTGGCACCGGAAAGGAAGTCATCGCTCGCGCGATTCACGAGTGCAGCCCCCGCCGGAACCGAAATCTGGTGAAGGTGAATTGCGCGGCAATCCCCGCCGGCCTTCTTGAAAGCGAGCTCTTCGGGCACGAACGCGGAGCCTTTACGGGCGCCGTCAACTCACATGTCGGCCGCTTCGCGTTGGCGGATCGCGGCACTCTGTTCCTCGATGAAATTGGAGACATGCCGCTAGAGCTTCAACCCAAGTTGCTCCGCGTCTTGCAGGAGCGTGAGTTTGAGGCAGTCGGCAGCACGCGGACAACGCGAGTCGACGTTCGCGTTGTTGCTGCGACCAACCAGGACTTGAAGCGCATGGCTCAGGATCGTGAATTCCGCGAAGATTTGTACTACCGCTTGAACGTTTTCCCGATTTATCTGCCACCACTGCGCGAAAGGAAAGCCGATATTCCAGACCTCGTGGAGTATTTCGTTCAACAGTTCGCTGCTTCGATGGACAAATCGATCGAATCGATTCCTCAGGAAACCATGCGCTTGCTGGTGCGCCACCATTGGCCCGGCAACATTCGAGAGCTCCAAAACTACATCGCGCGCGGCGTCATTCTTTCTAATGATGGCGTCTTTGAACCGGCGCCTCTCGAAAGCTATCAGCCAGTGGAGCCCGAGATTGCGAACCCGACGCTTGAAGACAAGGTACGTAGAGAAGTTCTGGCTGCTTGCCAACGCGCCAATTGGAAGCTCGGAGGTCCGCGAGGAGCAGCTGCCAGACTTGGCCTGAAGCGCACCACGCTGTTTTACAAGATGAAGCGCCTTGGTATTGCGCCACCAGCAGACCATTCGCGGGACTGAGTCGAAAATTCAAAATGCAACTCGGGCTTTCACTATTCGCCGCTTCAAGTGGGCGAAGATGCAATCGCTTTGCAAAATGAAATGTCACAGGCGGCGAAAATGTTTATTCCGGCGAGGTCGAAGCGGTCATCTACAAGGATCTCGCAGTCTGTGAACCGGCGGTCTTCGGAATCCCTGATTCACAGTGGGGTGAAGTCGTGAGCGGGAGCGACGTCACCACCCATAGCAGGCAATTCCTAGCGAGTTACAAGATCCCCCATCATGTCGAGTTTTCAAATACCAAATTGCCGAAAAGTGGTTCCGGTGAGTTCCTCAACAGGATTCTTCGCGAACGATTCTGGGCTCACGAAGAGCGGGCCGTAGGCTAGGAGACGAGAATGCGTTTAATCACCCGCAAGGGGAAGTTCGTGAGCGTGTTGCTGACCATCATTCTGTCCGGAAGTTTCTTCACGGGTGTTGTATTCGCGGACGATGAACCCAAAACAGTGCCTTCGGGAGACGAGCAGCCCAACGCGCTCGGTATGGCGAAAACTGAAACTGTAGGACAATCTGATTCAGCCGCTAGTGAGACGTCCGCGCCTCAGGAGCCGAAACGTCGTGCTCTTTCGGCGCCGCTCGATCCGCTATTTCCTGGCTCAGAATACCTTGGGCCTACTCCACTCATCGGCGTGCCCGACACGGATCCCGAATATCCGCTAGAAAAGGCTCTTTGGTCCGTATTTCCAGCACTCAAGGCCAACAGGATCAAAGTGTATGGCTGGGTGAATGCTGGATTCGACTTCAGCACTTCCAACAAATCAAATATTCCTGAGTCCTACGCCATCGTTCCCAACAAGCTTGAACTCGACCAGGCCGTCATGCGCTTTGAGCGCCTTCCGGACACCGTGCAAAGGGATCACGTGGACTGGGGATTCCGCCTCACCCCGATGTATGGCATCGATTATCGCTGGACGACGTCGCAAGGCTGGTTCAGCGGACAACTCCTGAAGCACAATCGTCTGTACGGATTCGATCCGGTGGAAGTTTATGGACTCGTTTACATTCCGAACGTGGCGCAAGGAATGGTCATCAAATTTGGGCGCTACATTTCTCCGCCAGATATTGAAGCGCAACTCGCTCCCGACAATTACCTGTATACGCACTCGCTGATGTTCACTTTCGATTGCTACACGCAGACGGGCATCAATGCAGCCATAAAGCTAAACGATCAATGGTCGATCCTATTCGGGATACACGCGGGAGACGACATTGCGCCTTGGAACGGTGCAGCTCACCCAACGGCGATGGCTATGGTCCGGTGGACATCCAAAAGTAACAACGACTCCCTTTGGGGAGGCATCGATTCCCTCAACGGGGGCAAGTTCAAGGATGGACACGATAACCTGCAACAATTCAACCTGACCTGGACCCACAGATTTAACGAGGCCGGGACTCTTCTGACCTCGACAGAAACGTATTACATTTTCCAGACGCACGCGTTCGTCGGCGGGACCGTAAACAACGGCCCCCCACATTCTTGGTTTCAAAACGTCGGCCCCGGCGCGCTAATTCCCGGGAATGCTCCTGCGTTCGGCGTTGTCAACTACACCGAATGGAAGTTTGCGAAAAAAGATTTTCTCTCAATCCGCCCGATTGACTACATCGTCGATTTCAAAGGACAGCGGTCCGGGTTTCCCACGACAATGGCGAGTTGGACTGTCGGCGTGACCCACCGCTTCAATGACTTAATCTCTGTCCGCCCAGAGGTGCGATACGAATACGCTTTCAGTGCGCGGCCTTGGGATAACGGCACACGAAAAGGGCAGTTGATGTTCGCGATGGATGCCATCATGCGCTTTTAGCAGGAAAGAGCAACGCACGTTACGTTGGAAACCGTCCGGGCACGGAGGTTCGCTGGCAGGCGAACCAACATCTATGGTTTCAAGCTGACCTTGGGATTTTTTATGCGGGCAAATTTGTCAAAGAAAGTCAGCCAGGCCGCAACCTGAATTACTGGGCACTGTGGGCCGGCTATAAATTCTAGGAGGCGATCGTGTTGGTGAAACCCTATGTCGCAGCCGCTGCCTAAGAACGCCAGCGCCGCGAGATTCGAGCGTTCGACAGTCGATATGGCTGCGGATCGCTCCATTCTTGAACGAAGTGATCTTGTGCTCGCCTGCGCACATGTGTTGCATACCAACGGGCAGTCGACTCACGAAACGGTGCAAGCAGCCGAGCGGCTTGGCACTCAGCTTGGTCTACGAGCCACGATGATTGCGCACTGGGAAGAGCTGAAGCTGCGGGCCGCAGATGGCACTGGCAGTCAAGTTTCTTTCGAGCGCGGCAGTCCTACTGGTGTGAACATGGACCGTGTGGCCTCGGCAATGTCCGTGATCGAGAATTGTGCTGCTGGCCGGCCGCCGATCGGCACCGCACTTGAAAACATCAAAGCGATTGCACACGCACCACCGGCTCCAACCTGGTTGTTTACGCTCGCTGCAGCAGCGGGTGCTGCTGCGATGGCGGCGATCTTCGGGGTGCACCACCTGAAAGCAGTGGTGCTCGTCATCGTCAGCGCAGCAGTCGGAGCGGTTCTACGTCGCACACTGGCGCGGTACAGCGCGAACATTCTTCTGCAGCCGCTTTGTGCAGCTTTGCTCGCCGGCATAATTGGTGCGCTCGGGATGCGCTACAACCTAAGTTCGTCACTGCCGCTGGTGGCGGTCTGCCCCTGCATGATTCTGGTTCCGGGTCCACAGGTGCTGAACGGAGCAATGGATCTTATCGCGGCACGGATCAATCTGGGCTCGTCCCGGTTGGTCCACGCTAGTCTCGTAATCTTGGCAATCTCGGTAGGATTGCTCTTGGGAACGGGCATTTTCTCCGTCTCCTTGCCAGTCGGAGAACCTAGCAGAGCAGTGCCCTTATGGCTGGATGTGATGGCTGCGGGCGTGGCGGTCGCCGCATTCAGTGTTTTCTTCTCGACGCCATTGCGTATGTTGGGGTGGCCAGTCGCGGTCGGCATGCTGGCTCATGCCGTGCGATGGGGCGCTCTGAAGGCTGGCACTGGAGTAGCGACTGGCGCCTTGGTCGCCTGTCTGTTGGCCGGCGGGATCCTTGCTCCAGTCGCGCGTCGCTGGCGGATGCCATTCGCCGCCATTGGCTTTGCCTCGGTAGTATCGATGATGCCCGGCGTCTTCCTGTTCAGAATGGCAAGCGGACTTGTGCAACTCGCTGACTACTCGAATGCAAACTTCGACCTCCTGCGTGCAACCGTCGCCAACGCCATAACGGCGATTGGAGTTATTCTCGCCATGAGCTTTGGCGTCGTTGCTCCTAAGATGATCATTGATCGCTTTGGTGGTGGCTCGACGCCTACCCGAGTCGTGATCTGCTAGTGAGCATGAGGCCTACTCAATCCTGCGCGCCGCCTGACTCCAAGATTTGATCTTTACTCGATGCACGGTCGGCAGTCCCACTCGCACGCCTGCCTGCTCATGCCTTTGCCCGCTGGCTCACCGCATTGCGTTCCAATTCTTCAGCCAAAATCGCGACACCAAGATTGCAAGCCTGCACCCCTTGTACCACACCGAGCTTCAGAACTTGCATGATCTCGTCTGTCGTTGCGCCGGCTCTGAATGCCCTCTTGACGTGCCGCCGCGTGTATGGAGCATACGTTTGTCCGTTGGAAGCATCGAATGCAATGAGCAGGAGCTCGAGCTCCTTAGGAGAAAGCACGTTTTCCCCGTACAGCTCGATGCACATGGCCATATACTGATCGGTCCAAGTCGGAGCAAGAAAAAGAAGGCAATCCCATTCATCAGTCCATTGCCCGATCGCCTTCATCTTTTCTATGGCCGCAGCTGCTTCTCCAACTTTCCGCAAACGATTCGCTCGCACTGCACTGAAGTCTTCCAGACTACCCGCACTAGCTTCCTGTAGAAGAATAGGAGCGCCAAAGCCGCAAGAATGAATGGACATTACGGATGCACACTTTAGAACGAATAAAATTTCTTGACGGTTCGCGCCAGCCGCGATAGCAGCACGAATGTGGCGGCGCGTCCCATCAGGATTGAAATTCGTATGAGCGGCATTCAAGCCGATACAAACCAGCTCGATAAACTTGGTGTGCAAGACCTCCTCAGTCCAGGGATTGGTCGTCATCTTCAGGCACTGTTCCGCCCAGGCCGGATCCCATTCGCGCAATTTGTTCAGCGCCGCCTCCCAAGGGCTTGTTGTCTGGTCACTCGCTGGCGCCTCAGCCGTCTCCCCGTCAGTAGCCATATTCACCCCTCCCTTATCTCGTGTACTGACAGCCATTTGGATTGGAATAAATGGCTACCATCAACAGCAGACCTCGTTGACACCCGGGCCTTCGCTCATGGTCACTGCTTCTCGCCGGAGACGGAAAAGTTTTCACGTGCGACAAGGGTGGCCTTCTTGGCAAAGTCGTAAGTTGCTTTGAGATTTCCGCCAAAGAACCGGACCTTGCCATTCATATCCCGCTCCAGGAGGGATGTCCCATCCGGGCTTGTGAACTGGCAATGAACCGCGATGGACGTAGTGCCGGAAAAGGTTGTCACCTGGCGGGCTCTCTCGCTGCCCGCTTTGAAACCGCGAATCGTGCTACGAAGGATGACGAGGCCGGCGATACTTTTGGCATTGCGGTCGCCGTCGCGATACACGGGGGAGAATCCGTTTTTCTGGAGTTGGCGAATGAGGTTCTCGTAGAGTGCAATCCGGAATTCGGCAGGCAGTTTGATTTCGTCAGATTGAATCATCGCGACTTGGAACGCCGCTGCATTGATCTTGGCAGGCTGACTTTTCTGGGCAAGCAGAGGGCCAGCAGCAATGACCAGTGTCAAAAGCGACAGTCTGAGAGGCGCGTATAGAATGCGGTCCATTACTTTTGCTCCTTGTTGTTCGGCGACGTACTTGAGGGATCTACGGCCGGAGTTGGTTCTCCGGTAGCGGTCGTGTGGGCGCCTTGTGCCACAAGCTCTTTCTTGATCACATCGGCTGTGCCGACGGGCATCGTGAAAATAACGCCGTGCTGGCCTCCGTCCGGATCGCGATATTCAACGGTAAGCGTATCGATTTTTGTTCGGAACAAACTTAGGACGCGGCCGCCACCGTAGGGTGCAGCCATGCCCATCAGGCCTATCGTCTTACCAACGGACTCTCGACTGTCATCGCCGGTGACGACGTCTTGAATGGAAGCAGCGCTTAGGTCGGAGTTCGCTTTGCCGTGAACAAACTGCAGCTGCCCGTTCTCGACACGGAGAGTTCCTCTTGCATTGTCTTTGACGCCTGCGAGACCCGTAAGTTGGACCGCCTTAACGGGCGTTGACAACGGTTGCGCTTTCGCGAAGGGAATCACCAGCCAGGCAAAAAGCAAAGCGATTCCAACTAGTACCGTTGTGCTTCTGGATGTCATGCATTTCTCCTCGGTTGTAAAATTGACTTTCGTATCGACGAACGTCCACCAGCATGAGAGAAACGTCATCGGTTGGTGGGCCCTCCCTCTAGGCCGCTACGCCATTGAGAAATGGCCCGCTTCATTTCTTCATTCTTCGGAGGGACAAACAGAAGGTCGGGGACGAGATTCACAAGTCACCCAACCAGATAAGTAGGCCATACAATCTCCGAGGTGACCCTCCTCGGTGAAGCATCTCTAAGTCCAATGTGTCAATTTCGCTATGGATACGGCAACCATCCTGTTTTCAGTACTGAAAAGAGAGGTTGAGTCTGGTTGAACAACCACCCCTCCCGCGCTTGACGGCAAACCTTTGACGATATGGTCGAGGTCGTGACTCTGGTGGGATGATTCGAACGACACGCGCTTCGAACTGTTTCTCTTTTGCTTGACGCTGAGCAACTTGCGGCGACTGAGCGCGGTTGCCGGGTGGTAAGCACCTTGCACTAGGACTCTTGAGGAATGAGTAGGGCTTGGGTCCGGCCGGCCATGTCGGGTTCGAGCGTAAAGAGTCTGAAAAGCTAGATTGATCCGGCGGGGCAGTGGTGATTCTTAGAGAGGTTTCGGAAATGGGCAAACGAAGGGCAAAAGTGAAAGGCAAGAGAGTCCCGACGTCTGTGCCCGAGAACTACGTCGAGCGTGGCGGCGCAAGTGGCCGCGCACTCGACTATTGGCTGCAGGCGGTAGTCGAACTCAAAAGATTCTTGCCCCAACACCTTACCGAGCTTTGGAGTTGCAAAGGCAGCGAGCTAGGAAGGATGAGGACCCGTTGAAAGGGCTGATTGACCTGCGCCGCATTGAGCTGAATTTGCGGCAAGAAAATTGTGAATGACCACGCATGTTCGCAAAGGGGGGTGTGACGAGATGTTTCAGAGAGTTCTCTTTCCTGTCGATTTTTCGCCTTCTTGTATTGCCATGGCACCCTATGTCAAGCGAGTCGAAACGATTTTCCGAGTGAATGTGACGCTCGTCCACGTATGCGACCTCGCGAGTAACAACGGATTTGAACTTTACGCCCGCCGCCCTGACGAGATCGCTGAGGACCATTGGAATCTCGCGCGGGACAAACTCAAACGGTTTCTGGACGGTGACTTTCCACCGAGCGCCGGTTCGAGGCTGCTGGTGGCGGGTGACCCGGGTCAGGCGATCATATCGGCTGCAAAGAATAGCAAGTTCGATCTGATCATGATGCCCACGCATGCCGGTTACTTTCGGCGATTGCTGCTCGGCTCGACGACAGCCAAAGTACTCGATGGTGCGGACTGCCCCGTAATAACTGCACAGCATGCGGAGACGGTGGTGCCGCGGTCCGCAGAGCACCGAAAGTGGGTTTGCGCGGTAGGGTTGAGCTCTGATTCGGCAAGAGTTCTAAGTATGGCGAAAAGCGCCTCGTTGGCAGCTCAGGCAAAACTCTCGGTCACCCACGTGATGCAAGAGAACAAGAGGGAGTTTGTGCCGGGAGGGCCTTGCGAGCAAGAACAGATAGCGCGGCATCGGCTTGCCGACCTTCAGAGCAAAGTAGGTTTGGACGCCACGACGCCGGTGCGCATAGCCATTGGTCCAATCAAAGAGACACTACTCCATGAGGTTAGCAAGGAGTCCGCTGACGTTCTGGTGATCGGAAGAAGCCTTCAAGGAACTGGGCGCCTTGGAGATCTCTCTTATTCGCTGGTGCGCGATTCACCCTGTCCCGTCGTTAGCGTCTGATCTGGTTGATCATCGAGTGCCGCTGATTTCCCTCGCGGTGAAGCCATGCATTTCTGGGGTTTGTCTTTGCCCAGGGTGCCGACAAATACGGTGCGGGGTGAATTGGCCGAAACCTTCTCAAAAGAACCGGCTCCGGCACCGATCAATACTTCTCCGCGATGAACCGCCGCCCTCTCATGGATGCTTCATCATCATAGCGGCCCTTATTCGATCGCTTTGGCAACTTCACTTTTTCGCGTGGAACTTTGCGGTAAGGGATCAAACTGAGCAGATGTGACATGCAGTTGAGTCGTGCCTTCCTTTTGTCATCGGAACGCACGATGTACCACGGAGCAAACTTGGAATCCGTGGCCGCAAGCATGAGATCCCGCGCGCGGGAGTACTTGTACCAGCGTCGAAAGGACTCTAGATCCATCGGGCTTAACTTCCACTGCCTGAGCGGGTCTTTGATCCGAGCCTCGAATCGTCGCTCCTGCTCTTTCTTTCCCACTTCCAGCCAATACTTGATGAGCACAATCCCGCTGTCCACGACATATTTCTCGACAGTGGGACAGAGTTCAAGAAATTTTCGGTATTCCGCCTTGTTGCAGAATCCCATTACGTGTTCTACACCCGCGCGGTTGTACCAGCTGCGGTCCCAAATAACGATTTCTCCCGCGGCAGGAAAATGTTCCATGTAACGCTGTATGTACATCTCAGATTTTTCGCGATCGGTCGGGGTGGGCAAAGCGACTAACCGGAAGATGCGAGGACTTACACGTTCCGTGATAGCGCGAATCGTGCCGCCTTTGCCAGCGGCGTCGCGGCCCTCGAAGACCACCATGATGCGCAAGCCCTTGTACTTGACCCACTCCTCCAATTTGCACAGTTCCGCTTGAATCCGCCGCAGCTCTTTTTCGTAGCGCTTCCGCTTCAAGGGTCTCGCACCGTTATTATCATTTTCATTTTTAGCCACGAGCGTAGGCTCCATGGACCAGCACCCTGGGGCTCGCGAGTTGCCGTCCGCACAACCCTGCAACACGTTCATCTGGTTTTACGGAGCAACTCGCGCACTGATCCATCCGAGACGAGCGGACCATGGAATGACGGATGTGCGGTTCAAGAAAGACGAGCGCGACAATGGGGCCCACAATCGCAGCGATCACGATTAAAGTGTTTGACGTTGGGCGTATCTTTGCTGAGTTGCAACGCAGTCTCGACCCGGCTGATTCACCGAGTCGCATCTCTGAATATCCCCGTCCGGTGCCCATCTACACAACTCCTCAGCAACGCAAACTGCACAGCGGATAGTGCAATGCATCTGCCAATTAGGCGATCAAAACTTTCTCTGCATGTCACTGAAAGTGAAGGCGCTAAAAAGAAAGGCGAGAAGAACTCGCTTCACCGACGTGTACTTGCGTCACGGTCTCGACGTTACCGTCAAGAACTCATAACGAAGCTGTTCGAATCGTCTGATCCTGGCGCCGTTTGCGAGCTTCGCGGGCAAGTGACTACGCACGCTCCCACAGGCGCAGAACCTTAGAGAAACGCCAGGTCGACCGATAGCGGGTAGTGGTCGGAAGCCGACACGGAGCTATGAACCCGCTGCTTGTTTGTGCGAATCGGCCCCCGAGTAAAAATCCAATCGATGACTCGCCCATGCCCGAAGAACGAGCCCGGCGTGGACGGGGAGTGGCGATTCAAGAAAGCGTCGTCAAACTGGGCATGACGGATTGCGCCAGCGGCCGTTGAACTCAACACATCGAGATTGAAGTCGCCGGCGAGCACCGTCGGCGTATTCAGTGTGTATCGCTTCGCATCCGCCAAGACCTCGTCAAGCTGCGAACCGCGCAGTTCGTCATCGCCTTTGCTCTCTAAATGCAGGTTGTAGGTGGCAATCGCCTTGCCTGCTATGTTGGCTTCGCCGACGAGCGCGAGCCGCCCTCCGATTCTCTCCTGAAAGGGCGAGATTTCTGGAAGGAACCAACGAGGGCGCCAGAAATTCGATTGCTTTTGGAATCGGATGATCCGGAAGTTCGCCAAGGGCCAACGAGAGAGTGTGGCCTGCCCATGGTAGGCAGGGGACGCGCGAGTGCCTTGGGTCAGTTCTTCGAATTCGCGTCCGAACACGTAATTCATCTGCAGCTTCTGCGCTATTTCCCGCGCAACGTTGACGTGGTGCGTTCGCTTTGCGTTCTCATCGGCTTCCTGCAAGAGAAGGATGTCGGCCTTTGCGCTCGCGAGAAATTCGATCACACGTTGGAGCTGCAAACCCCGGTCGATATTCCAAGTCACGACCCGGATGGAATCCGGCGGGCAGAGCAACCACCGGGGCGCCGCGAAGTTTCCTGTTTCGATTTCGTTTGTCTCGGTCATGACCGCTCAGGACTTGAAGTAGAACTCCTTTATATCCCCTTCGCTGCCGCTCCGCATGCGATCAACGGAAAACATTCTTCGAGTCGCGAGACCACCATACCAACGGCCCTCTAACCCTGCATCTTCAGCTCCAACTCTTTGCGGAGAGTTGGTAACGCAGTCCGCATCGAAAGAGCTGGTTCTAGCCGCTTCGGCGCCACAAAAAACCAAGCCAGGTCAGCGGTCCATCCATACGGAAGACCGGCGCAGGCTGTCAACAACCTGCCTTAACCGTCGAACGATAGGCATACGCGCGATGCACTTTTCGAAACGCCTTCATCTTCAGATGTCGTCCAAAGGACTGATTCGAAAGCTCGATGCGGCGCAAATTCGCATCGCCGAGGGATTGGAATGCCCGATGCTTTTGTTGCTCCGAGGGATCTGGAGACACATGTTCACCAGTAGGACGCCGCGTCCAGGTCCGGACAGTCCAGGCAAACCAGAACGGGGCACCTCTTGGCAGGCTTAAAGCAGACTCTTCGGACGCCACAAAGCATCCGGATTCGACGGAAAAGCGAAAAAGGACATTCCACCATTCGAAGTGTCCTTTTCTTGCTTTTCCACCTCATATTCGCAGTCTGCTTATTTGCGTCCTTCGCGCGCGGCATGCAACCCGGCGACGTAACCGCCAGGATCGAAGGAACTGCATTCGTTCAAGATTCCACGGGCAAGCGGTCCAGTGTCGCTGGCGCAACCGTGAAACTTAACGGACCCGCGGCTTTCGAAACAGAAACTGACGAGAACGGCGAATACGTCTTCGCAGCCGTATCGCCGGGAAGCTACGAAGTTACCGCCTCCGCGCCGGGCTTGGAAGGTCGACAGGCACTCGAAGTCGGCGGTGGCGAAGTTCACTTATCTCTCGAACTGAAACCCACCACAATCAGTAGCACCGTTGTCGTCAAAGGCGGGGACGCTGACAACAGGGATGCTGCTCCGTCCGAAACAGTCTCTGCAACGACCCTGCGTGATGCTCCCAACGTGAACGAACGATTTGAAAGCGCCCTTCCACTTATTCCTGGAGTTGTCCGCGGCCCCGATGGGCATGTCAATCTCAAGGGCACTCGAAGCACGCAGAGCGGCGCTCTGGTAAACAGTGCCAACGTCACCGATCCTGTTACCGGCAGCCCCGCCATCAATCTCCCGGTCGATGTCGTCGCTTCGGTGAAAGTCATTTCCAACCCTTACGATCCCCAGTACGGCAAATTCACTGGCGCGGTCTCCAGCGTCGAAACCAAAACCAGCGACTTTGAGACATTCCACTATTCCTTTCAGAACTTCGTGCCCCGGTTGCGAGACCGCGATGGCACGATCCGGGGTATCGGCGGCGCGACACCCCGCATGACGTTCACGGGTCCGCTCGTGAAGGACAAAATTGCTATAACCCAATCTTTCGAATACCGTTTCGTGCAGACTCCGGTGAATAGCCTCCCGCCATTGGAGCGGGATACGAAACTCGAGAGCTTCGACTCCTACACGCGACTCGACTACACCGTCAGCACGAAACACACTGCCAATGTTTCGCTGGCCTTCTATCCTCAAAAACTCGACTACCTCGGCTTGAACACCTTTACGACGCAACAATCGACCCCGGACTTCCACCAGCGCGGCTACCAACTCAACGTTCAGGACAATTATTCCGTTGGGAGCACGGGTCTGCTTTCGTCGCAACTTAGTTACAAGAGCTTTGACGCGGACATCACGGCACAGAGCGACGACCCTTATCGGATGCAGCTCGAAACGACGGAAGGCGGTTTCTTCAATCGCCAAACGCGTCGAACTTCGCGCGCCGGTTTGCAGGAAAACTATCGTTTGAGTCCGCGCAGACTCGCTGGTTCGCACCAGTTCATCGTTGGATTGAGCTACGAGCGCTCCCACTACGACGGACGACAGACATTTCTGCCGGTCGAGCTCGACGGCGTCTCCGATCTACCGGTCGAACGCATCACCTTCACGCCACAGACATCTTTCCATGTAACCCAGAATGAGACTGCCTGGTTTGCGGGCGACCAGTGGGCCATCTTTCCGCGACTGACGCTCGACCTCGGCGTTCGATTCGACTACGACTCGATCACCGGTTCCTCGCATGCCGCTCCGCGCGCAGGATTTCTTCTTGCCCTCACGAGCGATGGAAAAACGTTGCTCAAGGGTGGCGCAGGTTTTTTCTACGACCGAGTCCCTCTGATGGCTGCCACGTTTGTCGATCTTCCCGATCGGACGGTCAGCATCCTCGGTCCGACCGACCAGCCGACTGGCTCCGTGCTCTACGAAAACAAGATTGATGGAGGCCTGCGAAACCCGCGCAGTACCTCATGGAGTTTGGAACTCGACCGGCAAGTGCTGAGGAACTTATCCCTGCGGCTTGCGTACGAGCAGCGCAATACGAGCAAAGATTTTGTCGTTTCGCCTTTTTCCGCAGGTTCAACGGGAGTGCTCGCGCTCTCAAACGGCGGTTCCGATTCGTATCGAGAGTTCCAAGTCGCGGGTCGCTACAGAGTAGGAGAGATGCTGCTCAACGCTTCGTATGTCCGTTCGCGCGCCTTTGGCGATCTGAATGACTTGAATCAGTTCTTCGGAAATTTGGCGCAACCGGTGATTCAGCCCGATGCCCGCGGGCGGTTGTCGTTCGACGCGCCCAACCGCTTCTTACTCTGGGGCTCGCTTCCAGCACCATGGAAATTCACGGTTGTTCCCGTTTACGACCTGCATACTGGTTTTCCCTACTCCGTGGAAGACCAGTTTCGAGCGTATGTCGGACCTCGCAACGTCGATCGCTTTCCGACCTTCTCGTCGTTCGATATCCAGGTATCACGAAGGATTGTGATCCACGTTCACGGACGACATATCCCCGCCCGAGTGGGCGGGGGAGCCTTCAACCTGTTCAATCATTTCAATCCGCGGGACGTACAGAACAATCTCGACAGCCCACGGTTTGACGGATTCTTCAACTCCTCGTGGAGAGAGTACCGCGGCAAATTCGTTTTGGAGTTTTGAACATGAACCACACCTTGCTCGTGACTGTCTTGTACCTGATTTCCGCATCCGCAGCGGTGGCCGCTGACAACCCCGGGACTGCGACCCTTCCCACACCCGACGAAATCGTGAGCCGGATGGCAGCTTCCGATCTCCACCGCCAATCGTCCATCGACGGATACGCCGGGATGCGACGGTATATCCTCGAAAATCGAAAGCTACAGAAGCGCGCCGAATTGCTTGTGAAGGTGAACGGCGACAAGGACGGCACAAAGCATTTCGAGATCGTATCGGAAGACGGATGGAAATCGGCGAACACCCATGTCTTGCGAAAAATGCTTGAGTCGGAGAGCGAAACGTCCAGCCCCCAACTGCGGGCCATGTCCAAGCTGAATTTCACAAATTATGAGTTTGAAGTCCTTCGCGCGGAAGCAGTATCCGGCCGTAGGGCGTACGTGTTGAATGTCAAACCAAAACGCAAGGAAAAATATCTGTTCCAAGGCCTCATTTGGGTTGACGCCGAAGACTATGCGCTGGTGCGCGCTGAAGGCAGCCCAGCGAAAAACCCGTCCTTTTGGACTAAGAGCACACACTTCGTCCAGCTGTATCAAAAAAATGGGCCGCTGTGGTTTCCCCTCTCGACGCAAAGCGTCACAGAAGCACGATTGTTCGGGACCACGGACGTGAACATCGAGTATTTCGACTATGCGCCTCAGGGCCGGGCCTCTTCCGAGGTCACTCTTGCGACTGCAGAGGAAACGTTGAAGCCATGATGACAAGCAAAATTCAAGTGATCGAGGTGACCTATGGCCACAGCAAATGAATGCCTGATCCTAGCCGCGGGCACCGGAAGCCGCATTGCCTCCCAGTCGGGCGGCTCACCTAAGCCTCTCTTGTGTCTTTCCGGCGCGCCACTACTCGAACACATTCTGCTGTCGTCGCATGCCGCCGGCATTCAGAAGTTTGTGATTGTTGTAGGACATCGTGCGGACGCGATCCGACGTTGGCTTGCCGACTGGTCACATGACGGCATTTTCGTAACCCTGGTTGAAAACCCTGACTACCACAAAGCAAACGGCATTTCCGCGCTGGCCGCGCGCGAGCAGCTACGGAATCCCTTCTTGCTGCTTATGGCGGACCACATCTTCGAACCAAGAACCGCCAAAGCGCTTCTGCGGCAACCCCTCGCAGAAGGCGAGGTAATTCTGGGGGTGGACTACAACATCCATCGCATTTTTGACTTGGAGGACGCCACCAAGGTCAAGATTCAAGGAAATGCCATCGTTGATATTGGCAAAGACCTCGCCCACTACGACGCTTTGGATACCGGTATGTTTCTGTGCGGCGCAACCCTATTCGAAAGACTCGAATGCGCAAAGAAAAACGGTAATTGCTCGCTGTCGGATGGCATGCGCCTGCTTGCCCAGGAGCGGAATCTGAAGGCCTTTGACGTTGGCGATGGCTGCTGGCAAGACGTGGATACGCCGGAAGCCTTTGCTTACACCGAAAGCATCTTTGAACGCGACTTCCTCGAAAGCCCAATTCTGCACGGGTTCGCCCATGTCTAAGATTCTGCGGCTTGCGCGGCCCGCGCTCCGCCTCTTGGCAGCTCTGGGGAGCGTCGCGTTACTTGGCTATTTGGTATGGCACGCTGGTCCCTCCGCCCTTTGGCAAAACCTCGTCAGGCTGGGTTGGGGCTTCACTGTGGTTATAGCGCTGGCTGGGATTTCACATCTTGTTAGGACCTGGGCCTGGCAACTGACTCTTGGCAAGCACCAGCACAAAATCTCCTTTTCGAACCTGGTGGGACTCCGCCTCGGCGCCGAAGCTGCGGGTCAACTCGGAATTCTTGGCCAGACGTTCGGAGATTCTGTCCGCGTTTCCCACTTGAGCCGTCGAGTACAAATGACCCATTGCGTGGCCTCTGTCACTCTTGATCGCGGGCTCTACCTTGTGACCGGCATTATCGTCACAATTGGTGGTCTATTAGCAGCCCTGCCGTTGCTATCGCGCTCACATGCCCTGCATCTTTACGCAGGGCTGTTTATCGTCGCATCGATCGCGTTCCTGATTTTCGCCTTGTTAGCGATGCGCAAGCGCTCGCCACTGTTGTCTCAAGGAGCGCGCCTTGTCGGCCGCATACCACCGTTGAAGAACTGGATCGAGCAGAGACTGGATGCGATTAAGTCACTCGAGAATGCGCTCTTCGACTTTCATCACACGACCCCCAGATTATTTTGGGGCAGTTTTTCATTGAATCTCGTGGCGCATTGCCTAGCCATCTTGGAAGTCTGTTTGGTTCTTTGGCTGCTCGGAGCACGCATTGGCGTCGTCGGTGCCTTAATCATCGAAGCCTTGACCAAACTTGTGAACGCCGTAGGCAGTTTGAATCCCGGGAATATTGGAACCTACGAAACCGGTAACATGCTCATCGTGAAGATCTTTGGCATTACAAACGCTGCCGGGCTTGCCTTGGCAATGGCGAGGCGTCTGCGCGCGCTCTTCTGGACCGCGGTTGGGTGCATTTGGTTAATGTTGTTGACAAGGTCCAAAAGGCTTCAGAATCTCGGCGACATCGACGTGGAGCGGTCCACGTCGTCAGAACCGCCAGCTGATGTCTCGACCCGCCTCCCGTCTCGGGGTGTGACGTTCGCTGTTTTTCCGCCTCGTACGGACGCGCAACTCTCTTTGCTACGCGTTGGCGCACTGCCGGTTCCGTTGCGGAGCATTCTGGTTGCGCAGAGAGCCGATCCTTCAGAGATCCTTGTCATCGCTGACCAAAAGCAAATCGTTCAGGAGCTAGCCGGTACAAAACGACTGCCTCCGTCCGTACACTGGATTGCCGTTGATCCGGACACCTCTTTTCAAGAACAGCTGCGCCTGGCTGCCAACGAAGTACGCAGCCAGCGCGTAGTTCTCATCGCTGGAAGCGCGACCTATCACTCGTCCCTGCTTCGACAAGTCGGTGAGTGGACGAGCGATAGAGCAACGCTTGCCCTGACAAGCGATGGCCTGCCTGTTGGACTCTATGCGGTGACCGCCGAAGAGCTGCGTGCCATGGCTCAAGATTGTCCGGCCCGCAATCTCGACGAACTGTACTCATGGATCAGCGCTTCGCACCCCGTCGTGTCCATGAACGTAGGCGAAGACCTGTGGCAGAGTGTGCACTCGGAAACGGACCGTCGAATCGCCGAAAAGAAGCTAGATCGCTGGCTGGTCAAGCCCACCGACGGTATGTATGCGAGATTGAATCGCCGGATCTCCATCCCGATTAGCAGGCAATTCATCAAGTTTCCGATTTCGGCAAACATGGTCAGCATCTACACGCTCGGAGTCGGCATTCTCTCCGCTGCATTCTTCGCGCTCGGTGGTTACTGGAACACAGTGCTTGGCGCGTTGCTGTGTCTCTTTGCGAGCATCCTGGACGGATGCGATGGCGAAGTCGCGCGTATGAAATTGCTGGAATCGGACTTCGGATGCTGGCTGGAGACGGTTTGCGACTATGTGTTCTATTTGTTCCTTCTGGTCGGAATGACCGTTGGGCAGTGGCGAAGTTCGGGATCGAAATCCTACCTAGCTTGGGGCGGCGTTCTGCTCTTTGGTGCCTTGGCGAGCTTCCTCGCTGTTGGATGGCAGCGACGCCGTCTCGCAACTGGACGTCCCGAGCAGTTATTAGGCATCTGGCAGAGCCACGTCGAGAGCCGGTCGTCCAATCCCTTGATGCACGCAGCGCGGCATCTAGAATTCATCGTGCGCCGATGCTTTTTCCCGTATGCGCTCGTCGTCTTCGCATTTCTAGGCATCATGAAGGTTGCCTTCATTTTGAGCGTGGTTGGCGCCAATTTGGTCTGGCCAATAGCGTTGTACTCTACGTGGTCTTTTGTTGGAGCCCAAGCTGCAACCGTAGCGCGTCATGCAGCGTCCGCCCAAGCGTGACAAAGCATGAGCGCGTCTCGCATTCCCGGGTTTGAAGCGGAGTCGCGACTTCGACGCTTGCGTCAAACAATCGCCAAGACATCTGTCTGAGAAGAATTGCGTTTTCGTGCGTCGGTCGGCCGTCCATGCCCTGTTTTATTGAAAACAGTGCGGATGGATTGATTCGTCAGCGGCAAATCGTGTTGGGCATTCAAATGCTTCAGAACACCGCGAGGAAAACGGAGATCGCAAGTGACTTGCCTATCGACACCTGCAGCAGATTTGAGCAAACCGCCCTGCTCCCCGCGAGCGGAAAATCAGCCGCATCTGCTCCTAGCAGCAAACCGGAGTGACAAACGGACATCTGGCGGATTGACGGGAATGCGCCGCAGGGAACTTTGGCGTACTCATTCGACGAGCCAGCAATTGCAAACCTTCGAAGAGCTGCTTCTGACCTCGCGTCCAAAATTCGTGGGAATCGCCTACGCGATCCTGCGAAATAAGGAAGATGCCGAGGATGCAATTCAAAACGCATCCCTCTCGGCGTTTAGCCACTTGCGTACCTTTGAGGGCCGCTCTGCTTTCACAACCTGGTTCACACGCATCGTAATGAACGCCGCCCTGATGATTCAGCGAAAGCGGAAATCGTCCCTGATCGGGCCATTGCCGGAGTCCAGTATTACCGACGACGTTAATTGGGAGGACAGAATTCCGACTTCACAACCTGATCCGGAAGTGGCCTGCGCAGGGCAGCAAGCGTTCCAGTTGGTCGACACGGTGCTCGACAAGATGACTCCTGTGCTTCGGCAAGCATTTACCCTGAGGTATTACGATGAACTGTCCGACCGTGAGGCATGCGTCCTGCTCGGAGTGTCGGTCGGAACATTCAAATCGCGAGTCTTCCGCGCAAGACGACTTCTTCTGAATCAGGCACAGAATCTCGCTGCGTACCCGATTCGCAAGAGAATGCCTCGAGTATTCTCGTTCCTCGCAAATGATTTGTCGTCTCTTGCCAAAGGAGCTGTCAACACCTCGCGAGGAAGAATCGCGTCGTCACAGTTTGAATAGCCAAGGAGTTGAACCATGATCGTCGTCAAAGCGAACCAGAAACTCTTCACCTATGCAGAGGTTGTCGGTCTTACGGGAATTTGCACCGACCACTTGTACAATTTCGCAAAGCGCCGTCGTTTGGGATTTATTGCCCGCGCTGCCGAGACGGCCAGTAGCCAGGCCGATCAGTGGCTGTTCACGCCGTGGGACTTGACGGTCCTGGTTACATTATTCCCCCGCTGCGCGCATTAGGGTCGATTCATTGCGGCCAGGCCAGCTCATTGACTCTTAAAATTTTCGCGACAAAATAAGGGCAACCCTTGCGATTGCGAAGACCCGAAATCTTCGCAACGCGCGCCTTTTTTTAACCGTTGACCGTTTGCTGCGACCGCAGAAAGCGCCGCCAGACACCTATCTCGGCGATCCAGCTGACCTCGTACACCAACTCGCATTCCTCGCACGCGTGCCGCTGTTCATTCCACTTGACGCGGCGCACTGTTTCCCAGCGTACATCGATTCCCGGCGGAAACTTAAGAGCGCCTGCGGTATGACATGCTACTGCGGACATCACTTCACCTCTTATCACTGCTGACGCGATCATTCCGATGCACTGACCAGAGGCTTTTTATTGCATTTCGAGTACCACGCAGCGCAATTTCGACAGGATGGCACCTAGACGAGCTGGATTCGTGCAACTGATTCTGGGAAAGGGATAAGGAAAATGCACGATGGTGTCTTCGCTCTGGCGTGACCGTACTGGGCGTCACTGATCTAACCAAAACGTGAAGCGCTTGGCAGCGTTCCTTCTTCTCTCCAACACCGAGACTTTCTGCCTCGCATAAATGCTTGTCCGGTCAACATCTTGCTCACCATGGCGGTGAGGTTCTGTTGGCCAATCGGTTGCACCCTGAAGCTTGTTCGCGCCGGGGCGGTTCTGCCAGGCCGCGTCAAATACTGCGACCTCACGCATAAGGAGAAGAAATACTTTGAAGACAATCACATTCGCAGCGCTCTTACTGAGTGGGCTCTGTCTGCTCGGTAGTACACGAGGATTTACGCAAGCTTCCTCGTCGCAATCGGCATCTTCCAGCCCCAGCCCCGCCGACGCGATCACGGACCAGCAGTTAGCACTTATGCGCCGGGATATTCGTTCGATTAAGAAACAGCTCATTGCTGCAAACTTGACGCTCACCGACGGCGAAGCGACAAAGTTCTGGCCCGTGTACGAGCAATACGCCGCCGATACCGGAAAGGTCAGTGAGACCAGAAGCGCGATCGTCAAAGAGTACTCCGATGAATATGGAACGCTCAGCGATGACCAAGCCGAAGCACTAATTCGCCGCTGGCTGGACACCGACATCGAGCTGGCGAAGCTTCGCCAGAAGTACGTGCCCGTCTTTCGAAAGATCCTGTCTGGAAAGAAGACGGCAACGTTTATGCAGGTGGACCGGCGCATCAGCATGATGATTGACGTGCAGCTCACGTCGCAACTCCCGCTGGCGCAGAGTCAGGACTAGTGTCCCCACAGAAGACGCGATGACCTCAATCTCCACAGTAGTGGTTCCGCCGCCATTTCGACCCTGGCTTATAGGTTCGCACCTGGCGGTCGCACTGACTCTTGACAAATCGGTAACCCGCTACAATGAGTTCGACATTTCGAACAAGGTGAGCGAGCGAGGCTGGATTCTTTCCGTCCATGCCTCCTGACGCCCAGGAGGTCAACAGTCTTCGCATCGTGGTTCGCCCGCACCTCAACAGCAAAGTCGCTTCGATTCTGGCCGATGGCATCGAGCGCGCTTGCGACTTCCTTGAAAAGCATGGCGGCAACGCGACGCCGCCGAAGCTGCATGATCCTCACAAATCATCGCCAGCCTAGTGCTGACGAGAGCCAAGCTCTGCCAACGCAAACAGTGTGAGGATCGGAGGAAGACGAATGCTTTCCTCCGACGCATACCCAGCGGGCTGGGACAGCTGGACGCAGAGAGTCTATCCAGAACTGCTCCGGCGCAAAATGAGGATTGAATCGAGCCAGGATGATGACGGAGCCGCAAATTGCGATCCTACTTCCATCAGCACTGGGAGCGGTCAGCTTTGTATGCACGACCGTAATCCACGCTCTGCCGTTAGGAGCCACGGTCAACTACATTCGGCGTGAAAGAAGCCTGGGCCGAGCCGGCGCCGGCTTCTGGATCGACGTTGCGATCGTAGCCCGCACGATCTCGTACGCGATGGCTGCCCACTTGATGGAGATCGGTTTGTGGGGAGTCCTGTTCGTATTCTGCCGGGAATTTCCAAATTTCGGAACTGCATACTACCACTCGGCAGTCAACCATACGACTTTGGGTTATGGCGACGTGGTTATGAGTCCGGCGTGGAGACTCCTGGGGTCGCTGGAAGCCGCAAACGGAATGCTGATGTTCGGCGTTTCCAAAACCGCGGCTTCGGCCACTCGTTCCGAAATTGTCCCCCAAAAGTCCGCGCCATGTCTAAAATAGTCCAGACCTGCCAATGCGCAAAATCGTGCACATCGACATGGATGCATTTTATGCCTCCGTCGAGCAGCGGGACGATCCGCAACTGCGCGGCAAGGCAGTCGTTGTCGCGTGGCGTGGGAATCGCTCGGTTGTCTGCGCGGCATCGTATGAAGCCAGAAAATCCGGCGTGCGTTCGGCGATGCCGGCCGTTCGTGCCGAACGCCTCTGTCCGAACGCCGTCTTTCTCCCTCCGGATTTCCCGCGCTACCGTGCTGTGTCGAGGCAAGTACGCGATATCTTCCGCCGGCACACCGACCTGATCGAACCGCTGTCGCTCGATGAAGCCTATCTGGATGTTACGCAGAACAAGATGGGGTTGCCGACTGCAACGCAGGTGGCGCGCACGATTCGCGAACAAATTCGTACGGAACTTCAGTTGACGGCCTCTGCTGGAGTCGCACCCAACAAGTTTCTCGCCAAGATCGCGTCAGACTGGAAGAAGCCAGACGGGCTTTTTGTCATTCAACCGGACGAAGTGAATTCGTTCTTGATTTCGCTGCCTGTCGGACGGGTTCCGGGCGTTGGAAAAGTCACGGAGGAGAAATTGCAGGGTCTCAGTGTACAGACCATTGGCGACCTGCGGCGCTTTGAGCTAGCTACACTTGAGAGGCGATTCGGACGTTACGGCGTCCGCCTCTACGAGTTGGCTCGCGGCGTCGACGAGTCCGCCGTCGTACCCGACCGGCCAACAAAATCCATCTCAGCGGAAGATACATTTGAACACGATGTTCCGCTCGCCGAAACCGAACCGATGATCCGGAGACTTGCAGAGCTGACCTGGGCCGCATCGCGCAACGAACGGCGGATTGCGAGAACCGTAGTACTGAAATTGAAAACCGCGGAGTTCAAGATCCTCACGCGCAGCCACACTCCGTCGTCCCCTCCCTCGTCGTGCGAAGAGCTGACGGCGATCGCACTTTCGCTGAGGGAGCGTGTTGCCCTCGGACCGCAGCAGAGGTTTCGTCTCGTCGGCGTCGGCGTTTGCAATTTTCTTGAGCCCGAGGACATCTTGGCCCAGCCTGCTTTATTTGGCTAATGCTACGAACGCAATCTTAGAACTGGCTTTTCTTCGATCCGCGAAGCCGTTCGACGGTTAGAGTTGGTCACTCCAACCAATGCGGGGAACTGGGGTCGCAGTCAATCCCTCGCCAGATGAAGTGGCGATCATGCGCAAACCGCTTATACAAATAGCCGACTTTTCTTCCAAGTGAAACGGCGTCGGTAAACACAAGCGCGTTTCCCGGTACCAATCCGATTGCCAGCGTTGAATCCGGAAACCATCTCGCCCTCGAACTGGAAACTAGATGTCTTACTGCGACCGCGGTAAAGCTCGGCTGTCATCCCTGGCGGGCATGAACAGTGCAATTTCGGTCCGATTGGTCCGCTCCGCTATACGGCGCTATAATCCGCGCATGGCACCCTTGCGCCATGGCTGCGAAGAACCTGGAGATGTACAGGACATTCGCCTTGTAGTCGACACCATCCCTACGTTGGCATGGTGCGCTGATCCGGACGGCTCGGCAGACTTCTTCAATCAGCGTTGGCTGGACTATACGGGTCTATCTGCAGAGCAAGCTTTGGGCTCGGGATGGGAGGTTGCGATCCATCCAGACGACCTGTCACGAATTCTCGAAACATTCCGGGAAGCTTTGAATTCTGTAAAGCCGTACGAAGTGGAGGGCCGCTTCCGCCGCTTCGACGGCGAATTTCGCTGGTTTCTTTTTCGTGCCAGCCCTTTGTGCGATGAATCCGGCAAAGTTGTCAAATGGTATGGCACAAATACCGATATTGAAGACCGCAAACGTGCTGAGGACGCTCTCCGGTCACACGAACAGAATCTTCGCCTGCTAGTCGATACCATTCCTGGGCACATTGTCACGACGACACCGACCGGCGAAATCGAACTACTAAACCGCCGAGTATTGGAATATTTCGACAAGACTCCGGAGGAACTCGTCAACTGGCGGACCAGCGACGCGATTCACCCGGATGACCTTGCTCTCACGATCGCCGCCTGGACCCGGGCGATTCAGACGGGCGAACCCTATGAAAGGGAGCACCGCCTCCGGGGCGCCGACGGGGCATACCGCTGGTTTCACACAGGCGGCC
>Ga0210399_10000449_pt1 | contig 33192 bp, 26 predicted proteins | sample IncBWC14MmetaG_FD_150865 | JGI IMG/M metagenome (GOLD analysis project Ga0210399, IMG submission 150865) | Forest soil microbial communities from Barre Woods Harvard Forest LTER site, Petersham, Massachusetts, United States - Inc-BW-C-14-M | ecosystem: Environmental > Terrestrial > Soil >... | reverse complement strand
GTGCTAGCTGGTGAGAACCCGTCAATGGCCAGCCCGTCGTGCTGTGATCAAACACTGCCGTTGTCCACGTGATCGTGTTATGGCAGGTCGAACAGTTCGTGGCGGCGAAAGGCGCTCCCGCAGTAGGATGCGTCGGGTTGTTGGTCGTCTGCCAGGTCGTCAAATGGCAGCCCGCGTTTCCGCAGTCGGTCGGCGCGATCGTCAGCGCGTAGTTATTGTTGATGTGGCAGGACGCGCAGGACGTGGCCTTCCCGGCCGGCGCCAGTTGATGCGAGTTCGTCAACGGGAAACCCGTCGTCGCGTGGTCGAAGGTTGACACCCACGTCGTCGTGTTGTGGCAGGTCGAGCACTGTGAGGTCGGAAAGCCCGCCGCGACGTGATTGGGCACCACGCCACCGAGTGTTTGCGTGCTCAGCCAAGCGGTCTGATGGCAGCCGTAGCAATCCGTGTTCGCCACCGTGAAGGTGTAATTGTTGCCGACGTGGCAATCGGTGCACGCCACGACCTTACCGGCCGGTGCTAGCTGGTGAGAACCCGTCAGTGGCCAGCCCGTCGTGCTGTGATCAAACACTGCCGTTGTCCACGTGATCGTGTTATGGCAGGTCGAACAGTTCGTGGCGGCGAAAGGCGCTCCCGCAGTAGAATGCGTCGGGTTGTTGGTCGTCTGCCAAGTCGTCAAGTGGCATCCGGAATTGCCGCAGTCCGTAGCAGCGATATTCAAGCTGTAGTTGTTGTTGATGTGGCAGGACGCGCAGGACGGAACTTTTCCGCCATCGGCCACCAGCGCGTGTGAATTCGTCAGCGGGAAGCCGAACGCAGTGTGATCAAATTTGCCATCGGCCCATTTCGTAATGGTATGGCACTGCGCGCAGGCGGCCGCCGTGGTCGGGAAGCCGGCAGTAATGTGATTCGGCACACTTCCGCCGAACGAAGGCGTGCTGTTCCAAGCCGCCAGGTGGCATCCCATACAATCAGCTGAGCTCAACGTATAATTGTTGTTGACGTGGCAGGACGCGCAGGGCGTCGGCGAAGGAGACATGTGCGTCCCTGTCAGCGCGAAGCCGGTCACGCTATGGTCGAATGAGGCGGAGTCCCAACCCTTCGTCGTATGACAATTCGCACAATTCGTAGTCGCAAACGCCGGCCCCGAAGTCGAGTGCACCGGAGTTGTGGTCTGTTGCCATGTCGTCAAATGGCATCCGGAGTTCCCGCAATCCGTCGGCGCGATCGTCAACGTATAGTTATTGTTAATATGGCAAGAGATGCAAGGCACGTTGGCATGGCCGTTAGTCAGTAGGAAACCCGTCGTGCTGTGATCGAAGATGGCTGTCGTCCAAGAAATCGTATTATGGCAACCCGAGCAGTTGCCTACCGCAAATGCCGGGCCCGCCGACGGGTGCACCGGATTGTTCGTTTGTTGCCACGTTGTCAAATGGCATCCCGAGTTTCCGCAGTCCGTGGGCGCGATCGTCAAATTGTAATTGTTATTGATGTGGCAGGAGAGACAGGGCACATTCGCATGGCCGTTCGTCAGCAAGAATCCGGTGGTGCTGTGATCGAACTTCGCACCCAACCAATTGTCAAAGGAATGGCACGAATCGCAGGTGGTCGCAAACTTCGCGCTGACGTGGTTCGGATTCGTGGTCTTCTGAAAATCGCTTAAATGGCACGAAGCGCAGGCTGTGGAAAGACCCTGGAATTGCCCCACTGCGGCACTCTTGTGGCAATCCTCGCATTGCACCGCGGCGTGAGCCCCCAAGAGTGGGAAGCGATTCTGGTGATCCTTAACTTGTTGCACGGCAACATTCCACCCGAGCACGGTGTGACAACTCGCGCAATCCGTCCCCATCTTCCGCTGGTGAATATCGGCGTGACAATCTTGGCACTGCTTGCCGACATCAGCAAAGATCGGCTTAATGTGGCACTCTGCGCACTGCACTTTTTCGTGCATGCCGCGCAGCGGATACTTCGTCTTGTTGTGATCGAATTCTGGAACTGCTCGGATGGGGCGCCAGCCCACAGCGGTGTGGCAGTTCTCGCAAGGAATCGCGAGCGGCCCGTGCGGACTGCGTGTAGTCTCCCGTTGCGAGTCAGGTGTTCGAGCGCTCGCGGCCGGCGCGGAAAGAAGAGCCAACCAGCATGCGATTTGAATCCATCTAAGCGTAACTGCCCCCTAAACCTCTAGTTAGCCTCGATCCGCGATCGGCGTCCGTAGGATGGGCAGCCATAAGCGGACCACAATGTAAGCACCTTGTAAAGTCTGCTCTTTGTCGTAGGTCAATCACAACTGTCCCTTGGGCCAGTTTTTGTACAAGGCCCGGGTACTAGTAATTACAGGTACCTGGGGAATTCTAGGATGCAGATTGTAGAATCATTGGAATCGTGGGGATATTGGAGCGTTGTCGGGGACCCCAAGACTGACAGCCAATCTGACAACTACCGCTGAAGCCCTGAAGCCCTTATACCTGGGCGGAGATTCCCCGGGGGTTGAAACGAAAGGGACTGGGCGCGTGGCGGGTTTAATGGTTAGGTATTCCATGTACTGCAGAGCGGTAAGCAAGGAACGCACCGATACGCGAAGCGCGTTCGGAAACAAACTCTGTCACCAGCGCACCAGCGCTGCCGAAATTTCACCGCGAAAAGAGTACCCGCGTCGTTTCGAATGCCTTTAGGCCGCGCAGTACAAAAATTCCTGCGATCCCTGGAGAAGGATTCAGAGTTAAAACATCCCTACGAAGGAGGATTGCAACGGCTTTATATCCGGACCGTGACAATCGGTGCATTTCGAGGGTGCTTGTTTATAGACGATGAATGGCTTATCACCGACGACGCGCCATGGTTTGTGACACTTATCACACGCCACGTTGGCGTGGCCTCCCGTCAATGGGAAATGAGTCTTGGTGTCGTGATTGAAGGTCGAGGGCACCCAGCGCTGCGAATTGTGGCAGTCGGCACAAGGTGTCTTCCCGGCCTTCGCGAATTGGCCGTCATGAGCGTCCTTGTGACAATCTTCGCAAACTTGTGACGTGTCCTTGAACTGAATTTCTTTTTTGCCGACCGGTACCTTGTGACATTCACCGCATTTGACAGCGCGGTGCGCCCCTAGCAATGGAAATTTGGTCTTCGAATGGTCGAAACCACTTACCTCGGTCCACGAGTTCACGTTATGACACGCTTCGCATCCCCGGGGCGTGCCGTCGGCGCGCAGCTTCGCCTGTTGTTCCTTAAATTCACCGTGATGGGGATCTTCATGGCAGCCGGTGCAGCTCATGTCTTTCCAGCGGAATGGAAGGAACTTATCGGTCCTCCCCGCAGCCCCCACTTTGTGACATTCGTTGCACCCCACCGAAGCATGCGCTCCTGCGAGCGGAAACCGCGATTTGCGGTGGTTGGCAACGGTATAGGTCGAGCGATGAAAGTCCTTGACGGTGTGGCAGTCCTCGCAGCGGTTCTTGTAACTCGGACCGGCGAACTGCCCGTCGTGCTTATCTTTATGGCAGTCCAGGCAAGCCGCAAACTTGACCTTATATATGGTGTCCTTGCCGGCCGGAATATGGCACTTATCGCACTCGACTCCCGCGTGCTTCCCCTCCAGGGGGTATTTTGACGTGGCATGATCCCTCACATTGAACATCGAGGGTTTCCAAAAATCGACGGTATGACACTCCGCGCACTCGCCCTTCTTAGGACGCGCTTCGAACTGGCCCTTGTGCGGGTCCGGAGTGTGACAACCGTTGCAATTTTCAAAAGGCAGCTGCTTTTTGAAATCACCCTTCAAATGGCACTCCGCGCAGCCGACCTCAGTGTGCTTTCCGAGCAACGGGTACTTGGTCTTCGAATGGTCGAATGCAAAAGCCGTGAGCAGTTTCTTCCATCCTGCGGTGGTGTGACATTCTTCGCAGCGCTGCTTGAAGGAACCTTTGTGGGGGTCGATATGGCAGTCGGTGCAGGCCTGGAACTTCATGTCCCTGTAGCGTCCCGGACCGCCGGGCACATCCGGCTTGTGGCACTTCTCGCAGGCCACCTTGATGTGAAGCCCGGTCAGGGGATAGCGGGTCTTGGAATGATCGAACTGATTGGCCGCTTTCCAGTCGGTAAAATTATGACATTTCAAGCACTCGTTTCCGAGCTGGCCTTTGTGCACATCTTTGTGGCACGGCACGCAATCTTGTGTCAACCCGAAGAAGGACTTCGAAACATCTTTCATTTTGATGAACGGGCGATCATCGCCAACCATGTTAGCAGGCGCGTGACATTTCTCGCACGCGATGCCGGCGTGCTTGCCTTCGAGCACATACCCGGTGAGCTTATGGTCGAATTGCTTCTTCGATGGCTCCCAGTGAATCAGGCCGAAGTCTTTCCCGTTATGATCCAGGTGGCACCGTACACAGTCCTTACTGTTGGGATTTGCCATTCCCAGCCGCGCATGGTAGCCGTGGTTCGTGGTTAGTCGTCGCGCTACTTCTTTGTGACATTCGAGGCACTTGAAAGTTGGGGTGTTGGTTCCGAATTGATGACAACTCGAACATTGCGTGGTCCCGCTTAAAGACTGATGGGCATTCGCAAGCGGGCCGGGAGAGATTTGTGCGGAAGCAAAAGTCGCGGAGAAAAACAATACGGAGATGAAAAAAAGAAAACTCCTCAGCACCGCCGATCGTCGCTCTTTGCCGTTGTCACATCTGACAGCAGGTTGGTGGAAGACCAAGATACTCTCCGTCTTAGTACTCCAAAGCAACAGCTGCGGGCTTGGGCCCTTAAAAATAACACGGTTGGAAGGTTCGCGAATCGCGAAACTGGAATATGTGTCTATTTTAAAAAGACGGGTGCACATCCCTCGGTGTCCCATTGAGATAAGGCGCTGGAATTTCTGGCCTGCTCTCGGTGTGGGGGATTCCTTCGGGCGAAGCAACGCCGAAATGCCTCTGAATGTCGGAAACCATCGAGTTCTCAAAATTGTCATTGGACTCCAGATCCCAATATTCTTTCTGCATCGCGAACTGATCCGCACTTCGCCCATAACCCCGGAAGCTCGCCCGAATGATCGTGCGCGTGTATCCGTCCGGCAGGCGCGCGGTGTTCACATGGACGCGGACAGTCCCGGAAGTCCATTCCACTCTCTTTTTCTTCGAATCGTCAGTGGTATCGCGCAGCAGCTCCTCCTTTCCAAGCCCGAGGGAAAACGTCCAGGAATCTTCCGTCGTCTGGTCTCCGGTGATTTGCCACTGCGCATCTCGAGCGTGGGACTGGAGATATTCCTGGATTTCTAGGGCCGAAAAAGCCAGTTCTGTGCACGCCCCAGTTTCCGGATGCGCCTCTTTCTTCGATCTTTTCGGCCGATTTTTTTTGGTGTTAACGCCGGAATCGTTCCAAGAATCGGCGCACGGCCTCACGAGAGTTTTGGAAGCAGGGCTTTGCTGCGCCGAAGCAGCCAACAGCCACGTAAGCGCACTTCCCAGAAGAAGAATCATCGTGGCGCCTAGTCTACCTAAGAACTGTGCGACTGACAGCACTGCTTTTTCAGAACCGCCTCTTCTATCCGGTTAGTTATGGGCCAGCAGGTAATTGTGAAAAGTATTGCTCTCGGCAACACAGCGTGGGGACAAGCCTCCTGAAGCCCATCTGGGTTTCTCGTTCATCGTTGCTCAGCAATCAAATGATTTTAAAGCGGGAAGATTGGAGGCGCCGGTGGGATTCGAACTCCTTGGCGGGATTGATAGTACGTAAGTTGTTGATTCCAGGAAACGACAAAATCGAGAAAAACTGCAAAAACGCTGAACCGCGGTACGCGCGAAGCACGCGGAGCGACCGGTAAGATCGGTTAAGCGAAGTCATACGAATCCGATAAACCGTCCTGCCGCAACAATCCCAATCCATAACAGGATCGAAACGAAACCTGCAACCTTCGCCCCCGCAGGCAAGACCTCGCTGTCATCCCACGACGCCACACCCCGATAGACGCTCCAATGGAAAATCAGGGCATGCACGCCAGCCAAGAATATCAATAACATCTTCAATCGAAACGCCGGGTTGGCATATACCTTGACCGCTTCTGACATAAACAGAAGGCCTCCGGTAACCACCTGCACCGCAAATCCCGCCCAAGACCATGGAAGCAACCTCCCCGCCAGCTCCGAAACCCGCTCCCTCCGCAACATCCACCCCAGAAGGCGCAAATCAAAAACTGCGATAGTCCCCACCAGCGCCGCCATCCCAAGCAAATGAACGGTCTCAATCGCAGGAAACAGCCACAGCGATTCGCGTATTCCGGCGCCCACCGAAGTCTGTTCCAGCCACCTACAAAATGGCAGCATGTCGGGCGTTTCTATGGAGACCCCCGCATGGACTGACCGTTGGGAAGATCGATGCTTGCCAAACACATATAAGCCGACCCGTCCTTAGCCCGAAAGCCTTCAGCGGTCACGTGGTCCCCGCGTTTCACCGTATTGGGGCTCCATCCAAACCGCTTTAGCATCCCCAGACTCCCTAACTCCAGTCTCCAGTTCGCGACCTTGCCCTTCTGGTCTTTCAGGTCCGCAAGAATAAGGGCATGTGGGTTGATCCACTGGAAATCCGTAACCGTCCCCTGCATCCTAACAGTATTCGTCATATCAAACTGTGCGTTCCCATGGTGCGCCCGAACCGAAGCTGCGCCCAACAAAAGTCCTATCACCAGAACGGGCCCCACCTTACGATTCATCACCGCCCTCGACGACAGCCGACGAAGCCATCGCACCAGTTTCATAATCTGCAAGCTCCTCTGGGCCGGAATCCTTAATCTCGAAATGACATTTTACCACGCGCGGGAACGGGTTGATAAAGGAGCGAGCGGACGGGTGCCAAAATGGAAATCAGCTAGTACACGTTACCTGCGCGGCAGGAGCAACTAAAGGCAGACTTGGCCAATGCATGGTGCCGAGACCCAATCATCGTCCTCGAAACTCAGGGTACGCTATGGAGTACGATCTCGGGTACATCGATCTGGAGGAAAAGCTCTGGGGCCTCTCGAAAATCCTTTTGGCCCAAAAGTGTGTCCGGTACGAACGGTAACCTATGTGTGCAGGCCGGACCCAGGAAGCCTGGAGGCGCGGGTGGGATTCGAACCCACGAATGGAGGTTTTGCAGACCTCTCCCTTGGGCCACTTGGGTACCGCGCCGAACCTCTAAGTATAGCAAACTTGGTTGAACTCTTCGGACACCCCGGCAGCGTTGCTTCTGCCAAAATCTACTTTTTTTCCGCGACGGCGGGAATCTTGGCTTCCCGCAAAAATCGCGCGGACTCTTCCGGCGGGGTTGGGTTGATGTAAAAACCGGTGCCCCACTCGAAGCCGGCCACTTTCGTCAATTTCGGAATGATTTCAATATGCCAATGGTAGTGATCGTTGGTCTCTTCGCCGATCGGAGAGGTGTGAATCATAAAGTTGAGCGCGGGCCGGTCCAGCACCTGGTCGAGGCGCATCAGCGTATCTTTCAGCATGCGCGCCAGGCTGGCATAGATGGAGCTTTGATTATTCTCGTAGGATGATCCGTGCACCTTCGGAAGCAGCCACATCTCAAAAGGGAAGCGCGGCGCATAAGGCGCAAGCGTGATGAAATGTTCGTTTTCCCCGATGACGCGCTCGCCGGTATCGCGCTCCTGGCGGATAATGTCGCAGAAAATGCAACGTTCTTTCTCGTCGTAGTAGTGCCAGCAGTTGTCGACTTCTTCGCGCACGCGGCGCGGAACAATCGGCAGAGCGATCAATTGTGAGTGGGGGTGATCGATAGTCGCACCGGCGGCTTCCCCGTGATTCTTGAAGATGAGAATGTAGCGGAAGCGCTTGTCATTCTTCAGGTCCAGCATGCGGTCCCGATAGCCCCACAGCACGTCCTCCACGGCACGCTCGGGCAGCGTGGCGAGCGTCGCAAGGTGGTTCGGGGACTCAATTACCACTTCATGCGCGCCGATCCCGTTCATTTTGTCAAAGAGGCCTTCGCCTTCGCGGTCCAGTTCGCCTTCGATGCCTAACGCCGGAAATTTGTTTGGCACAACGCGGATGCTCCAGCCGGGTGTGTTCGGGCCCCCGCCGTTTCTCCCGTAGACCAGAATTTCCGGAGGAGTACGAGCTTCATTGCCAACGCAGAAGGGGCAATTCTTCTCTTCTCTTGGGATGACGCTCTCGCGCAGGAAGTCGTTTGGACGCTTCCCTCGTTCCGTCGAAATGATCACCCATCGTCCCGTGATCGGGTCTTTACGCAACTCCGGCAAAGCAATCCTCCTCGAACAGGTTCCGGGTCACCCGCGCGGGAGGGCAACCCGAAGACTTTGAATTGTACCGCTTCTGGGGTTCCTCCTGAAGATGTTCCCGTCAAGCGCCTCGCGTTTGAGGGCTGAAGGCATCCTTGCGGAGCTGCACGCGGCGTGAGTTCTTTCCGGTTCTTCTCTGCGACTCTGCGCTCTGGCGTGCACTCAGCGTTAAATCTTTTTCTCCGCCTCGCGGAAGCAATCCTCCAGCGTCCGCGCTGCAAAGTCCACTTGTTCCTGGTCGATCAGGAGTGGCGGTGACAGGCGAATGGTGTTTTCGCCAGCGCCAAGCACCAACAGGCCTTTATGAAACGCCAGGTCGACGATCAAGTTGCGCAGATCCGCGGCCTTTTCCTTGGTCCGCTGATCCCGCACGATCTCAATGCCAACCATTAATCCGCGTCCCCGTACATCGCCGACGATCTTGAAGCTCTTCGTCCAATCCGCTGAACGGCCGAATAGGTAGTCGCCCATAAGCCGGGCATTTTCCTTGTATTCGCTCTCGATCAAGTCCATGGTGGCCAGCGCCGCAGCAATGCATACCGGGTTTCCGCCGAACGTCGTGCCGTGCGCGCCCGGCTTCCAGCGCATCACGCTCTCCCTCGCGATGATCGCCCCCAGCGGCATGCCGCTAGCGATACCCTTCGCGGAGCAGAGAATGTCCGCTTCGATTCCGGCGTGTTCAGAGGCCCACCACTTCCCGGTGCGCCCCATGCCCGATTGAACTTCGTCCACAATGAACATAATGCCGTGCTGGCGGCAGATGCGCTGCAATTCCTGCAGAAAGAACCTCGGAGCGGGCACGTATCCGCCTTCGCCCTGAATAGGCTCAATGATGATGCCGGCAACCTCCTCGGGATCGAACAAACGCTTAAAAATCTGTCCTTCGAGTTGTTCGAGGATTTCCGCTCCACAGGTCTCCGCGGTGTGACCATGCGCGCAGCGATAGGCGTAAGGGTAGGGGATGTGCTCGATGCCACTGAGCAACGCACCGAAACCTTTGCGCTGTGTGGATTTCGATGCCGTAAGAGAAAGAGCCCCCATCGAGCGGCCGTGAAAGCAGCCATAGAAAGCGACGAGCTTGTCGCGCTTGGTGGTGTATCTCGCCAGTTTGATGGCGCCTTCGACGGCCTCGGTGCCCGAATTGGTGAAAAAGACCTTTTTGTCCTCTGCGCCCGGCATCGTGCGGCCCAACCGCTCCGCCAGTTGCGGCATGCTCTCGTAATAGAAATCCGTGCCGGACATGTGAATCAGCTCTGCGGCCTGCTTTTGAATCGCAGAAACTACTTTCGGATGACAATGTCCGGTCGAGCACACAGCGATACCCGCCGCGAAATCGAGGAAGGAGTTACCGTCCACGTCTTCCACGATGGCGCCATACCCGCGCTTAGCCACCAGGGGATAGTCGCGGGTATAAGACGGGGACATGAATTTGGCGTCTTGCTCCAGCACGCGCTTGGCGTTCGGCCCGGGCAGCGCCGTCAAGAGCCGGGGTGTTTTCACCTCGAATGTTGTTGGCATTTCTTCCTCCATAAAAGAAACAAAAGGTTGGAGTTAATCAAAAACTGCGGGCAAACGCAGGCCGGCAAGCGGAGGTCTCCGCCAGCGACCTGCAGGAGAAAGAAAATTAGAGTAAGTCTACGCCGTAGAGTTCTGGCCGCTGGGCGGCCGGCGGAAGAAAACCCGGGACAAACGAAGCTCGAATTTGGAGGTTAAGGCTCACTTGCGTTTCCAGCGGGCGCTGCCATCTTTAGCGTCCTCAAGTATTATACCACGATCCGCGAGTTCTTTGCGGATGCGGTCTGCCGTCGCGAAATCGCGTCTTTTCTTAGCGGCGTTGCGGTCTCCGACCAGCTTATCGATCTCCTCATCGCCCGGTCCGCTTTCACTGCGGCCATATCCGAGCGTTCGAAGCTTTTCACCGTCATTGTCCTCCACGACGGCGAAGACTTTGTCGAAGGTTGCCAGAAACTCCTGCACTGCGGGGACGTCACCCTGGCGGAGTTGACCTTTATCGACGGCAATATTCGCCTCGCGCACCAAGTCGAAGGCCGCCGCCAACGCTCTCGCCGTATTCAAGTCGTCCGCAAGCCCGGCGTCAAACTCTTCTGCCGCTTTCGCTATGCGTGCGGCCATGCCTTCTTGCTTGCCCGCCGAAAATTTTCCCCGCTCCAGCCGGTCGGCGAAATTCCGCAGCCGCTCCACCGAGCTGGCCGCCTGTTGCAAGCCATCGAAGGTAAAATTGAGCTGCTTGCGGTAAGGTACGCTAGCAAGAGCAAACCGCAGCGCAGAAGGCTTGTAACCTTTCCCAAACAAATCCCGCAACGTGAAAAAATTCCCCAGCGACTTGGACATCTTCTCGCCCTCGACGAGCAGGTGCTCGGCGTGCAGCCAGTAGCGTACGAAGGGCTTGCCAGTCGCGCCCTCGCTTTGAGCGATTTCGTTCTCGTGATGCGGAAACGCCAGGTCGATTCCACCAGTGTGAATATCCAGGGTCTCGCCGAGATACTTCATGGCCATCGCGGAGCACTCAATGTGCCAGCCGGGGCGCCCGGGCCCGATCGAGGTTTCCCAGAAGTGCTCTCCCGGTTTCGGCGCTTTCCACAGCGCAAAATCTCGCGCGCTTTCCTTTTCGTAACGATCGTTGTCGACGCGAGCGCCCGTCTGAATACCGGTCAGATCGATCTTCGAGAGCTTTCCGTAAGCGGGGAATTTGGTGATGCGGTAATAAATCGAGCCTTCGCCAGGATATGTGAATGACTTTTCCTGGAGCTGCTGGATCAGCCTCACCATGTCATCGATATGATCAGTCGCGCGGATCCAGTGCTCCGGCACCTCGATACTAAGAGTCTTGCAATCGTCGAAAAACGCCTGCACGAATTTCGCGGTGTAGTCGCGGATACTCACCCCTGCGGCAGCGGCGTTCGCGATGATGCGGTCATCCACGTCCGTCAGGTTCATCACGTGATTCAGCTTGAATCCGCGCAGCTTCAGGAACCGCCGCAAAATATCCTGAAACACGAATGTGCGGTAATTTCCAATGTGCGCGTAGTCGTAGACCGTGGGCCCGCAGGTGTACATGCGCACTTCGCCCGCTTTTTGTGGAACGAAATTCTCAATTCTCCCGCTTAGCGTGTTATGGAGCTGAATCTCGGCCATGGACACTAATTGGTCTCTTTCCGTAAACGAATAAGCGCTCGATTGTAGCCGAGCCGTTTGAATCCTAGCAATCTCGAAGCTGCGCGATGTTGCGCGGAACTGGGCGTAATGCGACTCGATTAGTCCTACATTGACGAGTGCAAGTGACACGGATAGAGTGCTTTTTCTCGTCTAGTGAAGGAGTTGTCGATGAATCGTTCTCTTCGAGCTAGCGCGGTGTCAGCGCTCGCAGCCTTCGCCACGCCCATCCTTGCCAACGAACCGCCCAAGGCCAGCGCGCCGAAACTATTGACCTCGGAAGCCTCTTTGAACCTGCGCACTATTTCCGACCTGCAATTCTCCCCCGACGGTAACCGTTTGGCGTTTGTGGTCATGGAACCAGCACAGGGAGAACGCCGTGCGCGCCACATTTGGATCTACGAGAAGCATTCCGGTTCGGCCCGGCAGTTCACGTACTCCGCAAAGTCCGATTTCTCGCCACGCTGGTCACCCGACGGAAAACAGATGGCTTTCCTTTCTGACCGTGACGAACACCAACAGGTCTACGCCATACGCGCGGACGGCGGCGAAGCCAGCGCTCTGACCAAAGGGAAGCGCAGCGTGAAGAATTTTGCATGGTCTCCCGATGGCAAGCAGATCGCTTTTCTCGCTCCAGACGCAAAAACGGAAGCAGAAGAAAAGAAGGAAAAAGACAAAGACGACGCGCATGTGGTGGACAAAGAAGACAAGCACGCCCGCCTTTGGCTGCTTACCCTGGAGAGTGGCGAAGCCAAAGCGCTCACCGAACCCAAATGGGATATCAGGGAAGCCGTTTGGCACCCAGCTGGCACTGGCCTGATGATCAGCGCGACGGATCACCCCGAATCCGATCAGAATACCGAACGAATTTATTTCTTTCGTCTGTGGGATCCCACGAGTGGTGACCGCAAAGAGGTCGACTCTATGACCCAGCTTCTTGCGCCGCGTGGACCCTTCGGCAATATCCGCATCGCCGCGGATGGCCAGCGGATGGCCTTCGTCGGCTGCCGTGAAGATGGCCCCACGCCGCACGACCTCATGCTCGTCCATCATGGCGAGAAGGGTATGCAGAACCTCACCGGCGCCAGCGTGGACCGGCCGGTTATGGACTTTCGCTGGTCCAAGGACGGCGGACTGCTGGCCGTTGTGGAAGACGGCTTCCGCCCGAAGTTTGTCGCATTCACAGCAGAAGGGGCCATGAAAGATGTCCCTGCGATAACGGCCAACCCAAATGCCTTCGGCGTTTCCGATTCCGGCGAAGTCGCTTTTGCCGGGCAAACCGCAACGACTCCCCAGGAACTATGGCTGTGGGATCAAAAGGGCGCGCCGAAGCAAGTCTCGCACTTGAATGATTCCTGGCAGCAGTACACCCTCATTGCCCCGGAGTTTTACAAATACAAATCCTTCGACGGCTTGGAGATCCAAGCGGCTCTCCTCAAACCGTTCGGGTATGACGGCAAATCGAAGCAGCCGCTCATCACCCTGATCCACGGTGGCCCCACGGGTGCCTGGCAAGACTCCATCGAAACCTGGGGACAGCTCCTTGCGGCGCGCGGCTACGCTGTTTTCTATCCCAATATTCGCGGTTCGAGCGGTTACGGCCAGAAATTCATGGAGCTGAATCGCGGCGACTGGGGCGGTGGCGATTACCGGGACGTGATGGCCGGCGTAGATGACCTCATCTCCCGGGGCATCGCTGATCCCGAAAGGCTGGCAATCGGCGGCTGGTCTTACGGCGGCTATATGTCTGAATGGGCGATCACGCAAACGACTCGCTTCAAAGCGGCGGTCTCCGGCGCTGGCCTCTCAAATCTCATTTCTGAGTACGGCACCGAGCAGGGGCCCTCCTACGATGAGTGGTTCTATGGCCTCCCCTACGAACCGGAGAAGGTTGCAGGATTCCTGAACAGCTCTCCTTTCGTGCATCTCAAAAATGTCAAAACCCCGACTTTAATTCTCCAAGGTGACGCCGACCCTGTCGATCCTCTGGGCCAAAGCCAGGAACTCTACCGCGGCCTCAAGCGCTACGGCGTCGAAACCGAGCTGGTCGTCTACCCGCGCGAGCCTCACGGCTTTCATGAAGAGAAACACCTCCTGGATCGCCTCAACCGCATCCTCGCGTGGTACGACAAACACCTGAAACAGCCATGAGTTTTTTCGCCGGTTCAGGCAATCTCCTTGTGGCGGTGACGAAGCGACCACAAGTTGTAGGGTAGGGCTTTACACACAGTACGCATCGTGTTACTGTTTTTTCCCGTACCGCCATCCTTGCGCCAGGCGGCTGGGCCTCTGACCGAGAACCTGCCAGATGTTTTTGTGGGCGATCTCCGTGTGCAAGGGATTAGCCCGACGATCGAAAGCCCCTCCCCACGAGGAATACAACGTCGTCTCTGCTCGCGTTTGACTACCCGGGCCCTGGGTGAACGGGATGATGGTTTTGGCATCGAACTTACAATGACGCGATTTGTGGGACAAAGGGGACATCTTGCTGAAGCTGCGAAAAGTCGAAATCGTTGGCTTTAAGTCGTTTTGCGAACGCACCGTGGTTACGTTCAGCGGGTCTGGCACGACCTGTATCGTCGGCCCGAACGGCTGCGGCAAATCCAACGTCGTGGATGCCATTTCCTGGGTTCTCGGCGAACAGAGCCACAAATCGCTTCGCGCCGAGCGCATGGCCGATTGCATTTTTAACGGCACGACCAAGCGCGCTCCGCTGGGACTCGCCGAAGTCACCATCACCATGGAAGATCCCGAGTTGGCTGAAGCCGCCCGCTTCGTGATGGAGAGTTTACCGACAGACTTTGCAACGGATTCCGCGGCCCTTCTTGCCGAAAACAACGAAACCTCCGGCGTGACCGAGGCTAGAAACGAAATTCTCTCACTCGACCCCGCGCAGCCCTCCGAAACGCAAGAAGCTGCCTCTGACGGTTCGACCTCGGTCCTGGCTGAACCCGGTGGCAAGTTCAAACGCAAGAAAAAGCAGGCTGACAATCCCATTCTGGCAATGAAACCGGGTGAAGTCGTCGTCAGCCGCCGCCTCTACCGCTCCGGCCAAAGCGAATACCTCATCAATGGCCGCGTCGGAAGGCTCCGCGACATCCAGGAAATGTTCATGGGCGTGGGCCTGGGCCCGGATTCCTACGCCATCATCGAACAGGGGCGCATCGGCTTGATCCTCTCCACCAAACCCATGGAGCGCCGCGCCATCATCGAAGAAGCCGCTGGCGTCACTAAATTCAAGACCAAGAAGCGCCTCGCGGAAGCCAAGCTGGAATCTTCGAAGGTCAATCTCTCGCGCGTCAACGACATCGTCGTGGAAGTCGAAAAGCAGCTTGGCTCGCTGAAGCGTCAGGCAGCCAAGGCGCGCCGCTATTCCGAGATCCGCGATCAGATGCGCGGGATAGTCCGCCAGATGCTGGCAGGCAAAGCCCGCGAACTGGACGCCGAAGCCGAACGTGTCTCTAAACAGCTCCAAGAACTGAGCTCCGCCGAGTTGCAGCGGGCGACCGCCATCCAGCAGCAAGAAGTCGAGCAAGACCAGTTGAACCAGCGGATTTACGAACTGGATGCCGAGATCCGGCAGAACCAGAATGTTTTGAATCTTACGGCGCTGGAGGTCGACCGCAACGAGAATCGTATCGCCTTCAACCGCCAGCGCGGCGAGGAACTTGCCGGACGTCGTGCCAAGGTGGATGCGGAACTGGCGCAAGCCACCGCGCAAGCCGTGGAATGGGAATCGCGGAGCGCTTCGCAGATTCATGCGGTGACTTTACTACGCGAAGAATCGGGCGTTCTGACCGCTCGCGTGGAGGAACTCGCGAAACGGGCCGAGTCGCGCGCCTGGCAGATTTCCGAATCCGAAGCACGCATCGAAGCTCTGCGCCGTTCCTTATCGGAAGCCGGTGAAAGCCTTCTGCGCCTGCATGGCGAGCAGAAGCAAGCCGAAGAGGCACTCCTACACCAGGCCGATGCGCTCCGGAAACTTGAAAACAGCGAGCACGACTTGCTGGAAACATCCATGCGCGCGCGTGATGATGCTGAGCGCGCTGCTTTTGATCATGAATCCGCTACGGCGCAGCTCAATGCCCTGAAACAAAGCGCCACGGAGCTGCAAGCCAAGATCTCCGGATTCCACGAGAAGCGCGACGCCATGTCGAAAGAGGCTGGCACCCTGCGCGATTCGCTGACCGGGGTTCGCGCGCGTCATTCTACGCTCACGCAAATCCTGAACGACCGCTCCTACACGGCGGACGCGGTGCAGAAGCTCTTTGCCGCCAACGAGCGCGGCGGTGGACAGGATTTTCGCGCCGTCGGCGTGCTCGCCGATTACGCTGAGGTCGAAGAGCAGTACGAAACCGCCATCGAGCAGTACTTGCGCGACGAGCTGGAATATGTCGTCGTCGAAACCTACGACCACGCACGTGCCGGCGTTTCCATGCTCCGCGACGAAGTGGGTGGCCGCGCCACTTTCTTCGTCGATTCGCTGCGCAACCTGCGCCTCTCTTCCGACTACGAACCCATCGTGAATTTCCGCGCCGAAGATGGGGTCATCTCGCGGCTCGACAAACTCGTGGGGTTCCGCGATCCGCTGGGTGCTGCGGCCAAGCAGTTCCTGCCGAGGCTGCGTTCCGCTTATTTGACCGATAGCGCTGCCGCGGCTGAAAAATTGTCAAAGGAAAACTCCCAATACGCCTTCGTCACGCCCGAAGGCACCTGCTATCAGGGGCGTATGGTCACAGGAGGTCGCCCTGACGAAGTTGGTCCGCTTGGAATGAAGCGCGAATTGCGGGCCTTGGACTCAGAAATGATGCACCTCGAGCATCAAGTGACTGAAAGGGGGGCCGCGCTTGAATTCGTTGCCGCCGAGTTGCGTTCGACGGAACATGCGCTCACCGAGATCAATGAGAAGCAACGCGAAGCCGAACGCGAAGCGATCTCCGCCATGCACCGCCACGGCCAGATGCAGAGTGAACTTGCCCGCCTCGGGCTGGAACTTACCATCTGCCAGAACGAGCTGTCGCGTACCCGCCAAGACGTGGAAGGCGCTAGGCAGCGTGCCGAGCGCTCCAAGAACCAGCATGCTGCCGCCGCTCTTAGCCGCGCCGAGGCCGATGCCGAGAGTGTGCGGCTTGCCGAGGCACTCGTTCAGCTTCGCGGCTCCATTCAATCGGAACAAAATGAGCTCGCCGCCAGCCGCGCCAAATACGCCGCCATGAACGAACGCCTGATGGCCGGCGAAGCTCTCTCCGCTCGTCTAAACGAAGAGCGTGCCGAACTCGGACGCCGGGAAACTGCGCTTCAGCAACAAGTAACATCTATTCTCGACGAGACTAGTGCCCTCGCCAAGCAAAGCGAAGACCTCGCCCTACAGCTCGAAGGCCTGCGCGGCGAAAAATTGCGCCTCGAAGTCCACCAGCGCGAGCTCGAACACGAATGGGATACCGCCCGCACGCGCGTCACCCAGATGGAAGATCATTTGCGCATGGGCCGCCAGTCGCTCCAGGAGCTTCGCGAACAGCGCAGCCATGCGGAAGTCGCCCGCGCCAAGAATGACTCCGACCGTGGGCACCTGCGCGAAACCTGCATGAGCGAAGTCAACGCCCAGCCTGAAGACCTGATTGCCGCGGAAGCCGCGTTCATGTCCGGCGAAGAGCTGGCCATCGCCGAAACCAACTATCGCGAAATGAAGCAGCGCGTTGAATCCATGGGCCCCGTCAACATGATGGCTCTCGAAGAGTTCAACGAATGCGAACAGCGCTACACCTTCCTCACGCGCGAGCGCGATGACCTGCTGCAGTCCATCGCCGACACCCAGCAAGCCATTGCCGAACTCGACCTGGCCACCAAGGAAAAATTCGAGCACGCCTTCCACGCCATCAACAAGAGCTTCTCCGAAGCCTTCCACACTATTTTCGGCGGCGGTATGGCGGAAATGCGCTTGACCCAGCCAGACAGCTCCGGCGACGCCGGCATCGACATCGTAGCGTCACCTCCCGGCAAGCGCCTGCAAAACGTGTTGCTGCTGTCCGGCGGCGAGAAGGCTATGACCGCGCTCGCGCTGCTCATTGCCATTTTCCGCTACCAGCCGAGTCCCTTCTGTATACTAGACGAAGTCGACGCGCCGCTCGACGAAGCCAACGTCGGCCGCTTCACGCGCCTGATCGGCGAGATGAGCGGCCAGACACAGTTCATCATCGTCACTCACAACCGCAAGACCATGGAGATGGGCAGTGTCCTTTATGGCGTAACGATGCAGGAACCCGGCGTCTCCAAGCTCGTCAGCGTTCGCTGGGAAGAATCCGAATCCGCCGCGCCAAAGCAACAAGCCGCAGCCGCCTCCGCCGCATAAGTTCTAGCGTTCTTTCGCTCGTTAGGGCGCAGCATGCTGCGCCCTTCCATCTCCCAACTAAAACTTTCGACATTCTCCAGAAGGCTCCTTTATTTTTCGTAATCTCGTTTTGCAAAATTTTCCACCGTTCGCACCTTTGACTTCGCGTTCCGCTGCGCTAGAATGCTTCTCACTTTGTCGGGGGAACTTTTTCGGTGTCATCTGCTCCTGCCATGAAAGCTTTGAAGGAAACGCAATTCGCCGGCCTGACGCCCGCCGCGCGTGGCAAAGTCCGTGACATCTACGATCTCGGCGACAAACTTCTGATCGTCGCCACGGACCGCCTCTCGGCCTTCGACGTGATTCTCCCCACGCCCATTCCCGACAAGGGTCGCGTCCTCACGCAACTGTCCCTCTTCTGGTTCAACTTGTTGCAGGCCGTCATTCCAAATCACGTCCTCAGCGCCACTGATTTCCCACCGCCCTTCGACGCGCTCCTGGACGAACTCGCAGGCCGCTCCATGGTTGTGCGCAAGACCCAGCCGCTCCCGATTGAATGCGTCGTCCGCGGCTATGTCTCCGGCTCCGGCTGGAAAGACTATCGGGTTACCGGAAAAATCTGCGGTATCCCAATGCCAACAGGGTTGCGTGAATCCGACCGCTTGCCGGAACCTGTCTTCACGCCAGCAACCAAAGCCGCCACCGGCCATGACGAAAACATTTCTTTCGAGCAAGCCGCCTCGCTCATCGGCAATGAACTTGCCGAAAAAGTCCGCGCCGTCAGCCTGGAACTCTACGGCCGCGCCAGCACTTACGCGGAACCCCACGGCATCATCCTTGCTGACACGAAATTCGAATTTGGCCTGCTCCACAACGAATTGATCTGGATCGACGAAGCCCTCACGCCCGATTCTTCCCGCTTCTGGCCGGCCCGCCTGTACAGTCCCGGCGGTCCGCAGGCTTCTTTTGACAAACAGTTTGTTCGCGACTATCTCGAGCGAATGCAGTGGCCGAAAACCCCGCCCGGCCCGGAACTGCCTGCTGAGGTCGTCGAAGCCACTCGCGCCAAGTACCGGGAAGCCTATCGCATCCTGGTCGGGCGCGAACTGGACTAGCAAAGCCCGGCCCACACCGTAAGTTCTCTAGCGGAGCGTGCCATCGTGAAAGATCAATTGGAAGGGCTCGTCAATCAGATGGTGGAGCGCGGGATTCTGTTTGGCGAAGCCGTTGGCGAATTCGAGAAGCGTTTCATCAAGCGCGTTCTGGACCGCACCAACGGTAACCAGTCTCGCGCAGCCGTAATTCTTGGCATTCACCGCAATACGCTTAGCCGCAAGATCGGTGAGTACAAGCTCGACTCCAACGGTCACCGGCGCTATGCGCGCTAGAGCATCTCAGAGAGAGAGTCGCCTGCAATAAAAAACGGCTCCCCCGTGATGGCCAGAAGCCGTTTTTCTTGAATTCACCGAGATTCTAAGGCGCTAGCTGCTCGGCTTCCTCGCAGCCGGCTTACGCACTGGCTTCTTCGGCGCCGTCTTCTCCTTCGGAATGTCCTCTTCCTTCACCTTGGCCTTCTCCCAGTGCAGGAAGAACGCCGGATCGGGCTCGTAGGAACTAAGCGTGCCCGTGAAGTGAACGGCACTGTCCTTTTCCACGCGAGCCGCTTCCGGCTGGCCCACGATCTTTACGTCCATGTTGGGAGTCGTAGCGGCATCGAACTCCGCATCACTCGTGACGAAGGCAACCTTCAGCAAGATGAAATCCGCCCCGGGCACGACTTCGATCACCTTACTTGGCACTTCGGGAAACTCCAGCCCGCAGGAGGCCAGCCACGTCAACTTACCCTTGTCGCCCCCGGCCTTTAAGTCCGCGACCACCGAAGCGATGGTCATGTCCTTCTGTGCGGCAGCAAGGTCGGCCGCGCTAGCTAGCGAATAGCTGGCTGGACGATCCGCCGAACTTCCGGCAAGTTGCAGCAGTTCATTCAACTCGGCATCGGTCAGGCTCTCGCATACGTTGCCGCCTTGGTAGTTGGTCAGAAGCTTCCGAAGATATGTCTTGATCTGTCTGGACTGCGCCTCTGTCGCGCCCTTGGCCGTCACCGCCTTGGCAAAGTACCAGAAAGCATCCATCTGCTGCGGCGGGGTCATCGCCTGATAGGCCTTGCCTATGTTGTAGTAGGCGATGGGATCGTCCGGATTGAGGGCCAACACGGCCTTGAAAAAAGTCACTGCAGCGGGATAATCCTTCAGCGTCATTGACGCGTTGCCCGCCGTGTAGTTAAACAAAATCATCGGCTGCAGTTTCTGCTTTGCGAAGTCCTCTGCGGACACGGTGTCGGGCTTCTTCAATTCGTCGATGGTCTTCAGCCCAAGCTGAGCCGCCTCCCGGCACTTGGTGGCGCTGTCCTTCGCCGTGGGATCCGTATCTTTGATGTTCAAGCTGGCGCAGGACAAAGCTCTAGCGTAAAGCGCCTGATACCGGACGCCCGGTTCCGCCTTGTCACCCAGGGCTACCAGTTTGTCGGAATACTCGATCACTTTTTGGGGGTTCTTGAGCTGCGTGTAGGCACTAAAGTAAAGCGGGTAGATATAGACGAGGAGATCGGAATTCGGATACTTTGCGACAAAATCATCGGCGCACTTGATCACCGCTGCAGGCACCTTTTCCGCCGCGCAGGCTTGCTCGGCGTTGTATTCCGCCTGCGTGTACTTCGGCCCCTTGGCCGCTCCGGTGTCCTGACCAGCTGCCGGCGCTTGCGCGTAGGCGCTCAGTTCGCTTCCAGCCATCAGGATAAGGGTCGCGATCATCGCGAACCCCGCCAATCTTTTAGTTGCGTTCATTCCCATGTCTCCTCGCTCAAACTCCAAGCCTGAGTTTTCTGCCTCCGGTGCACCCGGAATGCTTCTGCCGGGAATCGCTTTGTTTCGGAAAACCTTGGGATTATAGGGAACCCGCATCCTATCTGCAAGACGTTCCCTTCCGCTGGCTCTACGGCCTGAGGAAATTTTTCCATGAAGAAGGCAATGTTGCTTGATTCCCTCGCGGCCAGGGATCCCAAGTACCGCGGAAAACTCTAATGATAAGATGAGTGTCGCACGAAAACAGTGGCCTGTACGAGGAAGATTTCTCATGGTGCGAATAAGCAAATCAAATGAACAGACCCGCGAAGCGAAACCTCTGACGGGCGGTGTGGCGCTCGTCACCGGCGGAAGTCGCGGGATCGGCCGCGCCATCGCGCACCAACTGGCCTTGCTGGGTGCCTCCGTCTCGATTTGCGGCCGGGATCGCGCCGCACTCGAGGATTCTGCGCGCGGACTGGCAAAGCTCGCTGTGTCCGTGCATTCCCAAATGACCGACGTCACAAATTCCGCCGCCATCGCTAACCTGGTCTCCCAAACAGAGGCGGCGTTAGGCCCCATCAGCATCCTCGTCAACAACGCTGGCATCGGGGTCTTCGGCCCGGCCCACGAGAAAACCGAAGCCGATTGGGATCGCGTTCTGGATACCAATCTCAAGAGCGTTTTCCTGGTCTCCCGCGCGGTGGCTCCTTCCATGATCCGCCGCGGCTCGGGCGACATCATTAACATCAGTTCCCTGGCCAGCAAGAACACCTTCGCTGGCGGTGGCATCTATTGCGCGTCCAAATGGGGTGTTGCGGGACTTTCTGGCTGCATGGCCGAAGATCTCCGCGAATTCGGCATCCGCGTCAGCGTGATTTGCCCTGGAAGTGTGGCCACGGAATTCTCCGGACGCGGCCCCAAAGACGCCTCAAAAGTGTTAGCCGCGGAAGATGTGGCGCACGCTGTGAAAGCCATCGTCACGCAAGGCCCGCAAAGTTTTCTCAGCGAGATGCTCCTTCGCCCGCTGCGGAAACCCTAGGCCCACGGGCCCCTCTCGGCATATTTCCTCTTGACAATCGTCGTTATAACAACTATATTCAGCGCGTGAAGTCACACTCCCAGCCCTCCCGACCCGCCCTCTCCCTGGAGAACCGCATTTTCGTAGCACTTCTCGGGGCCGCTGACTCTCTCGGCCAGGAAGCCGAACAGCTTCTGAAGGCCGCGGGGCTTACCGGCGCGCAATACAATGTTCTTCGCATCCTCCGCGGGGCCGAACCGGAAGGTTTGCCCTGTCGGGGCATCGGGGAACGCATGATCTCCCACGACCCGGATATGACCCGGCTCCTCGACCGTCTCGAGAAGCGAGCCTTGATTACCCGGGTACGCCAGACCGACGACCGCCGCGTCGTGAAGACCCGCATCACGTCGCAAGCGCTCGGCCTTCTCAAGACTCTCGACCAGCCGGTTCGCGAGCTTCACAGACGCCAATTCCGGCATATGTCTGCCGGTCGTTTGAAGATTCTTTCCGATCTGCTGGAGGAAGTCCGCGTTCGTAAACCTGCGTAGCGGACCATTCAATACGAGTTTCGAAGATCCAATCTAAAACGAAGAGGAGAAAAACATGGGCCACTATCTATCTCGAATCGCAGTAACCGCCGGACTCGCCGCTATTCTGTCGCTGCCTGCCGGCGCCGCCACATCCGAATGGAAGATCGATCCCGCGCATTCGTCCGCGCAGTTTTCCGTCCGTCATATGGCGATCTCCACCGTGCGCGGAGCATTCAGCAAGGTCAACGGCACGATTGTGCTGGACGACAAGGACATCACCAAGTCCACCGTCGACGTCACCATCGATGTTTCCACCGTGGATACCCGCGAGCCCAACCGCGACAATGACCTCCGCAGCGACAAGTTCTTTGACGTCGCACATTTTCCCACCATGACTTTCAAATCCAAGAAGGTCGAGCAGGCCGCTGCCGGAAAACTCAAAGTCACCGGTGATCTCACCATTCGCGGTACCACCAAGGAAGTCATCCTCGACGTGGAAGGGCCGACAGCGCCCATCAAGGACCCCTTTGGCTTCATGCGCGCAGCCGCTAATGCCACAACCACGATTAATCGTCAGGACTTCGGCGTGAAGTGGAACGCCACCATGGACAACGGTGGTGTGGTCGTCGGTGACGACGTCAATATCACCATCGACGCGGAAATGGTCAAGCCGCTGCCGAAACCCGCCAATTGAGCTGGCTTTCTAAGCACGATTCAGCTGAGGAGTGGCCAGCGCCAATGCACCGTCCACTCCTCCTGAATCATCAAAGAAAGGCCACGAACCGAAGGGGTCAATCTCATGCAGAAACCAGCACCTAGTGATTTTCCGGTCCACGAACTCATTCGCGAGCGTTGGAGCCCGCGGGCCTTCGCCGATAAACCGGTTTCTCAGAACGTCCTCCGCAGCATTTTCGAAGCGGCCCGATGGGCCCCGTCGAGCAACAACGAACAGCCCTGGGCCTACCTAGTGGCATCGCGAGAGGATAAAGAAAGTTTCGAGAAAATGTTGGGCGTCCTCGTGGAATTCAATGCCAACTGGGCTAAGACCGCTCCGGTGCTGGCGCTCGCCGTCGCTGAACTGGCCTTCCGAAAGAACAACGCCCCCAACCGCAACGCTCACTACGACACCGGCGCGGCCACCGCCCTGCTCTCCGTGGAAGCCACCGCGAACGGCTTGGCCGTTCATCAGATGGCCGGATTTGACCCGGAGAAAGCGCGCCAGGTCTTTGGAATCCCCGCGGGATGGGAAGCCATCGCCGCGCTCGCTATCGGCTACCCCGGCGACCCAGCTTCCTTGCCTCAGGCGCTAAAAGAGCGCGAGATGGCACCTAGAACACGTAAGCCCATCACCGAGTTTGTCATGGCCGGTCACTGGGGGCATACTGCTCCTTTCGCAACGAAATAATCGGAGATCGCTTCCCGGCCTGACATGCACCGCACGCTCGAATTCCTTCTCCATCATGGATACGTGGTGCTGCTCGGATGGGTTTTCGTCGAGCAGATAGGGCTGCCACTGCCTTCCATGCCGCTGTTGCTGGCGGCCGGCGCGCTCGCGGGTACCGGCCACCTGAATTTTTTCGCCTCGCTATTCTATGTCATGCTCGCTGCAGTAACGGCGGATTCCGTCTGGTATCAGCTGGGCCGCCGCAAAGGCATCCGCATTCTCCATCTTCTCTGCAAAATTTCACTGGAACCGGATTCCTGCGTTCGCCGCACGGAGGGCATTTTTTCGAAGCAAGGCGCTCGCTCGCTTCTCGTGGCTAAGTTTCTCCCTGGTCTCGGCACTGTCGCGCCTCCCCTTGCTGGCATCTTTCACATGCGTGCCCGCCGGTTCCTACTGTTTGATGCCGCGGGATCGCTGCTCTGGGCAGGCACCTTCCTCGGCCTCGGTTATATATTCAGCGGGCAAATCGACTGGGTTGCCGAGCACCTCGCCGCTCTCGGCGGCTGGCTACTGGTCCTAATCCTCGGCGCCTTGGCGGCATACATTTCCTATAAATTCGTCGCTCGCCAGCGGTTTCTTCGTGATCTGCGCATCTCCCGAATCACCGTGGATGAATTGAAAGAAAAGCTCGACGCCGGCGAAGAACTGGTCATCGTTGACCTACGCCACTCGGTGGATTTCGAAGCCGACCCCGAAACCATTCCCGGCGCTTTCCGCATGGACTCCAAGGAGCTGGAAGAGAAGAACGACCGCTTGCCGCGAGACCGCGAAATCATCCTCTACTGCACTTGACCAAACGAAGCCACTAGCGCCCGTGTGGCGCTGCTCCTCAGAAAGAACGGCATCACCCGCATTCGCCCGCTCTTGGGCGGCCTGGACGCTTGGCGCGAGCGCGGCTATCCCATGGACACCACCACGCTAGCTGCCGACACAAAATAAGGGCCGCGCACCTGCTTTCCCAATGCTCGCCATGTCAGAAACAGCTTGGTAAGCGTTGCCATCCTGAGCGAAGCGACCGAAGGTTCGAAGGTTCCAACCCGGTCGGAAAGGACCCCAGCCGATTCACCCTCGAGCGTCAGAATTCGAGCCCGAAACCTACAGCCGCGGCAAGACAATCCCGCTCTGCGCCTGGTATTTCCCCTTCTTATCCTTGTAGCTCACTTCGCAATCTTCGTCGGACTCGAAGAAAATCACCTGACACAGCCCCTCATTCGCGTAAATCTTCGCCGGCAACGGTGTCGTGTTGCTGATTTCCAGCGTCACAAAGCCTTCCCACTCCGGCTCGAACGGCGTCACGTTCACGATGATCCCGCAACGTGCGTACGTCGACTTTCCCAAGCAAATCGTCAGCACGTTCCGCGGTATCCTGAAATATTCCACTGACCGCGCCAACGCAAATGAATTGGGCGGAATGATGCACACATCGCCCTTGAACTCCACGAACGATTTCGGATCGAAATGCTTGGGGTCCACGATCGTCGAATTCACGTTCGTAAAAATCTTGAACTCGTCCGCCACTCGAATGTCGTAGCCGTACGACGACACTCCGTAACTGATCACTCCCTCGCGCACCTGCCGGTCCGTAAACGGTTCAATCATCTTGTACTCCAGCGCTTTGCGCCGGATCCAGCGGTCTGGCTTGACGGCCATCCATTCCTCCTCAAAATTTATCTGCGATTTGTGAATTCGATTTGCTGCCACGCTGCTGTGATTCGAACCAGCGCGCCAAAAGATGTTCAGTGTAGATTACCCCCCACGTCTTGACAACCTGGGCCACACCCTCTAGCATCTGCCTCGGAAGCGTTGGAGGCTTGCGTGATCAAGCTGGACATCGTAAATGCTGTCGTCACCTCGACGAACATCAGCCGTACCAAAGCCGAGCAGGCTGTCGAAACCGTGTTTGAATCGTTAAAGCAGGCTCTCGGCCGCGGCCAGCGCATCGAACTCCGCCGCTTCGGCGTCTTTAGCGTGAAGCCGCGCAAAACCGGCATCGGCCGCAATCCCCGTACGGGCGAAGAAGTGAACATTCCCCCGGGCAAAGCCGTCCGCTTCAAACCCGGCAAAGAACTTCAGGGCATCGAAGAAGATAAGAAAGCGTAGCCGCCGCGCTTCGGCAGCTTCAGAGACCATTCGGGCAAACGAACTCCCCGCCAATTCCAAACTGGCGCTTGGGCCTAGTGCTATGCTGTACTGGCTAGTGCGGATTTCGCGCAAAATATTCCGTGACCCCACCGCCTCCAGAAAACTTCCCGCCATCCATCCCGGCCAACGTCGATTGGAGCGCCGCCCCGGTCGACAGTGTCCGCTACACCCATGTCCCCTATCGTCCATCCAGAAAAATGTTGCTCCTCGCTGGCATCCTCTTCCTCCTCACGCTTTGCACCTGCCTCGTCGCCGGCACGCAGTTCGCGACGGCCTATGCGCAGAACCAAGCCTTCTCCTCGGACGAATTTCTCCACTCTTTCACGCTATTCTACAAACACCCTCTCGGCCTCGCCGCCGGCCTCCCGTTTGCCCTCACTCTTCTTACCATTCTCCTCACTCACGAACTCGGCCATTTCTTCGCTTGCCGCTACCACCACATTCGCGCCACCTATCCTTTTTTCGTTCCCTTCCCCAACTTAAACGGCACCTTCGGCGCCTTCATCTTGATTCGCTCCCCCATTCTCACCAACCGCGCCTTGTTTGATGTTGGCGCTTCCGGCCCGCTCGTCGGTTTCGCCTTTGCCGTCCCTGCTCTCGTTTACGGCGTCCTACATGCCAAGCTTGTTCCCGGCCTAGGCGACCCCTCCAACGCCGAACTCATCTATGGCACTCCGCTACTGCTGCGCTTGTTGGACGCTGTCCTTCATCCTGGCATCTCTCCCGACGCGCTTCTTTTGCCACCCGTGGGCCGCGCTGCCTGGGTCGGCCTCTTATTAACCTCGCTGAACCTTGTGCCCGTTGCTCAACTCGATGGTGGTCATATTCTTCGTTCCCTCAACCCTCGCTTGCACTGGTATTCGTCGCTCCTGTTTCCCGCTGGTTTTGTCGTGCTCGGACTCCTGGGCTTCTGGGAAGGTTGGTACTTCTGGGCCGCCATGATCCTCGCCATGCGATTCCTCCGCGTCGCCCCCATCTACGATCCCACGGCTCTCGACTCCCGCCGCCGCTGGGGAGCGCTCCTGGCTCTGTTGATCTTTCTCCTTTCCTTCATGCCCGCTCCTCTCTACATTTCTCCAACTTCCCATTGACCCCGCGCCATCTCCGGCTATGATGCCTTGGGTCTGAACGCGCCATACCGCCCACTCTGCCTATGCCTGAACTCGTCCGCTCCCTCCGCTTTCGCGATCTTCTGCTCCTCTTCATCGGTTCCGTCATAGGCTCCGGCATCTTTCGAACCCCGGGCCCCATCCTCCGCCAAGTTGACGGCTCCGTCGGCCTTTCTCTCCTGGTCTGGATAGTGGGCGGCGTTCTTTCCCTGCTCGGTGCGCTTACCTACGCGGAGCTAGCTGCCGCCAATCCCGAAGCTGGCGGCTTGTATTGCTACATTCGCGATGGTTTCGGCCGCCTCTCCGCCTTTCTCTACGGCTGGTGTCTTTTTCTCGTAATCGCCAGCGGCTCGGTCGCCGCACTCGCGCGTGCCTTCAGTGAATATCTCGCCAGGGTTCTTCCGATTTCTCCCGCAGGGCAAACTATCGCCGCCGTCGTGGTGATCGGAATCGTAACGGCCATCAATGTCTGGGGCACACGCAAAAGCTCCGACCTTCAGAACTGGACGACGCTCGTGAAGGTGGGCATCATCCTCATCCTCAGCGCTTTGCTGCTGGCCCTTGGCCATCATGGCCGCGATATTCCCGCCGCTTTAGGCCCAACTCATCATGGACTCGGCCTCTGGTCCAGTTTTGGATTGGCCATGATCACCGTTCTCTGGGCGTATGAAGGCTGGCAATTCGGAACCTACAGCGCTGGCGAAGTCATCGATCCCCAAAAAGCCTTTCCGCGCGCTTTTCTAATGGGCTCTCTGATTCTCGTCGGACTCTATCTCCTCGCGGTCGTCGCGTACCTCGTCGCACTCGGGCCCAAAGACATGGCCCTGACCGACACCATCGCCGCAACGTCGGTCACCGCTGTCCTTGGCTCCTGGGCCGGCAAAATCGTCGCCCTCACCATTCTCATCTCCACCTTCAGTGCCGCCAACAGCGTCATCCTCACCGCCCCTCGCGTTTTCTACGCCATGGCCAATGACAGACTTTTTTTCAAGAAACTCGCGGAGGTCCACCCGCGCTTTAAGACCCCGGCAGTAGCCATCGTTGCCCTCGGTGTTTGGTCAGCCGTTCTGGTCTGTGCTGGTGAGTTAGGGACTTTCAGCAAACTAATCGAAGGTGTGATTTTTATCGGCTGGATCTTCTATGGTCTCGGCGCCGCCGCCATTTTTCCCATTCGTCGCGCCACGGCAGGCCGCCCCATTCCCTATCGCGTTCCCGGCTATCCCTGGACGCCACTACTCTTTGTGCTCGTCGCCGCCGTCATCGTCGGCAACGCCATCTATCTGGCCTTCCGAGATCCTTCCCAATTCATGAACCTGGCCGCCGCCGTCATTCTCTTCCTTATCGGCCTTCCCGCCTACTTCTTCTGGCGCAAGCACGGCGCCTAAGTTTTTTTGGAGCGCGGCAACGTAGCTGCCGCTTTTCCGACCGCCCCCACCCGAGCGTTACACCAAACAACGCGGAGTTCGTGCCATTTGAAAACTCACTCTTCAGGATGACCCTTGGCGAGAATTCCCTGAACTAGCTGGTGCGCTCGCCGGGCGCTCTGGCTGTCAGCCCCATTCGGCTCCAGTTTCAGATACGCTTCTAGACCTTGCAGTTGCGCGAGATATTCATGCTGCCGACCGTAAGCATCTGACAACACCAGGTAAGCCTGTGCGAGATTAGGGTTGCGCAGCAGTGCTTCACGCGCGTATTTTTCGGCTTCGTCCAGGCGGTTCAGCCGCAGCGACGCCATACCTAAGAACAAGTACCCGTCCGGTGAGTTCTCCTCGATTTCCAATCCTCTTCGGATGACGGTTACGGCTTCCTCCGATTTTCCCTCCAGATAGAGAAGGTAGCCCATGCCGAATTCCGCCCACGCGTACTTTCCGCCGCTCAAGTCAATGGCTTTCTGAAACGCCGGCATCGCTTCATCCACCAGGCCCTGTCTCGTCTTCGCTACGCCCATGTGATAGTAGGCCTCGTAGTATTCCGGGAACGCTCCGACAGCCATCGTGAAGTGGCTCACGCTCTGTGCCAGATCGTTCTTTGTCAGGCTCCCCAATCCGTTTAAATACTCACGCCGCGCTTTGTCGGGAATCTTTAGCTCTCGCGCCGAAACCGTGTAACTTCTCCGCTCGGTTTGCACTGTTCTGGCGGAATTCAAGTACAGCACCAAATTCGAGGAAGCACCATCCAGCCGCGCGCTCGTTTGCGCTGGCTCATAGCCCGGTTCATCGACCACGATTTCGTACGTGCTCGGCGGAAGGCTCCGCACTTCAAAGTGCCCTTCCAGGTCCGTCAATACGCTGCGGAATATTCCGGCTACGTGCGACTTCAGCTTTACGGCCACCTGGCTCGCTGGCCGGTTGTTCGTTCTTAGCAGCACCGTGCCGGAAATTGTTCCGACACTTGGCTCCGAGTCGGGGACTTGCGCCTTCGCCACCGGTGCCCGAGCTATTAGCAGCCCAGTGATCAGCAAGAGGTTCAGCACGAACCGCCGAAGCCGGCTCGGAAGAAATCCCAGTCGTAACGTTAAGTTCTCTGTTCTGGCAAATTCGTACCGCATCTCGACCTGCTGCGCACTCTGGGGGTGGGTCTTCAGGGGACTGAGAGATCGGGAGAGTTAATCCGTCGGGCCGTGAGCAACCACTTCCGCCTGTCGTTTTCTGGCTGCGGTTGTGGTCTCGCCTGCGCCGTCGGCGCACTCTAACTCCTCGATGCCAGCCTTTGCGTGCCCAGCAATCTTCTCCTTGAGGAAACCCTCTTGTCTGTCCCCGATTGCACTCTGCACAACGCATGCCAAAACTCCACTTGCCCCATCTTAGATCTGAATTCAAGCGGCGGCGGTGTTCCTCCGAAGTCGAAGTGCCACCAACTTCTTTTTATTCAATGCGGATCTTCCTAAGTTTTCCTCGGAGCTGCTAATTCAGTAGCTATCTAAACACTAGCGGTTGAATCCCTGTTCCGCAGTGCCGCCCTCAGAAACTGTCTCAACCGGCGACACCCTGTGCTATCTTGGCTCACTTTGAGATTTCGAAACACTCCCCGTTCGATCCCAATTGAGGAGCTTTCCGATGCGCAGATTCTCCGCCACCTTCGTGATTCTCTTTTGTCTGGCCGCCACCTCAGCCGCCCCACACCCCGACGAGGTCGCAAAAAAGTTTGTCGGCGCATGGAGATTGGTCTCTATTGAAGGCAATCCCCCCGGCCGTACTGACTTCTATGATCGCCCTACCGGCCTGATCATGTACGACCCTTCTGGGCATATGTGCGTCAACATTGTCCTCAAAGCCGTTCGCAAACCGTTCGCGCCCTATACCAAAGGATTGCTCACCGCCACAACCGAAGAAAAAGCCGCCGCCTTTGACAGTTACGCCGCCTATTTCGGCACCTTCACCGTTGATGCCAAGGCCGGCACCGTCTCCCACAACCTTGAAAACAATCTCATTCCCGGCCGCCAGGGCACCGACAACGTCCGCTGGTTCGAGTTTCAAGGCAACGACCACCTCCTACTCACTCCCATGGAAGACGGCAAAGGCGGCATCCTCGCCCGCAAAGACGCCACCTACAAACTTCTCTGGGAACGCCTCAAGTAGGGGAGCAGCATGCTGCGCCACACTAGGCAGCACTGCGATTACCAGAACGGTTTTGCTGAACTGCAGACGACTCTCAAGATCCCGGTGAGAAAACCGAACTTTGCGCTTGTTTCCAGAGAGCGCTGGCACCTTCCCCGATTCAGCATTCGCCGTTACAATGCTGACCCCGTGAGGCTGATGTCCGCATGGCCAATCTCCGAAAACTCGCCGCCATCGACATCGCTTTTCTAGGGTAGGCAGACTCCTTTGCGGACTCTCGTGCACCTTTCGACCCTTTAGAATCAATCGCTTACGGACTCTTTGGCATCACCGAAAATGCAACTCTCTCCTGTTCGGGTGATTACGCACTTTTTTGCCATAAACACCGGCGTGGGTATACCTTCCCCAACTTGGAACTTTGTTTGTCACCCAGGTGTCAAAAGGAATGGTTCGAGGCCATGGTAGCAGCTCGTAGCTCGCTAGAAGGGGATGGCCATGCTCGAAGCAATCGCTATAGCAAAATTCTACGGGTCTGTTCCCGCAGTTCGCGAAGTCAGCTTTCGCCTGGAACCAGGCCAAGTACTCGGATATTTGGGTCCGAATGGCTCTGGTAAGAGCACTACTGTAAGAGTGCTTACCGGCCTCTTGCAACCCACGCACGGCCAGGTTCTCTTCGAGGGTCAAGACATTCAAAGCGATCTCGTCGCTTTTCGCAAGCGGCTAGGCTACGTTCCCGAGGAGGCCAACCTCTATCCATTCCTGACCGGCGAGGAATATCTCGAGATGATTGGAACTCTTCGTGCCATGTCCCCCGCGCGAATGAAATCCAAGATCAGCTCCCTCCTCGAACTTTTCTCTCTCTTTGCGCATCGCCATGTTTCTCTGGGCTCGTACTCCAAAGGGATGCGCCAGCGGATACTGCTGATCGCCGCGCTGATGGGCGATCCCGATGTGCTTATCCTGGACGAACCGCTCTCCGGCCTCGACGTGACCTCTGTGCTGATCATCAAAAACCTCATCCAAGCGTTCAGCGCCCGGGGCAAAGCTGTCTTCTATTGCTCCCATATTCTCGAAGTCGTCGAAAAAGTTTGTTCGCAGCTTCTCATTCTCCGCAAAGGCCAGGTTATGGCCTACGGCTCAACGGAAGAAGTTCGCCGGCAGATTGGCCAGCCCTCCTTGGAACGCATCTTTTTGCAACTCGTGGAAGACAAAGACGTCGCACAAGTCGCCAGCGAAATCGTGGATGTCGTGGTATCTCCCTCGTGAATTCTTGGAAGCAGTCTCTTGCTGCGCGCTGGATGGTTTTCTCGCACCGGCCTACCCTGCTCTTGTTGCGCCTGTTCGCTGCCCGCATGTTCAAAGGCGGTGGCGAATTGGGCGCTGACGAGTTGGAACTTGGCATGGGTGTAGTGCTTATTTTCCTGGCCATGCCGGGGGTTCTGGTTTCTCTTCTTATGTTTGAAAAGTTCGGATCGCTCATCCGCTTCCTGCGCGGTGACGGCACATTCGATCCCTTTATAGCCACTATTCCGGACGAATATTTCTTCATCGTGCTGTCCATGTCGGTCAGTTGCGCCGTAGCGCTGTGGCGGTGGAATTCCATTTTTCCCGACCGCCGCGATTACTCAAACTTCGTACATCTCCCGATCTCTCTGACCAGGATTTTTTTCGCGAATCTGTTCGCTATATTCGCTTTGACCGCCCTGCTCACCCTGGCCGTGAACGCGGCTTCCTTCGTACTGTTTCCCGTCGCGGTCGTGGGTTCAGCAGGAACGTTCGCTCAGCTTTTCCGGTTTGCATTGGGCCATTCCGTTTCCGTCAGTCTCAGCAGCATATTTAGTTTTCTTGCCATATTTGCCCTCTCGGGCGTTTTGATGGCATGCCTGCCCTTCCACATCTATCGCAAAGTCTCCGTCTACGTTCGTTTTGCGGTCGCGCTCTGTCTCCTTGCCGTGTTAGCCACCAGTTTCACCGTCTCTTCAATTCTTTCAGGCGGCTCTAAGTTGATTTACCTGCGGCTCGGGGGATTCCCATCTGCGTGGTTTCTTGGCATGACGGAAACCCTGTGGGGCAACGGTCAGGATGTTTTCTTCGCGCTGCTGACGCGAAGGGCCATGATTTCTCTGGGGCTCGCGCTTCTCATCTCAGTTATTGCTTACACCCTCAGCTTTCGCAGATCCTTCGTCCGCATCCCCGAATTCGCCGATGTTGGCCCGCTGCCGCGCAGCCGGCGCTTCCGGTTGCCCGCGATGTTTCTGGACGCCACAATTCTTCGAGCCGCCAAGCTGCGCGCTTGTTTCCATTTCGTTTCACGCACCCTCCTGCGCAGCGATGCCCACTTGCAGATTGTTCTCGCCTTCGCGGCTCTGGGCCTTGTCGTTGCCGCGCAGACCGTAAATGCCGCCTTGCATCCCGGCTTTTCCTTCACGACGCAGCCCCCCTCTGTGGCACTCCTTTCCATCCCGTATATCCTGAGTTACTGCCTGCTCATTGGAATCCGCCTGGCCTTTGAAGTCCCTCTGGACTTGTCCGCCAACTGGATCTTCAAGCTTTGGATTGAGCCTGATGGAGAATTGCCTCGCCAGGTGGCCAGACGAGTGCTCTTGACATTTTCTCTCGGTTGGCTCGCGCCTCTTTGTTTCCTCGGCTCCGCAATTTTGTGGGGTTGGCTAAACGCTCTGCTGCAAACAGCCCTTCTCATTTCCTGTTCCGCGGTCTTCGTGGAAGTTCTACTCGTGAAGTTTCGCAAAATTCCCTTTACCT
>Ga0210399_10000447_pt1 | contig 33235 bp, 27 predicted proteins | sample IncBWC14MmetaG_FD_150865 | JGI IMG/M metagenome (GOLD analysis project Ga0210399, IMG submission 150865) | Forest soil microbial communities from Barre Woods Harvard Forest LTER site, Petersham, Massachusetts, United States - Inc-BW-C-14-M | ecosystem: Environmental > Terrestrial > Soil >... | reverse complement strand
CGAACTGCTATAAGATTTTGATATGAAGAACCTTCTGGAACTTGCCCCTCGACTGGTTCTGTACGCATGCTCGTACCTGGCGATCTTCATCGCATCACTTCGGGCACAGACAAACAGCAGCGATGCCAACCGCCCCAATGCCGGCGGTTCGCTTGGCTCGTCACTGGTTTCCGCCCCACCCGATTTGGTTAAGCCTGCCGGTTCTTCCGGTAGCGGGACCAGTTCGGCGGTAGCCCTCGCCGCCTCGGGTATCAGCGCCCCGAGCGGTTACCAACTCACGACCGACGATCAGATCGCCATCGAAGTTTATGGCGAAGACGAATTGCGCAGCGCCGTTCGACTGAATGCGGACGGATCCGTGAGTCTGCCGTTGCTCGGCTCAGTGCATCTCGCTGGGCTGACGCTGAACCAGGCCGCGGCGCGATTGACCGATTCTTACGGCAAAGATTATCTCGTAAATCCAAAGGTCAACGTCGTGTTGATCGGTTACGCCAAACGGCGGTTTACCGTGCTGGGCCAGGTCAGTCGTCCTGGCAGTTACGAGATGCCCGAGGGAAGTCCGGGCGGCATCGATGTGCTGGAGGCCGTCGCTATCGCTGGGGGTTACACGCGCATCGCCGCGCCGGAGCGGATCAGCGTAAAGCGCCGCGACCAAATTCTGCGCGTGGATGCGAAGCGGCTCGCGCACGCCGGCGGCAAAAGCTTCCAGATTCAACCTGGCGACACCATTACTGTTGGGGAAAGTATTTTCTAACTAAGAACTTTTTTATTCGCCGATTTCCGAATCAGCCCGTCATCTGTAAGACCCCTCGATCAAATACCTTTTCGTGATCAATCAACCACTTGCTGAACCAGTTGCCGGGAGTCTCCCGAACGCCACCGGTGCGCCGCTGCCGCAGGTAAACGAACAGTTGATCGAGCCCAAGCACCGATTCGATTTTCGCCACTTCTGGCATTTGGTAATCGAGCGAATTTGGATTGTCGCGCTTTGTGTGTTGGCCGGACTCTTTCTCGGGGTCGGTTATCTTGCGCAAACGCCAAAACTCTACCAAGGGCACACCGTTCTGGAAGTTGATTTCCAAGAACCTGCTGTTGTCACCAGCGAACAATCTGCGCTTCGCATGCGCTCGATGTTTCTCGCCAGTCAAGAAGCGCTGCGCACGATCGAGCAGAACTTTACCAATCGCAGTATGCTGGCGCGGGTTGTGCGCGCCGAAGGACTGGCTGAGGATGGTGGTCGCGCCTTGCTTGGGCGGTCCGTCTCCAGTCCGAAAAAGAGTTCCATCTCTCCAGGTTCGAGGCCGGCCAGCGCACGAAGCGCGATCGATAATCTGAATCCCGCTCCGTCCTTTACACCGCTTGAGGAAGCGCTGGGCGGAGCACTCGCCGGAATGGTCAAGCCCATGATCCGCCGCGGCACACGTTTGATCGATCTTTACGTCACGAATCGCGATCCAGCGATGGCGCAGCGGCTCGCCGAAGCGGTTGGCCGCGAGTATATCCGGAACTCGATCGAACTTCGGACCGCTTTTAGCCAGGATACGTTGCGTTATCTTCTCGAAGAAGAAGAGCGGCTGAAGGTGAATCTCGAGCGCAGCGAAGCGGCAGTTGCAGATTACAAAGCGAAAACGCCCGACGCGCTTCAACTCGGTGGCGGGGCAGCCGCGACCGGGAGCCAAACCGGCGCTGGCAGCTCAGGCGGCCGTAGCGGTTTAGTCGAAGACAAGCTTCAAGAGTTAAATAGCAAACTAACCGCCGCGAAAGCCGATCGCATCCGTCTCGAAGGCGAGCTCAAGCAAATCGAAGACGTGGGTGACAATGTCGATGCGCTGCTCGCTGTGCCGAGCATCGCCGCTGCGCCCACAGTGATCGACCGCCGGCGCGATCTCGCGCAATTAGAAGCAAGTGTTGCCATTCTTGAGCAACGTTACAAGGACAAGCATCCAAAAATGATGGCTGGCCGGGCCGCGCTGGCGGAGGCAAGGGATGGATTGCGCCGCGCCGTCCTGGGGCAACCAGCCGTCTTGCGCAATACCATCGAGCAAGCGCGCGCGACCGAGAACAATCTCGAGACCGCAACGCGCGAACAGGAAAAGGCCGCGCTCGCTCTAAACAAAGCCGCGATCGGTTACCAGGAACTCGCGCGACAAGCCGAAACAGACCGAGCGCTCTATGAAAGTGTGCTCCGCCAGATCAAAGAGACCGATTTGACAAAAGACGCGAAGGCCACTGCTGTAAGCCTGATCGAACATTCGCCCCTCCCGCATGCTCCGGTGAGTCCGAGTCCGATTAAGGCGATTGCCTTGGGTCTATTGGGTGGCCTCGTCGCAGGTCTCGGATTTGTCTTTGGTGCTGATGCGCTCGATCGCTCGATTAAGACCGTTGATCAAGCGGAGACTACTTTGGGGCTGCCCGTTTTGGCCGCGATTCCCGAAGCCAAGGCAGGAAAGCCTGAAACAAATATGACTGCTGCCAAGCAAACAAGTTGGCGTCTTAGACCGTACAGACTCGTGGCCGAAATCCCCGAGGCGCCAGTGGCGGAAGCCTTTCGCAACCTCCGCGCGGCACTTTCATTGTTGGGGCCCGAAGCGGAGCGCAGGGTTTCACTTTTTACGAGCGCCGTGCCTGACGAAGGAAAGAGTTTTACCTGCACGAATTACGCGCTCGCACTCGCCCAACAAGGTTATCGTGTTCTCCTGGTGGATGGCGATCTGCGCCGGCCGAGCCTGCATAAAATCTTTCAGTTGTCGGCGACGAAAAGGATTAGTCCCGATTTGAGCCCTGGGGTCCCCGGAATTGTCGATTGTCTGGTGGACGAAACAAATCTTGAGTCGGCCGCGCGACCGATTCCGCCCGAGCAAATTGATGTCGCCAGCGATAACATCGCACTCACGGGGAAGACTCTCACCGCCACGGGCGGCCAGCTTTTTGTCCTCGGTTCCGGACGGCGCGCTCCCAATCCGGCGGAACTTTTGAGCGGACCTTCTTTTGGCCGATTGATGGCGGAAGCGGCGAAATCGTTTGATCGCGTGGTGATCGACAGCGCGCCGGTGCTTGCGGTCAGCGACACCCTGCTCATGACGCGGCACGTCCAGACAGTCTGCATTGTTTTACGAGCGGGAAAAACGCCGCGCCCAGCCGTTCAACGCGCGATTTCTTTGCTCGCCAGTTCTGGCATCCGGCCAGCTGGTGTGGTGCTCAATCGTCTGCCGTACAGCCGCGGTGTTGGACATTATTACTACTACGCTTCGCCAGGTTATGGCGCCGGCGAAGGATTGTATTCGAGTGGTTACGTCACGCCCGGGCAGCGAACGTGACCTGTCAGTTATCGGTTATCAGTCTTCCGTTGAGTTCGGGGCCGAATCGCGGTCAACAAAGCGTCAAACTCTTGGACGGCTACATGAATTATCTGAAACGAGCACACAACGACCAACGCTCCATTGCCGTTCCTTAACGAACGAATAAGCAGAGCAAGCGAGGCCGCTCATATACCGAACCGATAACACGATGCTCTCGGCAAAGTCCGCTTATCGTCCTTTGCCGAAGAACATCGTGTGCACGGTCTTGAGGACGATCATTGCGTCCAGCTTCAACGAATAATGGCGGATATAATAGAGATCGTATTTTAGTTTCTCAATCGCGTCCTCGTCGCTTTCGCCGTACGGATAATTCACTTGTGCCCAACCGGTGATTCCCGGCTTCACCAAGTGCCGGAAATGATAAAACGGGATCGCTTTCTCGTAACGTTCCGCGCACTTGATCCACTCCGCCCGCGGCCCAATCAGGCTCATCTGCCCGCGAAACACATTCCACAGCTGCGGCAGTTCATCGAATCGCAGCTTGCGTAGCCAGCGTCCCATGCGCGTGATCCGAGGGTCGTTCTCCCGGGTATAGATGTCATCCGTTTCAGCGGCTCCCGACCGGGTGAACATCGTGCGAAATTTGTAAGCGATGAACATTTGCCCTTCGACTCCGACGCGCGGCTGACGAAAGATCGCGGGCTTGCCGTTCTCCATCCAGACCAAGAACGCGATGAGCGGAAACAAGGGGGCGCAAATCAGAAGCAACAAAGCGGACGCAACGACATCGAAGAGCCGTTTCAAATAATGATACGGCGAAATGCGCGCCAGTTGGAAACCGGTCTGTAGCGGCCAGACTGGATCGACCGCGTCCAACGGCACGTAACGCCAATGTGTTTCGTAAAATGATTCCAGGGTGTAAACACGCGTGCGTTGAAACTGTGTCCGCACCAGCCGCTCCAAGAGCTCACTTGGAAAACGCTTAATTTTTTCTGCGAGAATGATCCCGCTGTAAGTATTTTGAAGATTACCGAGTTTGAGATCGAGTCCGCCCTCGATAATCGGTGATCCTTCGCCGGCGATTGTCGATCCAACGCGCGATTCGTCGTTATCGACAAACACCAGCCGCTGCTGGTTTGGCGATCTCTTGTACGCTTCGTAGAAGCGTGAGGCAAGCTCGCCACTGCCTACTACGAGGAACGCTTCTTCGGCAGTGGATGCTGCGATTTTCCACCGAAACTCGCGCCGATATATTAACGACAGTGGAAGAAACACGATGAAGCTGAGCAAGAGAACTCCGCGGCTCGGCTTCATTCCCGCGTCGAACGTCGCCGCCGAATAAATCAAGAGTGAACCTACCACCGCCGCGCCGGCAATGGCGAGAGTATGTTCCGCGGTGTAGGTGAGAGCGCGAGTTTCAGTGTTTCGGTTGTAACCACCGATAATGTAGAGCGCCTGAAGCAGCACACCGAGCGCGACAAAATCCACCATCATGAACTCGAAAGGGCTGACAAAGAACGCATCGCGGCGCGCATAACCTACGAACCCGTAGAGCACGACCCAGCAAACGATGTCGCACGTGATAAAGAGTAACGCGGTGCTCCAATCGTGACTGCGGATTTTCGGGAAGATCTGGCGCTTTTCCACTGGTGCCGCCGGTTCCAGCCACATCGGCGGCTCGACCAAACCGTCAGCCAGCAACTTTGGTCGCGCTTCCTTTGGCGGCTGCTGAACAGGCATGAATTCACCCGCTCGTAACTTATCGTGAGGCTGCGACGTTAGAGTCATTCTCTTCATTTGTCTGTAGCCGATTGGACGGTCTCGGTCTCTGACCTCTAATTTCTAATTTTTACCTTCTAGTTTCTCTCGCTCAATCAGTAGCCGGATCAACAATAACAATTCGGCGATGGTGCGTTGGCACACATAAAACCATCCTGGCCAACCATCTAAGAGCAGCCCCCGTGCAAAAAGCAGATAAAAAAACATCAGCGGCGCAGCCAAAACAATCGTTCGCCGCAATCGGTCTGGAAAATTCAATTGCGCAACCGGCGTGGCCAGAAGGTAGCGCGCCTCGATGGTTGCATAGCGATCCTGTGCCTGGATCCAACCACTCAACGGCTTGCGATCATCATGATAAACGACGCCTGAGAGATGGCCCGTTAAACCTTCGATCGCCAATTTCTGGGTGTGGCCTTCGTCGTAGTAGGTGCAGCGTTCCGTTCGAAACAAGATCGGACGTGGCGGATACACGGAAGCGCGCAAATTGGCACCAAAGATTCGGAATTGGAATCGCGCCTGGTAGGCCGATACTTCGTCAGATGGTTTGAGTTCCGCGATCTCATTGCTTAACTCGCGAGAGAGTTCGTAGTCCGCATCGAGCGTGAGGACCCACTACGTTTGGATTTGTGCCAGACCGAAGTTCCACTGCGTGCATGCGTATCAAATCGGCGTTGCGCGATTGTTATGTTCAGGTCCATTGCTTTGGCGATTTCGATTGTCTCGTCTGTGTTAAAGCTATCGACGATCACGATTTGCTTGACCCATGATAACGCAGTGAGCGTTCGTCCGACGTTCTCGCGCTCGTTGAACGTGAGAATCAGCGCTGTGAGCTCGATCATACGGCGCGCCGCTCCAATTCACGCGTCTCGGGCACCGGCATGTCGAACCGATATGGCATCGGCTGGTAATTTAATATTGCCGTGTACACCTGGTGAGTTTTTCTGGCCGCCTCGTCCCACGTGTAGTTTTGAAAGATAAACGTGCGGGCGCGTTGTCCCATCTCACGAGCAGCCGGTAAATTCTCAATCAGGGTGGCCAGCGCGTCGGCAAAAGCGGTCGCGTCGATCGGAACTTCCAGCGCCACGTTCGCCGCAGCAGCCTCCGGGAAATTGCAACCAGTTGTGATAACCGAAGGCAACCCCGCTGCCATCGCTTCAAGCACCGACATGCTAAATCCCTCAGAATAAGAAGGCGCGACAAAGATGTCGGCAGCAGCGAGAGCATCAGCTTTGTCCTGCCCGGTTAGCATTCCCGTGTAAGTCACGGCCGCAGCGCATCCTTTCGATTCAAAAAAGCGGGCGGCGGTTGACCAATATCCAGCGGGATCGGGTCCGGCAATTATCAGATGAATATTGGGAGATCGATTATGCAGCCGGGCAAAGCTCGTGGCCAGTATATCCAAGCCCTTCTTCGGATCTACGCGATGGAGGAAGAGTAAGCGGGTTTGATTCGCCAGCTCTGGATAGCGCAGTAAGAATGCATCGGCATCGCCCTTGATCACGGATTCCGGATTGACGCCGTTGGGCACAATCACTTTGCGCGTTGTCACGCCCAAGGCAGCGATCGATTCTGCCTCATGGCTTGCTAGGCAGTGAATCACGTTTGCGCGTTGCAGTTGTGACTTTGTTAACCAGCGAAAGTAAACCCTCTTCTTCCAGCCCTTATTCGCCATGGCCCAGGGCTCCAACATTCCTTGCGGATGGATAATGTGCGGGACATCGCGCCAGCGACAGGCTTCGCAGTAGATGTGCGCCGGGAAGTTAAACACCGACATTCCGTGGACGATGTCATAGTCAGCGACGTGCCGGAAAAGCCACATCATCAGCGCAGGAGTGAATTTTACTTCGAAATGGCCCCAGCGGCGAAAGTATCGTAAGCGATAAGTCCGTTGGTCGAGCCACTGGTCAAATTTGACGCGCAAATTGTGTGGCCCCGCCGCATTGGTGGTGACGAGATCAACCTTTAGTCCCCTTCGGCCAAGCGCGTCGGCCAGGTCTATCGCACAGGCTGAAGGCCCTCCGTAAATCGGGCTCAATGCCGGAATAACGATAAGAACCTTTAACTGGTCCCCGTGTCGCGTCATACGTTGCGCGATGAAGCCGGTTTGAACCAGCTTGGCATAGCTGTGCGAGCGAGAATTAGCCCGGATAGGAGAAACCTTGCTGTAGCCAGTTTACTCTTCCTCGGAGCGCATTCCGCGGCAGTGACCGCATCGCGCAACCCATTGGCAAAGCGCTCGACTGACCAGGAGCCAATGATTTTCCCGGACCTTCTCGCCATTAGCTCACGTTCCGCATCCGAGAAAGTAGCCATTCGCAAGAGTAAGGTCGCTAATTCATAGACGTCCTCTGGTGAAAACGAGAATCCATTTCTGGCTTCCTCGAGAAGTTCCGGAACACAGCCGCATTTCCTTGAGACGATGAGCGGCAAACCCGACGCCATTGCTTCGTTCACAACCAATCCCCAGGGCTCGCTGATACTTGCATGCACAAACGCGCCCGCGAGCGCATAATACATGGGTAGTTCGTCATACTGCACGAATCCCGGCAAATGCACCTTTCCGATAATCCGCAGGCTCTCACATTCAGCTACGAGCTGCGATCGCAGCGGACCGTCGCCGAGCAAGACTAAATCCCAACCGAGCGCTGGCGACCGCCGAACATAATCTGCATAGGCGCGCAAAAGAGTGACCAGATTTTTCTTTGGCAAAAAACGAGCAGAGGCCAGGAAATACTTTTCCGGAAGCGACAAACGCGCGCGAACTCCATCTGCGTTCGTTCTGGCGGCTTGGGCTCCGCATTCAAAATGGTCGTTGTCCACCGCATCGTAACCCAGAAAAATGCGGTCTCGTTTAATGCCCAGTTCCAGCAAGTAGTCACGATGCCGTGAACCTCCCGCCAGTGCAGCCGAGCAAAGCGTCAGGATCTGGGTTTTTATCCACTCGCTCGAACGAGAACGGCTTTTATCGCTTGCGCCTGACTCAGTCATGACGACGCACGGCATGTTCTGCGCAACGCACCAACGTAGCGCTGCCAACGCCGTCGGGTTGCTCCAGCCCGGAATCGCAACGGCGCGGAGTGGAGTGATTGAATTGAGTGCCTTGGCTATCTGGTCAATCGATTTCGCATCACGTCGATGCCCCCAATCGTTTGCTGAAAGCGTGAGGCGGGTGACGCTTTCTGGCGTTGCGACTTTCTGCCACCCATACTCGGCGGTCTCAGCGGATTGCTCGATCGCGATAACTTCGAATGAACGCGCCGCAGCGCGCAGGCGGGCGACATGGTACGGCCCTAGCCGATGAAAAATCACAGCAACGCGCGGCTTGTCCGGATTCACGGCGGCGTGATCATCCGGGTGTTCCGATCGCCACTTTTAGAATGACTGGCTTGCCAATCGTAACCGGTCGTTCGCGGGCATAGAGTGCTACCAGCGCGATGAACAGGGCGCTGTAGATAAGTCCGGGTAGAAAATCTATTGTCTGGTGCGTCAACGCACGCATCGCAGAGGTTGTGGTCTGGATATAGAGTATCTGCGCGACCGTACCGTTAGGTTGTTTAGCTGCTGTCCATAAGTTCTTGAACAAGTACGCCATTGCCGCAAAGAAGAGGCAGCCGAAATAATCGAATTGGTTGAACGAATCACCGAGCCCGGTGACAGTCGAGCCTGGCGGCATCCGATAGCCCAGCTCATCTTCGACGAAATCACCGAGGTCCCGCTGCTCACCCCCAATCATGAGCGAGTTCTTAAAGCTCTCTCCGAGAAATTGCGCGGGAACGAACCGAAACACGAGGCGATTCCAATAACCCGCTCCCCATTGGTAAACGCCCGACTCACGGGTAGCTGCAATTAGGAGCGTCGCATTTTTTACTTCGCTCACGGCATCGGCGTCGAAGTAATCATCGAACTCTTGCACCAGATCCAGTTGCTTCCACGCCTCGATCGGATCCTGGGCCGCCGTTTTTCGGTATTCACCCGCCGCCGGGATGATGAACATCGCTCCAAGCACCGCACCGATTACGACGAAGCGCGGCGCCTGTTTTCCTCTCAAGAAGAAAAGACTCATTCCGAGCGAGATGAGAAAAAGCGCGGTAGGTTCACGTCGGCCGTAAAAGATCGCAGCTTGGAGAGGAATCCACGCCGCGACGGCCGACATCGCCCAGGCAAAGACGCTCCGCGTCTTTAGCGCACAGTAAAAACAGATCGCAAAACCGGGATACGCCAAACCACCGAAGAAGAGATAAATCGTTCCGATGCCGGTGAGCGAGCTGGTGATATCGTCTTCGGGAAGCGTTCCGAACTTGTAAGTAAAATAGTAGCCAACGAGCACAAGCACGATTCCGCCGTGGAGGAAGCGCGACGTGCTTACAGGAACATTGAGTTTCTGCAAAAAGCCTGCATGTGCGCGGGGCAGATAGCCCAACCAGCAAGCGGCCAGGCAAAGGCAGCACATGAGGAGCGTGCTCTCCAGGTATGGGCCGCCCCACTCATTTCTGTAGAGTGCGTATGCCTGAGGAAGAACGAACGCGATAAATGTTCCCGCCATGAAATACGGGAATTCGTAAATGAGTCGTGGTCGTACCACGGAGGCGCTAAACAACAGCACACAGGCAGCAGCGAAAGGGACGAAGTAAAGAAACATCCTTCCTCCAAGCGGCCTAGCTCAAAGCGCGGACCTCAGTGAATATCGTGTCATTTCAAACTCGGTTGGACACGACGCGCGCAATCGATGAACATCTCTCGATACTGCGGTGCCAACACTGGCCAGCTAAACCGTCGGCGAACACTTTCTCGTCGCTCGGCCGCGACTTCCGGTGTATTCGGGGTCGGCAGCGCAAAACTCAGCCGGTCGGCTAGAGCGCCGGCCTTCGACAAATCGGCCAGGGTCCCATGGGTGCCGAGAACGAAGCGCATCACCGGATGATCATGAGCGATGGCCGGCAATCCGTGAACGAGGGCCTCAAGAAATACCCGGCCAAATCCTTCTTGTAACGAGCCAAGCACGAAAATGTCGGCAGCCCGATAATAATCCGTAACTTGTTGATGTGGCATTGATCGCGCGGTGAAATCCTCTGTACCTAGCTTGGCGCGTGCCAGATCGAGAACCATGCCGCTCTCTTTATCGATCGAGCCGAGAAGAACGAGATAAGGCCTCGGCGTTGGCAAACGCGCGACTTCATTTACCACGTAATCCATTCTTTTCTGCTCCGCCGCGATCCACCCGACCGACAAAACAATTCGCCGATCCAGCGGTAAGCGGAGACGTTCTCTAACCGTGCGCTTTGCTAGCTCATTCACGTCCGGCGCGCCAGCCGGCACGGAGATTCCGTACGGAACCATGTGCTGAAGTTTTGGTGAGACGCCGGTCGCGAGAGCCTGCTCGAGATGGAATGGAGCAACTTGATGGACATAGTCAGTGCGCGGAAACGGCGGATTACACGGGCCACCATTGGAAAACAGCAATCGAAACGGCACACCGATCTGCTTCCGCCAGCGAAAGAGCTCAAAGCCAAGGTTCGAGTCGCTATAGAATATGACGTCAGGTCGATACTTCCGAATAGCTCGAACCATTGATGGGAAAGTCGAAAGTTGTTCCGCTACGTAACTGTTTCGGCGAATGCACGCGCCTAGCAGTCGCGCGATGCGCCCGGTTCGCGGCACATTCCAAAGCACCTGTTCGTGGTCCGTTTCTGCGCCGGCACCTTTGTAGAGCGTGATGTCGAGTCCCTCGGTGCCACGTAATCCATCGAACGCTTCTCGAAAAAATGTTTCGATTCCGCGATCGATAATGCCGACCCCGCTGCACGAGAAAAAAATCCTAACGAGTTGTGGCATCAGGCATTCGCGGCTTCATCCAGAGCCAGGACATCCGTTCTGGCCGCCATTCGTTAACCGACCAATCGAGGTAAGATCGCGGCAACAATCTTGTAGCCAACGTAGCGAAAGGAAAATCAGAACGATGTCGATCTTCTTGCCAGATACGCTGGACGGTGTGGGTAGCAGCAAAGCGCTTCGTCACGCGCTCACTGATCCCAAGGGAAATGAATTCGTGCATCTCCACAAGTAAACGCGCCTGTGCCAGTGATGGAATAGCTTCTGGATCCAATAAAATTTCTTCATCCCCTTCCACGTCGCAGAGAATTAGTGCACGACCAGAAGCTGCGAGGAGTTGGGCCAGGTCCTCCGGTTTACACTTACCGTGAATCTCAACGCGGGACAGGACACCATTGAGTTTTGCCATCTCTTCTAGTGCGGCGCGCCCTTTTTGCTCCATCTCGAACGCGACCACGCGCGCGCCTGGGTTTCGCAACGCCAGGCCGATCGCATAATAGCCTTCGGCCGCGCCAACGTCGACAATCAGCGGAAAGTTCAGTGCGCACGCTTGCTCAATAAACGGATTCAGCTCGCGCTCGTAAATGCCGAGGAGCTTCGGAACATAAGCGCTGCCAAAAGCGTTGTCGATATATCGCATGCCGGCAAATGGACCTTTGGGAATGCGTCCGCCCGTTCGTGAGCGAACGAGATGCTCGAGATACCCGATTGGGCGCCAGCGCGCGGGAATAACCGAGCGAATAAATTCGGCGGTCACTTCGTAATCACGGTAGCGCCCTAAGTTCCTCTTCAAGTTCGCGAACAACATCAGCTGGAATCGACTGCGGCGTGGCGCCGGGGTCGAAGCCCCGCCGTGTGCGATCCAACATCGGCAGGCAGAATGCATGAACAAATCGCTGGAGCGCACGGATATTTGGCGCCCGCAGATGATTCGTTAGGCGCACGAGCGGCAATTTCGTTCCCGGTTCCCAAAATTTTAAGCCCGCTGAATCATCCAGCGTAATGAATTTTTTCCATTCCCGCTCAATCCAGTGATGCAATTCTGGTCGAGTCCAATTCGCGCGGTTCTCTTGGTCACTCATCATGATCGCGCGCAATCGGCAGCGACGTTCCAGCTGGACCGGATCGCGATGCGGATAATGCCGAATGGGCAATCGTTCGCGGGCAACGAATCCGGCGTTGAATGGAAATGAGACCGTGGGCGGCCATTGCATCGTCTCGCGGTAGCGACAGAGGCGCGGCTCGCTGTACTGGCTGATCGTGTAATGGCGGCGGCGTTCTTCGATCGGCCGTTTTCGATCTTGCAAGGTTTCTTCCTCGCGATTCCAGGCATCGACCTCCGATTGGAGTAAGCGAAAATCATAATACTGATGATAAGCGACCGTCTCATGTTCGCGCATCCAGTTCTTCACAAACTCCGGCGGCGATATGTGGTGAAACTCGTCCGCATCGACGCGCAGGAACCAATCGCCCGCGCGCATTTTCTGTCGGGCGATGTGAAACATGTAGCTGCGCAGCCGAGTCTCAGAAAAATAAACCGGCTCCTGGCGCACGGGCACGACGCGTTTGTTGTTGCCGGCGAAGTCTTGAACGATCTCCCACGTATTATCAAGGCTACCGGTATCAAACACGTAAATCGCATCCGCCCATTGCAGCGCCTTCTGCAAACACTGGCCGACAATGTCGGCTTCGTCGCGCACCGGCAGTAAGCCACAGAAAAGCGGCATCACGAAAAAGGGTTGGTCGCGACCGCGAAAAGCTGCCGCCGGCGTTTGATGAGCGCGAGCATCCAAAAGGCGAATGGTCCCAGTCCAACCTTCATCAACGGAAACAAATTTGGGTGCCAGGCCGAGGTAATGACGCGGCATTCGTTCACTTCGAAGCCCGATTCAAACAGGACGTTCGCAAACAAGCGCGGCGTCCACGTCTGAAGATGGTGATCCAAATCGTCGCGTTTCCAGTCACGCTGATAGGCGGCGTGCGCATCGTCGATGGGCAACTTCACGACCAGTCGCCCGCCTGGCTTTAAGTATGCCCGCAGTTTTTCGAGCGTCGAGCAAGCGTCGCGCACGTGCTCGAGCACGTGATTGCTCACAATGACATCGTAGCGCGGTTCGGGCGCCAGCGCGTCAAACGAGGAGAAAACCGTGAGTTGCTGAAGACGCGCTATTGATGCCGAGGCGGGATTAACCTCCAATCCCTCGGCACATTGCACCATCTGTGCGATCAAACGCAAAATGCCGCCATTACCGCAACCAAAGTCCAGGACAACATCTGTCCCTTTCAGGTAGGGACGAAAATAGGCAAAGTCAATCGCATACCCTGGATTCAATGGCTCGCTTTGCCTTTGAGTTGCGTACTGTTCTCCTCGCGCGCCGGCGTAGTGTTCGCTAGTCTTCACTTCGATTCGCTCACGATGCGGGGCAGTTCGCTTTTATCGTAGATCGGCTTGCGATTCAAACGCAACCACGTGCGATAGACGTGCGACGGAACGGGATGACGATTCTTTTTGATGTTGCGCCAGCCAGCCATTGCCATCACCCACCAAATCGGCTCGCGTATTGCCCAGTCGAAACCTTGCGACACCGCAAAGATCAGTTGTCGACAAACGCGGTAAGCGACCATGAGAGGCAGCCATGGCCATGGGCACCGCAGGCAAACGCTCCAGAGTTCATTGCGGGCGTGCAGATGGTGTCGTGGCAAGGGTTGACGGCGCGAGGCCGTAAGATAATGCCTAACGCGGAGTGTGGGCTCGAACCAGACGCCGAAACCCAGCGCGTAACACTGCAAGGCGTAGTCCGGTTCTTCATACATATGCCGGAAAAACAAGGGAAATTTGGCCCGCCCACCGTAGAGCGACCGTCTCATGGCGGCCGCGCAGTTTGGATAGGCGGCAACATACTGACCGCGCGATAAATCCACCGCCGGTCCAGCGGGCGTGGCTTCCTCGCCGCGTAACTCCATGAACGTAATCACAGCAGCTTCAACGTGAGACTTAAAAGCCTCTACCAGACACGAGAGAAAATCTCGATCAACCGGATAACTGTCGTCATCGAGGCTCACGACGATATCGCTTTGAGCGAGTCGCAACAAACGGTCGCGCGAGAATACCGAACCCTGGGCGGGTTTGTTTTCGATCAGCGTGCATCCCGGAAATTCATTCCGCACCATTTCCAGTGTCTCATCGGTGCAGCCGTCGGCGCAGATCAAAATTTCGTCTGCGCGCGGATCGAGCTCGAATAATTTCGTAAGTGTCCGCCGTAATTCGATGCAACGGTTGAATGTCGTAATCATGACCGAGATTTTCATGCACGTGCGGGCTCATGTTCTCTCGCCGCGAACGACTCTAGGGCGGCAATCAGGCGCTCAGCGTAACGGTCCCAGGTAAACTCTTGCGCCCGCTCGCGTGCCGCGTGTGCCATCCGGTCGCGTCTTTGTCGATCTTCGACGATTTCGGCGATGGCGTTCGCCAATGTTTCAGGGTCGCGCGATGCTACGATCCGGCCTTCGATCCCATCTCGCACAACAGAGCCTGCCTCCGGCGTCGTCACCATGGGTAAACCGGCCGCCAGCGCTTCGTAGATCACGCCGGCCGATCCTTCTGCCAGCGACGGAAGCACGACAATATCAGCGCCGGTAAATTCCTCGGCAATTTTCTCGCGCGACATTCGGCCGAGGAAATTCAGATGACGACACGCTTTTTGTGATCTTACGCTCGACGGTGCATTGCCCGCGATTCGAAATTCGCCGCGAAAATTCCGTGCGAATAATTTGTCGGCCGCGAAACCAAGGTAATGAATGCCTTTGCGCAACTCCGCTGTTCCGGCAAAAAGAATGCGCGCGCGCACCGGCCGATTGCAAACCGTAAACCATCGATCATGAACACCGTACGGAACCATGGCCGTTTGTTCGCGGCGAAAGCCAAAGTTCTCAATCGCGTCCTCGCGCACGGCCTCGGAGGGACAGAGAACGTAATCGGTGCAGTGGAAGAGTGGACGCTTCCCGAGCACTTGCTCCGTAATGGTATCGTAGTCAGGCAGGTCGGGCTCCCAACCCGGAAATTGGCTACGCTCGTCTGCGAGAATACGATTCGTGCTGAGAAGTATGTAGAGCTCGGAGACGACGCGCAGGCCCGCTCGCTTGGCCGCGAAAATAAGCGTGGGGAATTCGTCGAGAAAAGAATGCAACCATGTCGCCTTGCCGAAGCCCTCGCCCGCCATTTTTTCCCCGAGGCGGCACTGCCATTGAAGATTGGCGCGATATGACTGCGCTGCGTCGGCGCCTGCGGTCAGCATTCGCAGAAAATACGAAATGTTCGGCTGCCAAAAAGTTCGCGTTTTGCTAACGAGTTCGGAAGGCAGGCGCCGTGAACGAAGACGTTGGATCGCTTGCGGATTTCCAATCAGTTGTCCCGTGGGGCAGACCAACTTGCCCAGCCCGGCATTAGCACAGACATCCGTATAGAAACGTTCGAGGAGGCCGGCGCGCTCCAGAATCACCGGAACCGCATAGCCTCGCCGTGCTCCAGTATGGGCGACGATGAATCTCATTGGCCCCGAAGTTGATTCATTTTTTCGATCCACCGCGCACAAAATTGGAAATAAATTCTTTGCCTTGCTACCAGCCGCAGCCGTACGCGATTCAGGAAAAGAACATCTCCATGCGTGCGAAACGCCAGGTTGCAGCAATCAAAACCCGTCGCTTGCAAGCGCGCTCGTGCATTTTCGAATAATCCGCGGCCGCGAAACGCCGGCTTGAAGTCGTGAAACTCTACGGTGATTTGACTTATGCGCTGGAGAGCTTGATCGGGCGTTGAAGCAATTAGATCGAACTCCGCGCCCTCAATATCGAGTTTCAAAATATCGATCTTAGCGATACCAAGGCGCTGCATTAGCGTTGCCAGCGAGATGGTTTCAACTTCAACGTTAATGGTGGCCGAACCGGCATCAAACAATCCGGTTGCTTCGGGATTTTCCGAGACATGAAGCATTCCGCGACCGTCATGCGCGTCTAACGCCGCTGGCGTGATCGATTCAGCGCCGGCAACGATTAGCGTTTCAACAAGCTTTGGATTCGCTTCGACGAGATGGCACTGGCAACCGAAGCGTCGAATGATCTCGGCACTGAATTCGCCGCGGTGGGCACCCGCATCGACTACCACTGAATCCTTGGTCAATGGTGCTGGCCAGATGTGATGACCACGCACAGACGCAAGTCTCATCGTGCCGGAAGAAATCGTGCGAATGTTGCGGAAACCTTGTTTCGAACGCTAGCGCGCTCGTTTTGAGTCATAACGAGACGAAACAGTGCAAGAACAAAGATAATGCCAACGGCGGTCGCAGCAGCACTCAATTTCGTCAGATCCGATGCTTTCTTAAGAACCATCGCCGTAACTCCCGCCAACACCAAGGCTACGCTCGACCAGATCAGCGCGGGAATTACAACATCCTTCAAATACTCCGGGAGCGGAATGCGCAACCGATTAATTCCGCGCCACACCATATACCAGTGATTCGTCGAGAGCAGCGCAATCATTGTCGCCAGCGCTAGTCCCAGCAGACCGTGTGATTTGATCAGAAATGTAGCAAGCACGATCTTGAGAATTCCGGCCGCGACCGAGGACAGCCCAAAAGCTTCATCGTTCGTCGCGCGCGAACTCGTAGAAATAATGTAGCTCTGCGCTTCCAGCGTTTCAGAAATCAGGAAAACCGCTAGAATATGGTAGCCCGCGAAGTTTCCGTGACCCAGCCAGAGATCGAATAAGCTCTTACCGGCCGTGATGACAACCGCGCAGGTGCAAAGCATTACCAGAAGGCCAAGCCGACAATTGCGTTCTATCAGGCGGCGTACCTGAGCCATGTCGCCTGCCTGCCAATAGTGACTAATGAACACAGTGGATGCAAGCGCCACCGTCACAGCCAGGATTGTAATGTTGTGAACGAAAACGTAAGCGGCTCGAAAAGAAGGAATGCCCTCGGCGCCTTTAGTGGCCGCGATAAAAAATTGGTCGGTATTGAAGACCAGCACTGTTCCGACCGCCGTAAGCCATGCGCGAAAAGCCAGGCTGGGCAGGCCGCGCAAGACGTCGCGGTTCCATCGTCCGCGCAGTGAGAAAAGTTCCGGGCGCCGGACGCGCGCAAGCCAGCGCGTGAGCCAGCGCTGAGCGAGCGCGCCAGCGGTCGCGGCCGCGGCCAGCGCGACAAGTCCCCCGCCGCAAAGCAGGACGATAATCTGCGCAGTGAGCGTGAGTGTGGTGATGAAACTCGCGATTAGCGCGTCCCAGCCCACATACCCGACGCCTTGTAACAAACACGTCCAGACCGCTGCCCACACCGCACACGCCTGGCTCGCACAAAGGATTGTCCACGCGATCCACACCGTTGTGTGACTGAGGTCGTGCAGTTGAAGATCGCGGAGATAAAAAAAACCTGCCAGCCAGGAGATGATAAAAACTCCAGCAGACATGACGTGATAAATCCGACGTCCCGATTCTGTGAGATCGGCGATTTCTCGCAGCGTTTCGGGAGTCAATGGCGCATTCGGATCGCCACCGCTTTTTCCCTTCGCCAGCGCGATCCTCCGCGTAAGGGTGACGCTGATCCCAAGATCGAGAATTCCCATCGCAGCCCAGCTTTGTCCGAGCAATAACCAGACGCCGAGTTCCTCTTTCGGCAGGTGACGAAATAAAACGGGCAGCAGAATCAAACCGAGGAGGATCGTGATGCCGCGGCTGAACCATGACGCCGCCACGCCAAATGCAATTCGACGCGTGACACTCATCGCATTAAGATCGACCCGGTCGCGTGAAAACGCGCCTTACCTGATTTTTCATCTCCGCTCGAGACAGCAGTCTGCGGACCTGAGCATCTACAACAAGTCCGATTTTGATCGCGGCGCTCCGCGGTGGAAGGGCTTTCATCGGACCCGGTGTCGAGATTGGTGCAGGATCAGTCGCTTCCGCAGGTAGTGTTGTGCTCGAAAATGTTCCCGCGAACGTCTTGGTGCAAGACAATCCGGCCCGAGTGGTTTCAGCAATCGATCGCAAAACTACAGGCGTATCTCATTTTAGTCCGTCTCGAGCGGTGGCAGCTTTTCACGGTATCTATTAATGAGCCACGGCAACTCAAGCGCTCGTGTCAGGCGCGGAATGAAAATGTGCGGCTGCGCAGAAAGGCGGAGCAGCCAGCCGAGATAAAAGCGGTCGGCCCAATCAGGAATTTTGATTTGGTCGCCGGTCAGGAATCCGAGCGCGGCGCCGAGGCAATGGATCGCGGGCCGATACGATAAATGATCTCGCAAAAAATGACCGAGCTTTTCCTGCGGGCCGCTGCCGACCCCGATGACAATATGCGCCGGCCTGCGATGGTCGATCTTCGCCAGCAACTCGCGGTCTTCAATTGTCGCGCCGTAACGTGGCGCGATGTAGAGATCGACATCGGTGGAGGGAAATTGATTGGCGCGCAACCAACGTACCGTCTTTTCGCGGGCTGATTCGTTTGCAACGACCCAAAACACGCCACTTCTTTTGTCCGCAAAAAAACGCGCACTGAGATGCTGGAAGTATTTCAAGCCAGAGATGCGCCGGATTTTTTGGCCGCGCAGAATTCTCCAAAGCAACACCATCGCGCCGCTATCGGGGATGGCGAGATCGGCATGCGTCATTGCTTCGCGATAAGCCGCGTCGCGGCGCAGTCGGGCAAAGCATGTTCCCGATGGCGCAACCAGGAAACCGCCGTGGCAAAACATGAACTCGATCGCCTCGTCGATATTGCCGTCGAAGAAACGAAGGCCAAGAATTTGTTGGGTACCGGGCATCAAGACGATGTGAAACAATGGAGGGACACGCTCCGTCGTGTCCAATCGAAACGTCACAAAAGGCTGTATAGGCAGTTGTGTCGCGAGATTTGGAATTTGCAGCCCCGAAAGCGTTCGGGGCTGCCACCATAGAGATCGCCTATCCATGATCGAGTTAGAAGCTTTAGAGGGCCCGGTCTGTCCTGAGCGGAGTGGAATGGGCGTGTCGGCTGCACGACATTTCCACCCCAACGGCCTCGTGTGAGACCGAAAGCTGCTATGAATCTCAATCCATGCCAGGTGCAGCCATCGCGCCATGCTCCACAACGGCGCCGCTGTTGGTTAAGCGGCTTTCCGTCCGCCCGGCAGCCACGCTCGTGTTCTTTGCCGCGCTCTGGTTTGAGCTCTGCCGGCATCTCAGCGGCGAATGGTCGGTCAACGAGCAGTACAATTACGGCTGGTTCGTTCCGTTTTTCACGCTGTTCCTTTTCTGGCTGCGCTGGGAGAACAGGCCGGAGCCCGAAATCGGAGGTCAGAGGACAGAGGCCAGAAGTCAGAGCGAGGAATTTCGGATTTCAGCCGTAGCAGCCGCAATTTCCTGCCTCTTGTTATTGCTGCCGCTGCGTCTTTTTGAAATCGGCAATCCCGATTGGCGACCGCTCGGCTGGGCGCACGCCGCCGTCGTTGCCACGCTCACGCTCTTATATATATGGTCCAGGGGCGGCGGCGCGACCTGGCTGCGTCACTTTGCTTTTCCGATCGGATTCTTCTTCGTGGCGGTTCCGTGGGTGACGCCGATTGAAGCTCCGGTGATTCAAGGCCTGATGCGTGTCATCGCGGCGCTGGCGAGCGAAACGGCGAACCTGTTCGGTATTCCGGCCGCGCTGGAAGGCAATCTGATTCGCGTAAGCACCGGACTCGTAGGTGTGAACGAAGCATGCAGCGGTGTGCGCTCGCTGCAAACCGCGCTCATGATCGGGCTGCTTTTTGGCGAACTGAAGCGATTGTGGATCTCTCGGCGCATCGCGCTTCTCTTCGCCGCTGTCGCCATTGCGTTCGTCGGCAATTACGCCCGCGCATTTTTTCTCGTCTGGATCGCCGCCACGCAAAATGTTTCGGCCATTGAGCGCTGGCACGATTTCGCCGGATACTCGATCGTTGCGGCCGTCTTTGTCGGGTCACTTGGCTTGGCATATTTGCTCGGCAAATCAGAGCTCAGAGCAGAGACGTCAGAGGTCAGAGATCAGAAGACACAGGACAGACGAGGCAGATTCGAATCTCGAATCTCGAATCTCGAATTTCCACGTTTCTCCTTTCTAATTTGTGCCCTCGCCTGGCTCATCGCGGTCGAGGTCGGATCGACGGGGTGGTACCGCGCGCACGAGAGGAACCTTGTTGCGAGCACGCCGTGGACTGTTCACTGGCCTGAAAGTGCGTCCGATTTTCACCCTTTAAAGCTCGATGAAGAAGTTCGTCGCACATTACGCTTCGATGAAGGAGAGGCCGCGTCGTGGAATTGTCCCCCGATCGAGTCGATAGAAACAGTTAATTACCCCACAGTCGCGGGGTCCCCGAGAGTTACCTGTTTTGCTTATTTTTTCCGTTGGAAACCGGGCCGAAACAGCGCTCTGCTGGCCAATTTGCACCGTCCGGATGTCTGTTTGCCCGCCATCGGTTGGGAACAGGTGGCTGACAATGGCGTTCGGCAATATTCCGCAGCGCCATCCTTTGTTCTTCCGTTTCGTCATTTCGAGTTCCGCCATGGAACGAAGCAAGACCCGGCGCAACAGGTTGCCCACGCCTTCTATTGTTTGTGGGAAGATCGTGCCCCGCTTGGCACGGTCACCGTTTCCCGACTGCCGCAGATGACGACTTCTCCTTCCACCTGGACACGCGGGGAACGTGTTCGCGCAGTCCTCGAAGGCCGGCGGCACTTGGGCCAGCAAGTCATGGAAGTTGTACTTCTAACTCGCGGCGTCATCGATCAAAACGAAGCCCAAGCGGATTTCGCGGCCCTGCTTCCGAAGCTGGTTGTCGTCACACCGGCGGAGTCGCATTGACTTCTAATCCCTGATCTTCGAAATGGTACGCTCCGATGATATTCTACTGACCGCCGAGGAGCTGCGGCTGTGGCGACATAAGCGCCGAACCTGGCGCGTAGTCGTTCTCTTATTCGTGCTCGGTATCGTCGCGACGTTTTTTGGTGCGCGACCTGCCAGCAACGCGATTAAGGCTTGGCAATCGCGGCGGCACGCGAACCATGCGTTTGCTTATATTGATAACGAGCAATGGAACGATGCGCAGAGGGAAGCGATTGCTGCTTATCAATTGCGGCCGAGCGAGCCGCAAGCGTTACGGGCCGTGGCGCGTTTTCTCTCGCGCGTTCGCGAGCCAGAAGCGCTCGATTTCTGGAAACAGCTCCAAAATCGGCAATCGCTCACCCGCGAAGATCGCCGCGATCAAGTAGCAGTCGCGCTCGCGGCGGGCGATCTCTCCGTGGCCGAGATGGCACTGAAGGATCTTCTCACGCGCAAAGATTCACCTCCTTCCGCGGCCGACTGGCTTCTCGCGGCGCAAGTTGCGCAGCGGAAAGGCGAAACAAATGAGGCGAGAAAGTTTGCGCAAAAGGTGTTCGATGATTCACGCGCGAATGAACCCACACAATTTCAAGCTGCGCTCCTTACGCTCGCCATTGCCACACCCGACAAATCGGACGCCGTCTCAACTGGCGGTGCCTGGGCGCGTTTAACGAAATTGGCTGAGGGCAAAACGAAAACAGCGCTCGTTGCCCTTGTTGTTCTCGCTCAACACACGCTCTCGTACCCTGGAGGGCCGGGCTCTGTCCCGTCCCCCTCCGAGAAAGGGGGCGACACCCACCACGGCGGGCAAGCTCAGGTCGTCCATCCAAACGATCTCGTGCGCGCGCTGGAAAATCATCCGCTCGCCAAAACGCCGCATAAACTGCTCGCGCTGGATTTGCAGATGCATGCCGATCCCACGCGGCGCGAGGCTTTGATTTCGTGTGCGATCGCCGATTGGAAAAACGCCGATGCGATTTCGCTTGTGGCGCTGGCGACGTGGTTGGATGGCAAAGGCGAATATCAGCGTCAGCTTGATACGATCCCGCTCGAGCGCGCTCTCCAGTCGCGCGATCTTTTTCTGCAACATCTCGATGCTCTCGGAGCGCTTGATCGGTGGAGCGAGATTAAGCAGTTACTCGAGAGCGAACATTTCCCGCTCGATCAGGTTATGCAGCGTATGTATGTCGCGCGTTGCAACGCACGGCTCGGTGAAAAGACCGCGTCGGAAAACAATTGGAAACGTGCGCTGGAAGCGGCGGGAGGTGATTCGGGCAAACTCATGATACTGGCCGAGTATGCGGAAAGAAACGGCGCGAACGAGATTGCCGAAGTTGCTTACGCAACAGCAACAAATGAATCTCCGAAACTGCGCGCCGCCTGGCAAGGCCGTCTGCGTCTCGCCCAATCGAGCGGTGAGACAAAAGAAATTCACGCCGTGCTCACCGGCATGCTGGCGATTTGGCCTAACGACAGAGCGATCAAGAACGATGAAGCCTATACTCGGTTGTTGCTGTTATTCAGCAACAGCCGGAATGACGAAGCACCCGCCTTCGCTGGGCTACGGCGCGGCGGGCCAATGACGAATGACGAAACTCTGAAAGAAATCGAGCAGCTCGCGCAAAAATTAGTGGAACAAAATCCCACCAGCCTTCCGCACCGTACCCTGCTCGCGCTCGCGCGCGTGCGGCAGAACCGCGCCGCAGAAGCGCTCGACGTTTACGCCAATATCCAAGTCGTGCCGAATGCACTAACGCCATCCGCCCTCGCGGTCCACGTCGCTGTCCTCGCCGCGAACGGTCGCACCGATGACGCGAAAACCGAAGCCGCGCAAATCAAGGTTGATAACCTTCTGCCCGAAGAAAAAGCGCTGATTCAAAATCTCCTGTAGCGGCGCTCTACCTGTCTCGCTGTAGCCTGGCGAAGGCGGATGAGCGTCGCATTAATTCGTCTGGCGGTCGCAGCAGGACCTTTAGTGTCCTTTAGCTGTCTTCCCTCGCCGCGCGAGCGTGAATTGCCGCCCTTGCCCTGTGTCCTGGGCCCTTTCTTCGCCTACGTGCGTTTGAGCGCCCGCGAAAATCTGCGCCGCTGAGTCCAACCAACCGCGCCCAAGGCGAGTGCGCCGGCAATCCATGTGCTAGGCTCTGGCACGGCTACCACATTCAAACTGATATCGCCTGAGCTGTAAGTGAAATTGCCAATCCACCCGGTATTCGTGATTGTCCAACCGCTTTCGCTCCCAGGATTAGACGCCAAGCCAGTGATGATGTTGGTGTAGTTTCCAGGTTGCGCGCCGAGATTGGTAAAGGTGAAGGCTTGGATCGCGTTGAAACTCCACGTGCCTCCTGTGCGCGAGAGAGTTGAATGCGCACCAGAAGCTCCCAGAGCGAGTTCGATGATCGAGCCTGAATTCAAAGTAAGATTATTTGCCAGAGTAAGTGTCCCGCTGGCCCCGCTGCCAGTTCCGCCAAGCAGAATGGCGCCGGAGCCAACCGTGACTGCGCCACCGATCGTGCCGGTGCCGCCCAAAGTTGTGCCAATGCCATTTACCGAAACGGCGCCAGTCGCGGAGGAGTTATTGCCGTTAACCAACAACGTGCCTCCGTTTACCGTCGTGGTACCGGTGTAAGTGTTCGCGCCGGACAGCGTGATGGTACCGGTCCCGGTCTTTGTCAGAGCGACAGTGCCCGTGCCGCTGGTGTTATTCGCGATGACTCCAGAATAATTGCCACCGGTCCCATTGCTGTTGCCGATCGTCAGGGTGACGTTTGTTCCAGTGGCGTTGTTAAGAATCGTGCCGCCCGACCCCGTGAGGTTTCCCACACCTTGATTGGTGCCGTCGAGATTAAGCGTGCCCCCATTTACTGTCAGATCTCCACTGGTCGAGCCTAGCGTGCCCGAGCCCGACAGTTGAAGTGTTCCCGCGCTGACTGTGGTGCCTCCGCTGTAAGTGTTTGCTCCGCCGAGAGTCAGGGTGCCATTGCCGGCTTTGGTCACGCTAAAACCACCACCACTGATAACGCCGCCCACCGTCAGGTTGTTAGCGTTCACGGTAACAGTTCGGTTGCCGCCTAGAGTCACCGCACCGGTGCCGAGATTTAAACTCTGTGTGCCGGTGAAGGTGAAATTGCCGTTCCAGATCTGCGCATTGTTTGTCGAGAGTGTGATCGCGCCCGCTGTCGTATTGTCGATTATGGCGTTGCTGCCGCTGGCGATGGTGAAGGTGCCGGTGCCGAGCGCGCTCGCATTGTTAATATTCAATGTGCCCGCGGTAAGAGTCGTCCCGCCAGTGTATGTATTCGCTCCGCCGAGCTGAATAATCCCGCCGCCGTCTAAACTCAGGGTTACATTGTTCGCATTTGAAATCACACCATTGACGATAAGCGTGCCGCCACTTACTTGCGTAAAGGTTTGGGTTGAATTGGCGGCCGCACCGAGAACGATGGGAGCGTCGATGGTGTTAGTGCCGCTGGTGTTCGCCGCGTTAATCGCGCTCGTGGTTCCGGTTCCGGTGTTCGTCAGCGTAAGTTTGATCCCCGTGTTCGAACTCGTGAGATCATACCCGGAAGACGCGGTCGTTGAGAAGTTCAACTCCTGGATGGTAAGGGACGCACTTAAGTTGGGTTGTGCGCCCATCGCGACGTCGAAAACAGCGACATCTCCGGGGCCGGGAACGCCGCTTGGGCTCCAAGCAGCGTTCTTGTTGAAATCGGTGTTGCCATTTTTCCAAACCTTGTTTCCAGCGTGAGCGGATTGCTCCGGCAACGAGGCCACAAGGGTCAGAACGCCCAGGACGCGAACGATAAAGGGAAATGAGAGTAAAGAGGAAAAGGTATGCTTCATCGCGCCTTAAAAAACAGCAGGTTTCGTTCCATAATTACCATATTTTCTGGTATTTACACACAGCCCGCCCTCTGATTTCGCTCTGCCGCCGTTGCACACTCGGTCGCAGGTGATTGAATCGACTAGAAGCTGCATCTTTGATGCAGCGGCGCCTGCCCCCAAGGGATGGAAGACGGGCTCTTCCCGTCGTACTGCAGCCTGTAGCGAAGGGTAGTCCCGTCCAGGTAAATTGCACGACACGGGAGGTCGTCCCTCCATTCTTTGCCGGCGCAGCATGCCCGCCGCCACAAAAGGCAGAAATCAGAGAGGTGGCAAAGTGAAAGCGCGCCGGGTTCTTATCGTGAAGGCGTTTTTCAGGGGGGAAGCGAAACTGCTCGCCACCGGACGAGTCTGTCCATTGGCGGCCGATGGTGCGTGCGCTCCCGGGGGAATTTGGCGGAGGGAAAAACGCTCCGGATTATCCCGGGGTATCCGGTCGCCCATGCCTCTCGCGAACAGCGCCGGCAGCAACGCCAGGGCGTGTCGGATGCTTAGTTGGAAAGCCTCGGTATTATTGAGACCCGCCGTCGCGGGAAGGGAGTCGAATTCCGGCAAGTCGAGCATCCCCGCATCTTCACGAACCCGATTCTCCACTGAGCTCGTCGAGGATTCTGGCTCAGTTTCAAGACGTTGCCGGCTGCGGAGCGCGTGCAATTTCATCGTGATGAGATGGAGCGGACTTGGTATGAGGAGGTTGAGACCCTTCCCGATGTCGCAGCGGCGACTTTCGCCTCGGATTCTGGAGAAGGTCTGTGTGTCGGCCAGCATCAAATCCACCGGGAGCGCTGCGGCCGGATCGTCTGCGAAACGCAAGCGGGTAAAATTTCTCGTCCGGTGAAACACGGTGTAGCCGTGCTGCTCAAAGAAGGAGAGCCAACGCTCCGACTCGCTCTCGCGCACCAAAAGGTCGACGTCGAACGTGGTTCGTAAATAGGCATGGAGATTAACGGCATTGCCTCCCACGAGCACCGATTCGAGTCCTTCAGCCTCGGCACTGGCGGCAAGAGCGATGCTGTCGGGGTTCGCCATGCCGGGTAGTGTCCTAATTTGAGCAGGCTTTATAAAACAGCGTTCCGATGAGAAGCGGCGAAATGAGTAGCCATAGCACCCAAGCTGACGAAAGGGGATGCCTGCTCATTTCGCCCGCGCTTTGCTCGCAATCGCCACTTTGACCGCTGATTGTGGCGAATCCACGGGCGGAATTTCCAGTATGGTTATGGACTTGATTTTGTCGCCATCCTGATAGCTCCACGCATACGCTCGTTTTGCTTGCGGGTGCCCGATCAAATCGAAGACCTCAACCAATCCTTGCCACGCTGTTTGCCCTTCAAATTGTTCCACTACCGGAACAGACGCAACGTGCCTGGAGTTGCATCTGCGCGTCTCTCTTATCGCTTTTTGAAGCAGCTGAATGTCTTTCATGTTTGACTTCCCCACGGAAGGATTCGAACCTTCATCTCCGCCAAAGATGCCTGTGCGAGAGGCGCGGCCGCGTGCTATCCAATTCTACTACACGTGGTTTGCTACGCAGCAAATTCAATTAGATTTTCGACCGTTAGGTGAGTGTTTTCGACTCCGGCAGCCATTGCTGACGTGCAACGCAACGAGCCGTGAGTTTTGACGAATTATAATAGGCGTCAAACGTGCGAGCCGTTTGCAATACAGTCTTATACACGGCCACCAGCGTCGCGGGACTGTATTTATTCGGGATAATCGGCTGCGTAGACACTGACAAGGGATTGCAGGCGGCACGCCTGCCGCTACAGTGGCAACCTTATGCCGTACAAAGACATCGCACCGCCAGCCGGCGAGAAAATTTCGAGAACCGATAAGCTCAACGTACCGGATCATCCGATAATTCCGTTCATCCGCGGCGATGGCACCGGGCCGGACATTTGGGCCGCGAGCGTGCGCGTCTTTGATGCGGCGATCGAGAAAGCTTACAAAGGAAAAAAGAAAATTTCGTGGTTTGAGGTCTTCGCCGGTCAATCGGCCAAAGACAAGTTCGACAATTGGCTGCCGGATGACACTGTCGAAGCGTTTCGCGAATACTTGGTCGGAATCAAAGGTCCGCTGACCACGCCGGTGGGCGGCGGCATTCGTTCTCTCAACGTCGCGCTCCGGCAGTTGCTCGATCTTTTCGTTTGTCTCCGGCCCGTCCAGTACTTTCAAGGTGTCCCCTCGCCGGTGAAGCATCCGGAGAAAGTGAACATGGTGATCTTTCGCGAGAACACGGAAGACATTTACGCCGGCATCGAGTACGCCGCGGGCACGCCGGAGTCGCAAAAGATTCTCGATTTCTTTGCGAAAGAATTTCCGAAGGAATTCGACAAGATCCGTTTCGGGACGCGCGAGAAAGCGGCTGAGTTTTGGAAAAAAGTCGGCGCACCGGAAAAAGACGCCGTGCTTGTTGGCCTTGGACTGAAGCCGGTAAGCCGGTCGGGCAGCGTGCGCTTAATTCATAGCGCGATCACTTACGCGATCCTAAATCAGCGCAAAAGCGTCACGCTCGTGCACAAGGGGAACATTATGAAGTTCACCGAGGGCGCGTTCCGCGATTGGGGCTACGAAATCGCGAAGAGTTACTTCGGCGCGGCGGAAATTGAGGGCGGCCCGTGGTGCAAAATTCCGATGGGCAAACCGGGCGCAGGGATCGTGATCAAGGACGCGATTGCCGACATCACTTTGCAGCAAGTGCTTACCCGTCCCGAAGATTTCGATGTGATCGCCACGCTCAATCTGAACGGCGATTATTTAAGTGACGCGCTCGCCGCGCAAGTCGGCGGCATCGGCATCGCGCCAGGCGGCAATATTAATTACATCACCGGTCACGCCGTTTTCGAAGCGACCCACGGCACTGCGCCAAAATATGCGAACCAGGATAAAGTGAATCCCGGCTCCGTGATTTTGTCAGGCGAGATGATGTTCCGTTACATGGGCTGGGCGGAAGCTGCCGATCTTGTCCTCAAAGGTTTGAAAGGCGCGATCGCGAGCAAGCGCGTGACTTACGATTTCGCGCGCTTGATGGATGGCGCGACCGAGATCAAGTGCTCGCAGTTTGGCGACAATGTCATCGCTCACCTGTGAGCAAAATGGCGAAATCCGAATGACGAAGCTCGAAATAATGACGAATAACCAAATGACAAAACGAAATCGACCCTGGACTTCGGGCTTCTGGCTTCGCCATTCCTTCGTCATTCGTAATTCGTGCTTCGGCATTTGTCTGCTCATCCTTGCCGCGGGAATCAGCGTTGCCTCCGCACAGAGGCGCAACATTACGGAAAAGGATCTTTTCGATTTTGTCTGGATCGGTGATCCGCAGATTTCGCCGGATGGATCGCGCGTGGCGTTTGTACGCGTGACGGTGAACGAGAAGAAGGAAGGCTACAACACTTCGATCTGGTCGGTGCCGACGGCGGGCGGCGAAGAACCGCATCAATTAACAAAAGGCGATCATGATTCGACGCCACGCTGGTCGCCGGACGGAAAATATCTCCTCTTCCTGCGCGCGACTGAGAAGGACGGAAAGCCCGATGAGCCGCAATTGTCGATCTTGCCGATGGCGGGCGGCGACTCGTTTTCCTTTACCGATCTGCCAAAGGGCGCAGGCAATCCGGTTTGGTCGCCGGATGGAAAGATGATCGCGTTCACCAGTGACACGAACGCGGAGGATTTGGCGAAACAGGAAAAGAAGAAGAAAAAAGAAGAGGAATCAAAAAAGGCGGCGAGCGAAAGCTCGGCGCCGCCATCACCAAAGCCGGAAGCTTCGACGAAGCCGTCCGGAAAAAGCGAAACCGATGAACTCGCGAAGAAAGCGGAGGCCGATTCGGAACACGAGAGCGACATCCGAGTGATCACACGCGCGGTGTATCGCGAAGATAACGAGGGTTACCTCGATCCAAAACATCCGCAGCACATCTGGACGGTGCCCGCGCCGCGAAACGCGGACGAGAAAGTGCAGCCGAAGCAGCTCACCACCGGTCGCTTCGAAGAGGACAACGCATTCTGGGCCAAAGACGGTTCGCAAATTTATTTCACATCGCTTCACGTCGATGAACCGTACTATGCGTTGCCGAAGACCGAGCTCTACTCAATCAGCCCAAATGGCGGCGATGCGACGAGGCTCAACTCCTTCGATATGGACGTGGGCGGTTTGTCGCTCAGCCCGGACGGGAAACAGATCGCGTTCGTCGCAGCAACGACGCAGCCGGTAAATTCTTACACCCAACCAGATCTGTGGATCGTCGATCTTACGGCAGACGCGAAGCCGCGGAATCTGACCGCAACGTTTGATTGCGATCTGGGCGACGGACCTTTCGGAGACAGCGCAGCTCCGCGAGCAGGCGGCCGAAACGTTCCGTTGTGGACGTCCGACGGTCGCAGCTTGATCGAGGTTTACGGAAAAGAAGGCAAGGCCATCCTCGCCTCGTTTGATGTCGCTGGCGGCGCACCGACCGATCTCATGGGCGGTAATCAAACAGTCCTGCGTTTTCGTGCCTCAGCTGATGCGTCGAAAATCATCTACACGGTCTCAAGCCCGATGCGGGTCAATGATCTGTTCGTGCTCGATCGCGCGAATGCGAATTCGCAACCGGTCCAATTAACAAAAATCAACGACGAGTTTTTCTCAAAACTGAATCTAACCGAGCCGGAAGAAATTCATTACAAGACATTCGATGGCAAAACCATTCAGGCGTGGGTGCAGAAGCCGCCGGACTTTAATCCCGCGAAAAAGTATCCACTCATCCTCAACATTCACGGCGGCCCGCACGGGGCTTACGGGTACATTTTCGAGCACGAATTCCATTGGATGGCGGCAAAGGGTTACGTGGTGCTTTATCCGAATCCGCGCGGCAGCACGACTTACGGCCAGGATTTTGGCAACGTCATTCAGTATCATTATCCCGGAGACGATTACAAAGATTTGATGGCCGGTGTGGATGAGGTGATTCGCCGCGGGTATATCGACAAGAACAAACTCGGCGTGACTGGCGGGAGTGGCGGCGGATTGCTCACGGACTGGGTAGTGGGACAAACCACGCGCTTCGCAGCAGCCGTTTCCCAACGCGACATTGCGAGTTGGACTGACTGGTGGTACACAGCCGACTTTACTCTCTTTCAGCCGAACTGGTTCAAAGCGCCACCGTTTGATGACGAACGAGACTTCAAAGCGCGGTCGCCCATCACCTACATCAAGAACGTGAAGACACCGATGATGTTCATTCTTGGCGAGGCGGATTACCGCACCCCTCCCGGCGCCGGTGGTGAAGAGATGTTTCGCGCGCTCAAGTTCCGTAAGATCCCAACAGTGATGGTGCGTTTTCCGAATGAATCGCATGAGCTCTCGCGTTCCGGTCAGCCGTGGCATCGCATCGAGCGATTGGAAAACATCGTCGGCTGGTTCGATCACTGGCTGATGGACGCGCCAAAGCCGGAATACGAAGTCGCGCCGCGAGAGGAAGTGCCGATTAGACGCGAGAACGCTGAGCAAAAGCTGTCAAAGCCGCCGAGATAAATCTTTGTTGTAGTGGCGGACGTGTCGGCCGCCCCTACAGTTTGCTTTCTTTTCTACCAGCGTCTTGGTTATCTTACCCGCGATGGGTTCGTCCTCACCCTGGCACCGGTTTCAAAACTATTTTCTTCGCTACGACGATCTCGATTTTTCCATCGACATTAGCCGGATGAAATTTTCGGATGAGTTCTTCGACAAGATGCAGCCGCGGGTTTGGCAAATCGTTTCGCATGTCCGAGTCGCCGCCGGCGATGAGCCGGCTGACGACAAATTCTCACTCGCGAAATAGTGGTTAAGTTTGTGCCGAAATATGGGAAGCGCGACTTCAGAGGATCACACTGATTCGTCTAGTGTTTCATGGACGGACATTGTCCGGTTCGTTCGACAGCTTAGTCACGATCTGCGCAATCATTTGAACGCGGCGGAGCTGCAAGCCGTTTACATCGGTGAGCTAGCAGTAGATGGAGAACTCAAAGCCGAAATCAAGCGGTTGCGGGCAACGATTGGCCGGCTCAGCACGACTTTGCAAAAACTGTCGGCGGATTTAGGCCAGATCAAATCGAGCTTTATGCCGTATCGAGCGGCTGATTTTGTCGAGGATCTGCGCCAGAAGTTCGCCCATGATTTCCCGAACGAGAGTGCGGTGGTTGACTGGCATGTTCAGCCGGGCGACGCGACGCTCAACATCGATCCACAACTATTGCAGCAAGCACTCCTCGAGCTTTTCGCCAATGCTTTTCAACATGAACGCGGCCAGGGCCCGCTTGTTGCGACCGCCAAGATCGACAACGACCGGTTCGTCTTCGCGCTTCGTGAACCGAAAGTGCGATTGGAATTAGCCACGGAAAAGTGGGGGCGCGAGCCGCTTCAGAAAATCAGTCAGGGCCATTATGGTCTTGGACTAAATCGGGTGCGCGTTATTGTCGAAGCTCATGGCGGTGAATTGCGCGCTCATTATGACCCAACGGAATCGGTTCTGCTTACGACAATTACACTACCTTTGTCCGCAGAACCGAGTTAAAGTGTCGGGCTCCCCTCAATGACAGAGAACCGTCGAATCCTGATCATTGACGACGAGCGGCCGATTCTCTTGACGCTCGAGGCCCTCCTCGGCCGGCACGGTTATCAGGTTGAAACTTCGGGCACTGCTGCCCAGGGATTGAAACTGTTGAAAACGAACTCCCCTGCCCTCGTTTTGCTCGATCTGCAATTACCCGACGCGGAAGGACTGCAAACCCTCGACGAGATCAAAACCGAGTTCCCGGGCACGCCGGTCATCATCTTGACAGCGCACGATTCTTTGCACAACGCGATCGAGTCGATTAAACGCGGCGCTTTTCATTTCATCAGCAAACCGTACGCGCCGGAAGCGTTGCTCAGCTTGGTGGAGAAAGCTTTGGAAAAGGAGTCGCTGTTGCGCGAGACAGCAGAATTGCGGCAGAAGACGCAACAACTGGAGAGACGTCTGGAGATGGCGGAGACGCGTCTCACTCCCGTTTTCAAAAGCAAAGCGATGCAAGAGATCGACGAATTGATCGGTGCGATGGCACCTTCGGAAGCCAACGTGCTGATCACGGGCGAAAGCGGCACGGGCAAGGAAGTAATTGCCAATGATATTCACACGCGCAGCCGGCGCGCCGGCAAGCCGATGGTCAAGCTCAATTGCGCGGCGTTTCCGCAGACTCTGATCGAGGGAGAGCTGTTTGGTTATGTGAAAGGCGCGTTTACGGGCGCGATGAATGATTTCCCAGGAATGATTGCGGCGGCGAAAGGAAGCACGCTGTTTCTCGACGAGATTTCCGACATGCCTCCGGATTTGCAGACGCGTTTCTTGCGCGTGCTGCAAGAGCGCGAGTACCGGCCGCTGGGCAGCACGCGTACGTTGAAGGCTGACTTCCGCCTCATCGCCGCGACCAATCGACCGATCGCGCAAGCACTGGCCGAAAACCGTCTGCGCTCTGATTTGTATTATCGGCTCAATACCTTTCAGATCGAAGTGCCTCCGCTACGCGAGCGAAAGCAGGACATTCCGCCACTGGTCGCTTCGTTTGTGAAACAGTTCGCGCAGCAACTCGGCAAATCCGAACCGGCCATCGCGCCGGATGCTTTCCAGAAATTGCTCGACTATGCCTGGCCGGGCAACGTGCGGGAATTGCAGAACGCAATGGAATACGCGGTGGTGCTGGCGCGGCAGAATTTGATTGGCGTGAAAGAGCTGCCCGCCGAAGTGCAGTTGCCCGCGGTGCTGCAACAAACGGAACGCGGCACTCCGCGAGCAGGTGTGCAGAGCCTGGACGATGTCGAGCGGGACACCATTCTTCAGGCGCTCGCGCATTGTCACGGCAACAAGAAAAAAGCGGCGGAGCTTCTCGGCATTCAGCGACCTACGCTCTATAATAAATTGAAGCGTTACGCGATCGAGCTCTGAGCTATCCGTTCGACTTTTGCTCTGGGCGGCGTTTTGGATTTTCGAATTTCGATTTTAGATTAAGCGGCAGAGCAATCCGCAACTCGCAATCTAAAATCCGAAATGGCGACGTCTCGACACCTGGAACAAGTCCTGGCCCACGCTGAGAATCAGCTCGCGGCCACGGGCACAAGGCGTCCGACCGAAGTCTTACCACTTTACAAGAAATTCCTGAAGATCGAAGAGCATCGGCTGCGCTTGAAACACCAGGCTGGCGGCGGTGGCCGTGAAATCTGCGCGCGCCGGGCCGATCTTGTCGATATTCTGTTGCGACACGTTTTCGCCGCGGCCGCGGTCGCGGCGGGTAGTGATGAGGAGACACCGAGGGTGCCGCTGGCATTGATCGCTCTGGGTGGATACGGCCGGGGCGAGCTCAATCCCTTTAGCGATGTTGATGTGATGCTTTTGCACGGCCCCAAGGCGAGAAAAGTTCCGCCTTACATCAAGCAAATCGTTGAGCAAATCCTCTATTTGCTCTGGGACATCGGTTTCAAAGTCGGCCATTCCACTCGCTCAATAAAAGAAGCCATCGCGCAAGCCAACCGCGACATGCGCACAAAAACGGCCATGCTCGAGTCGCGTTATCTGGCGGGCG
>Ga0210399_10000445_pt1 | contig 33263 bp, 28 predicted proteins | sample IncBWC14MmetaG_FD_150865 | JGI IMG/M metagenome (GOLD analysis project Ga0210399, IMG submission 150865) | Forest soil microbial communities from Barre Woods Harvard Forest LTER site, Petersham, Massachusetts, United States - Inc-BW-C-14-M | ecosystem: Environmental > Terrestrial > Soil >... | reverse complement strand
TCACTGGCGTGAAGACCGACTTGGACGCCACCAAGAACAGCATTCAGATGGCACGCAGCGAAATGGGCACGCTCATCGCGCGCAACCACGATGAAATTGACCAGCTTCGCCGCATGGGCCAGCGTGATTACTTCGAGTTCACCGTGCAGCGCAAAGCCGGTGCAACGAAGGTCGGAGGCATTCAGATCGAGCTGAAGGACACCAACACCAAGAAGAACCGTTACACCATTAACGTCCTGGCAGACGACAACAGCTTTGAGAAGAAGGATCGCTCCGTGAACGAGCCAATCTTCTTCTACACCGGCGGGAACCGCTCGGCTCTGGAGCTGGTGGTCAACAAAATCACCAGGACCACCGCTACAGGTTACCTGAGCTCCCCGAAGGCCGCGGGTGCAACCTCGGCCAGCGCGGCTACCTCCGGGCAGTAAGTAAGGTTCCGCAGAAGTCAGGCTTCAACTCCTTGGGGCCACCGCAAACGAGGGGAGGATTCCAGAGCATCCTCCCTTCTTTTCTCATCCGGGAATACGAAAGTTCCGTACTACAATAAGTCTTTAGATACAGTCTGGACACCGGACCGTCGCTGTGCCAAGCTTATGGCGGCCCAGGGAAGCAAGAAAACCGCAGTGGATTTCTGGAGGGGGAAATCATGAAAGTACGATTCGCAGTTGCAATGGCAGCAACGCTGTTCGCGGGCGCGCTCACGATGGCGGCCGATGGCTCTTGGACCGGCTGGATTTCAGACAGCCAGTGCGGAGTGAAGGGCGCTAACGACAAGGCCGGCGAGTGCACCACCAAGTGCGTCAAGGAACACGGCGCCAAGTACGTGTTCGTGAACGACACTGACAAGAAAGTGTACGTTGTCGACGCGCAGGACAAGGTAGCGGCGCATGCCGGCCATCACGTGACCGTAAAGGGCACTGTGGACGGCGAAACGCTCAAGCTGACCAGCATCGACATGGCCGCAAAAACCATGTAAAGAGCTGTTCCGAGAGCCTCTCATTCATCACGGGCGTCCCCAGCGGGACGCCCGTTTTGTTTTGTGTCGCGATACATTTCCGTTACCATGTTGTGCTGCCATGTCGACACTTCTCATCCACGCCGGCCGTGCGCTTACTCCAACGACGGAAATCAAAGACGTGGGCATCCTAGTTCGCGAAGGGACTATTGAGGCCATCGGATCGCGCTCGGGGATGACTTTACCCGCGGGCGCCGAGGAAGTTCACGCCATCGACAAGACGGCCATTCCCGGCTTCATCGACGTGCACATTCACGGAGCCGGCGGCCATGACGTCATGGAAGGAACTGACGCCGCTTTGCGCTCCATCACCTGCAAAGTCTCGGAATATGGCACCACCTCTCTGGTGGCCACCACGGTAACTGCCAGCACGGATGAAACTCTCCGTGCGGTCGAGGGGATCGCAGGGTACATCAGGCAACAGCACGAAACGGAGGAGCCCCGCGCGGAAGTCCTGGGAATCCACTTCGAGGGACCCTTCATCAGCAAGCAGCGCCGTGGGGTTCATCCCGCCGAATGGATCCAGTTGCCGTCGGCGGAGACGCTGGGCCGCTTCCTGAAAGCCGCCGCCGGGAACGCCAGGATTTTGACGATTGCGCCGGAAGTCCTCGGTGCCGCTGCATGCATCGATACCGCGCGCGAAGCCGGGTTGGTCGTTTCGATGGGACATACCGACGCAACCTACGAGCAAGCTCGCGCGGCCATGGCTCGGGGGGCGCGTAGCGCGACGCACGTCTACAACGCTATGCGCCCGTTTTCCCATCGCGATCCCGGCGTCATCGGCGCTGTGCTCACTTCGCCGGAGGTCAATGCGGAACTGATTGCTGACGGCGTGCACGTCGAGGAGGCCGCCATGAAGCTGCTTCTTCTGGCCAAAGGAGCCGCGCAAGTCACCCTGGTGAGCGACGGCCTCTCCGCAACGGGTATGCCCGACGGAAAGTACACCCTCGGCGGCTTCGAAGTAACGGTTAGCGGTGGCGTCTGCCGGAATGCCGAAGGAACGCTGGCAGGCAGCACGCTGACGCTGGACCGCGCGCTGCGAAATGTCGTAGCGCTGGGCATAGCTCTGCCGGACGCCGTGCGCATGCTCACGCTAAATCCGGCTACTCTGCTCGGGATCGAATTCAAGAAAGGCTCACTGCGTGTCGGAGCCGATGCGGATGTTTTGCTGCTCGATGAAGGACTGCATCTGGCGGGAGTGTGGGCCCGTGGTATTGCCCGGAACTAGAAGCACAGGGTTTTCGTTAGGAAAACTCGGCACCTTAGGGATTCAGCGGAAGGTTGAGTTCCTCAGCGAGTTGCTCCGCATCGAAGGGACTGCACGCAAAATAGCGGCCGCCGACTTCCAGCGTGGGAACTTTCCGCAGACCGTGGTTAGCCTTGATGACGATTTCTTCTCCCGACAGATCTTCCTCGATATTCACTTCGCGAAAACTCACACCGCGTTCCTTCAAGAAGGATTTGGCGCGCCAGCAATCGGGGCACCATCGGGTGCTGTACATGGTGATGCTTTCCATCGTTTATTCGGCTTCCTTCCATTAGATGCGGGCCGAGGAGCGAAAGTCGCACCTAGTGTTACGCGAGAAGCAACAGGGGATGCTTCAGGAGCCCGATAGCAGAGCGCTGCGCCGCTTGGTGCCCACCTGGATGCGGATCAGCGCCCTCTGCAGCGCGATGTTGGCGCGGTCCCAATCAATATTTGGATCGTTCGAAGACAGCCGCTTCTCGGCGCGAGCCAGCGCGTCTTTGGCTCGCTGGACGTCGATCTCCGCCGCACGCTCGGCCGTTTCGGCAAGGACGGTGACGCGGTCTGGCAGAACTTCGGCAAATCCGCGAACGATCGCGACATGCTCGGATTCCTTGCCGGCCAGGTCGTGATAGCTCAGCTCGCCGATCCCCAGTTCGGTCATAAGCGGCGCGTGTCCGGGTAGAACCCCAAGGTATCCGTTCTCGCCAGGCATCTGCACCTCGACGGCTTTCTCACGGAGCAATTGCTTCTCCGGCGTGACGATCACCAGATCGATGGCCTCGGGCATGATTTTTATTACGCGCTCGCCTTCATTTTTTCGGCCTTCTCGAGGGCTTCCTCGATCGTGCCGACCATGTAAAACGCCTGTTCCGGAACGTCGTCGTACTTCCCTTCCACGATTTCCTTGAAGCTGCGCACGGTGTCCGCGATCTTCACATATTTTCCCTCCAGGCCGGTAAACTGCGCGGCCACGAACATGGGTTGCGAGAGGAATTTTTCAATCTTGCGGGCGCGGGCCACAGTGCGCTTGTCTTCGTCGGACAATTCCTCAATCCCCAGAATGGCGATGATATCCTGCAGGTCCTTGTAGCGCTGCAAAATCAATTTCACGCCGCGCGCTACGGCGTAGTGCTCCGCGCCGACGATGCGCGGATCGAGAATGCGCGAGGAGCTGGCCAGCGGATCGACCGCCGGATAGATGCCGCGCTCCACGATTTGGCGGCTCAGGTTCGTCGAGGCATCGAGATGCGTAAAGGTCGCGGCCGGCGCAGGGTCTGTGTAGTCGTCGGCAGGGACATAAATCGCCTGCACCGAAGTAATCGACCCTGACTTGGTCGAGGTGATGCGCTCCTGCAGCTCACCGATTTCGGTGTTGAGGTTCGGCTGGTAGCCGACTGCCGAAGGCATGCGCCCGAGAAGCGCTGAAACTTCCGAACCTGCCTGCACGAAGCGGAAAATATTATCGATGAAGAGGAGCACGTCGAGATGTTCCTGGTCGCGAAAATACTCCGCGACCGTGAGGCCGGTGAGTCCCACGCGCAGACGCGCTCCGGGCGGCTCGGTCATCTGACCGTAAATCAGGGCGGCGCGGGACTTTTCGGAATTACCCGGAACCACGACGCCAGCTTCTTGGAACTCGATCCACAGGTCATTTCCCTCGCGGGTGCGCTCGCCGACTCCGGCGAAAACCGAAACGCCTCCGTGCTTCATGGCGACGTTGTTGATCAATTCTTGAATGAGCACCGTCTTGCCGACGCCGGCGCCCCCGAACAGTCCGATCTTCCCGCCCTTCAAGAAAGGCTGGATCAAATCGATGACCTTAATCCCGGTTTCAAACATCTCGAGGTTTGTGGATTGATCCACGAGCAACGGCGCGGGTCTGTGAATCTGATAGTTGGTATCACTGGTGAGCGGCCCCAATTGATCGACGGGTTTGCCAAGCACGTTCATCACTCGGCCGAGCGTTGAACGCCCGACGGGAACGGTGATGCCCGCACCAGTGTCGAAAGCCTTCATGCCACGGACCAATCCTTCGGTGGGTTCCATCGCGACGGTGCGCACGCGGCCTTCTCCGAGGTGCTGTTGCACTTCAACGGTTACGTCGATGGGCTCCGGCACCGTGAAGCCTTCGCTGGTGACGCGCACCGCGTTGTAAATTGCCGGGAGGTGCCCGGCCTCAAATTGAACGTCGAGTACCGGCCCAATAATCTGGACCACGTGTCCGACGGCGACATATTTCTCTGCCATGCTGTCTCCTAAGCGGTGGAAGAAGCGCCGCTCACAATTTCAATAATCTCTTTCGTAATCGCCGCCTGCCGCACTTTGTTCATGTGCAGGGTTAAAGCCTCGATTACGTCGCCGGCATTCTTGGTGGCCGATTCCATGGCCGTCATACGCGCGGCGTATTCCGCTGCGGACGATTCGAGCATGGCGCGAAGCACTTGCGTCTCGATGTATCGGGGAAGGAGGCTCTCGAGAAGCCGCTCTTTCGGCTGCTCGTAGATGTAGTCAACTTGCGTCTGCCCTTTCTCGGTTCCACCTTCTTCGTTCTCGCGAATCGATTCTACGGGAAGAAGCTTCTCCACGACGAGATTTGCGGTCATCACGGTCTTGAATTCGCTAAACACGATATAAGCCGCGTCAATCTCTTCCTTGGCGTACAGAGAGATGATCAGATTGGCGATCTCCCTCGCCGTTCCAAAGTCCACGCGGGTCAAAACATTGATGTACTCCCCGGCAAAAGTAAATCCGGCCTTTTTCAGGGCATCTCGGCCCTTCTTCCCGACCGGGAGGGTGACAATCTTCTTGTCCTTGCTGGCCCGGAAGAATTCATGCGCTTTCTTCAATATGTTGGTGTTGAATGCGCCTGCCAGGCCGCGCTCTCCCGCTAACACGATGACCAAAACATTCTTCTCTGCCCGCCTGGCGAGTAGAGGATGTTCCGGCTCGTCGATTCGCGACATAATCGAGCGCAGCATTCGCGCCAGTTCCCTGGCGTACGGGCGTGCCGCGAGGGCGGCTTCCTGCGCCCGGCGCAACCGCGCCGCCGCCACGAACTTCATCGCTCGGGTGATTTGCTGGGAGTTCTTCACCGAGCGGATACGGCGCCGGAAATCGAGCAGTGTGGGCATCGTGGGTCGTTAGGCAGTCTCGTTATTTCGCGGCCGCGGCAACTGCAGCCGTGAATCGTTCCTTGAAACCTTCGACAGCAGTCTTCACTTCAGCCTTGATGGCGTCATCAAGCACTTTCTTAGCGCCGATATTTTTCAGTATCGAAGGATTGCCGGTTTCCACAAACTGCAGAAACTCCTGCTCAAAACGGCGCACTTCTGCAACCGGGATGTTGTCGATGGCCCCGCTGGTCGCAACGTAAATGCTGAGCACCTGTTTTTCGATCGAAAGCGGAACGTACTGGTCCTGCTTCAGGACTTCTGTAAGCCGCTGTCCGCGTGCCAACTGTCCTTGCGTCACCTTGTCGAGCTGGTCGGCGCCGAATTGCGCGAAGGCTGCCAGCTCGCGGTACTGTGCCATATCCAGCCGCAGCGTGCCGGCTACTTGGCGCATGGCTTTGATTTGCGCATTGCCGCCAACGCGGCTAACGCTGATGCCCACGTTGATCGCCGGACGAATGCCGGCGTTGAAAAGGTCCGCTTCGAGATAAATCTGGCCGTCGGTAATGGAAATCACGTTCGTCGGAATGTAGGCAGAAACGTCGCCTGCCTGCGTTTCGATTACCGGCAGCGCCGTCAGCGAACCGCCGCCCAGCTTATCGTTTAACTTCGCCGCGCGTTCCAGCAAGCGCGAGTGGAGATAAAACACATCGCCAGGAAACGCTTCGCGTCCTGGTGGCCGGCGGAGCAACAAGGAAATTTCGCGGTAAGCCTGCGCGTGCTTCGAAAGGTCATCGTAAAAGGCCACCGCGTGGCGCTTGGTATCGCGGAAGTATTCGCCCATCGCACAAGCGGCATACGGGGCGATGTATTGCAGCGAAGCCGGCTCGGCGGCGGAAGACGCCACCACGATGGTGTATTCCATCGCGCCCGCGTCGGTAAGAGTCTTCACCACCTGGGCGATCGTCGAGCGCTTCTGCCCGATGCCGCAATAAATACAAATTACGTCGCCGCCCTTTTGATTGATGATGGTGTCAAGAATGACCGCGGTCTTGCCGGTCTGGCGGTCTCCGATGATTAGCTCCCGCTGTCCGCGGCCGATCGGAATCATGGAGTCGATGGCTTTGATGCCGGTCTGCAAAGGCTCTCGAACCGGCTGGCGATCGAGAACGCCCGGGGCGATCTTCTCAAGCGGGTTGCGCTGCTTCGTGGCGATGGGGCCTTTGCCATCCACCGGCTGGCCGAGCGGATTGACCACCCGCCCCACGAGCGCTTCACCCACGGGCACAGACATAATCGTGTTGGTGCGCTTGACGACGTCGCCTTCCTTCAGCTCCTGCGATTCGCCGAGCAGCACCACGCCGACTTCTTCCTCTTCAAGGTTGAGCGCAATCCCGAAAACGTTGTGCGGGAAAGCGAGCATCTCGCCGGCCATGACCTTTTCAAGCCCATGCACGCGCGCAATGCCGTCTCCGACGCTAATCACCGCGCCGACTTCGTCGACCGAAACGGTTTGCTCGTAGTTCTCAATCTGCTCGCGCAGAATCTTGCTGATTTCGTCTGCCTTGATATTCGCCATGCCTGCTCCGTCGCTAACCCTAGAATCTCTCGGGAACTGGACGCCCGCCGCGGCGAGCACCCAAGAAAACTTGCTTACTCGGCCGCCAGGCGCGCGCGCATGGCATTCAGCCGGCTGCGCAACGAGCCATCGTAAATGGTGTCCCCGATCCGCACCACCGCGCCGCCCAATAACGCCGGATCGAGCGCGTACTTCGTTTCCATCTTCTTGCCCGTCAGTCGCGCCAGCGTAGCCGCCATCTCCTTCTTCTGCGCCGCGCTCAATTCCACCGCGGAAGAAACTTCCGCTTCGGCAACTCCCTCCCGCTGCCGGATCACCTCATGAAACGCCAAAATAACCTCTGGAATCAGGTGCGTGCGCCGGTGGTCGGCAAGCACAAATAGAAAATTGCGGATGATCTTGCTCGCGCCCAATCGCGCCACGAGCTTTTCAATGACCGCATGCTTGTCCTCGATGCTCACCGCCGGACTCGCCAGAAACGTGCGTAATTCCGCGGATTGTGCGTACGCCGCGCCAAATTCGCGCAGTTGCTTGGCAGCTGGCTCGGCAGCACCCTGAGCGAGCGCGATATCCGCCATCGCATTCGCGTACTGCAGGCTCGCGGATTTCAATTCGGCCTCCCTTCCAGGCTTTTAACGAAATTGCTGATCAGCGATTCCTGAGCCCTTGGAGTGAGTTGCTTGGCGAGCAGTGTTTCCGCGCCATCCACGGCCAGGTCTGCAGCCAGCGCTTTCAGCTCCAGCCGTGCCGCGCGTTCCGCCGCTTCGATTTCCGCCCTTGCCGCGACGGCGATTTTCTCGGCGTCGCTCTCGGTGGCGGCTCGGAGCCGCTCCACTTCGGCGGCGGCTTCCTTATCGGCCAGCGCGCGAAGTTCCTGAACTTCTTTCTGAAGGTTTCTAAGCCTGGTTTCCGCGTCCAGAAGCTGAGCGTCAGCCGCAGCTTTCGCGCTGGTAGCATTGGTGATTGCGGAGCTGACGGCTTCCGCTCTGGCGCGAAATACCGAAGGAAGCTTCTTGCCGAAGACCCACACGATCACCCCGGCAACAATGGCGAAGTTAATCCACTTGAAGATTTCTGTAGCGCGCTGGCTAGCCGCGTTAGCGCCTTCTTCCGCAGCCCCGGCGTCAGCGACAGCAATGAGCAATAGCACTCCCAGAGCAAACAAAACACGGCGATTTCGCGTCATCGCGCGGCTCTCAGAGGACCGCGGGGCGGCGGAGTTTCTAGGATGCGTCGTGCAATTTCCGCGGAAAGTTCGAGGACCGTAGATTCGACCTCGCCGCGAGCCGCGGCAAGTTCCGCCGCCACGCGCGCTTTCGCAGCGTTGACCTCGCCAGAAGCGCGCGTGCGCGCTTCTTTGATCCGCACGGAGCGCTCCTCCAAAAGTTTTTTGCGAGCGGCCTCCTGCTCGGCATACAGCTGCCCGCGCGCCTGTCTCAGGGCGTCCTGGTACTGCTTGACTTTCTCCCTAGCAGCAGCCTGCGCCGCCTCGGAAGCCTTTTGCGCCCCCACCGTACGGGCATCGCGCTCGGCCATCACGGCCAGCAGCGGCTTGAAAAAAATCACCCGTAAGATGAAGTAAAAAAGGAGGATAATCAGGACTGTGGGCACAGCCTGAAGGAAGAGTTCCCCAAGTTGCTGAACTATCGTCTGCATCGAAACTGGTTCGCCTAAATTCCGTCAAGTGTGGCCGCCAACCAGCCACAAGTTTGGCAGCCGCGCTCCAACCCCGGAGGAGCGCATGGTGGGCTTAACACTGCCGTCTTGAAACCTAATTTTATAGCATTCCAAGAGCGGTTACGTCAACGCGTCTGGCGCGCTCACTTTCCGTAGATCAGCAGGTGAAATGTTCCTGGAATGGGCGCCGGATTGGGGTGCGGCCGTTCCGCTGTAGGAGCGGGAGCTGGTCCAAAATCCGCCGTCGTCAAGTAGAGGTTGTGCGTTTTTGAATCGAGCGCCATGGTCTTGGCCCCGTACTCTGTCTTCAGCGTTTCAACTTCGCTATATTTGTCGGGCGTGTCCTCATGGAAGATGTGGACATTGCCTTCCCGCGTCGAGACAAAGATCAGCCCCGTTTCCGGCTCATAGACATTCGCGTCCGCTCCCGCGCTGATAGGAAACGACTGGATCACCTTGCCATTGTCCGCGTCCAGGATCACCAGCTTTTGCGGGTTGCGGCCCGCCGAGAAAAGCCGCCGGTGTTCGCGGTCCATGGCCAAGGCCGTCGGCTGCCCCGCGGGCGCTACCGGCCAGTGCGACTGGATCGCCAGGGTGCTGGAATCGATCGCCACCACCTCATTCTTGTCTTCAATGTTGTTGTAGACCATTCCCTGGCCATCCGCCACCGCGAACTCCGGCCCACCTCCCAGGGGAATGGTCTTCACCACCGTCCCGTTGGCTGGATCGATGACTGTGGCGCTCTTGGGGTCGCCATTGAACACAAAAACGTGCTTCGATGCCGGATCGTAAATAATGGAGTCGGCATCTTCCTCGCCCTTCGCCTCGCCCGTCACTTTCAAGCTGGCCATATCGAAAATAAACGTTTTGGCGGCTCCGCCATCACTGATGAATCCTTTGCCGAGTTCCTCCACCAGAGCGATTCCATGGCACTGCTTCAATCCGGGAATCGTTCCGACCACGGCGCCACTGTCCGCATCGGCCACCTTCACCTCGGTGCCGTGTGAGGCGTAAACGCGCCGCGCATGGGAATCCACGGTTAGATAGTCAAAATACTCTCGCCCACCGCCCGCAGCGGCGCCCAGCGGTGCTTTCTTCAACAAGTGGTACTGGACTGCCGGAGGGCTTGCCAACGCCAGAATTCCCAGCCACGCAAAGAACAGGCAGCAGGCAAAACGGCCCAAAACTTTGATCGACATGGAAATCCTCCGTAAAGTGATGGATTGTGGAATTGTCGGCATCAACGCGAATCGTGACCTGCCTTCGCGGCCAGCCAATATTCTCCGTTGCGTGCGGATTGTACCGCATTTCTCCGAGGTTGTGGCTCGTGACGCCGGAAAGCTCGAGGTCTCTGGAGCTCAAATCGCGAAACGCATCTATATTATTGCTTCTTATTCGGCGCCGCTTGCGCCGGGATGTCGTACACGAAGCGGATGACGTGCGACGTATTGCTGCGGCCGCTGGTCATGTGCACTGTTTCGTACAGCTGTAAGCCGTCCGAAGATAGTTCGAAGGTACGGCTCATTTTGTTGCCGCGAGGATCCTTTTCTTCGCTGATCAGGCGGTTTCCCTCCCACTTCGCTGCGATTTCCTGATAACTGTCATCCTTGGATTTCTGCAATTTTCGACCGTCCGTCATGAACGCTCGTTTGCGTTCCTGGTCATCCACGAGGTCGACTTCCGCCCCGGTCATGGAAACTTTGAGGGACCTCGCCGGCCTTAAGAGATTTTGCATTTTCTCCCGCTGTTCATCGCTTTCTGCTCCGCCGCGGCGCCCGCCGTAGCCTCCTCCCCCGCCGGGCCAACCACCACCCATGCGGCCACGTCCACCCCCGTTGCCGCCACCCGAAGCTTGCGAGTCTGGCCGCCTCTTGCTCGGGTCGTCGCTATCGTCCGGGTTGAATTTCCATGCCCCAAGTATGGTAGTGCGCGGCGTGGGTGCGGGCGCTGGATTTGGAGCATTGCTCACCGGAACGGGCTGCGTCGGTGCTGCCGTTATCGGGCCCGATGGAGCTTGCGCGCGCACTGGCTCGGCGGCCAGCAGGCCCAGCGCCACAAACCCCGTCAATGCTGTCAGCTTGAGAAAACAAAGCGCTTTCATGTTCGACTCCGAATCGCGGGACTGTTCTTTCTTGAATTCCCTCCGCGAGCGCAAAGAGTTCCCTTTCTAAGATGCCGAAACCTCACGATTGGGCTGGATGACTTCTACTGAATCGCTGTATCCTGTTCGGCGAAAGACGGAGCCGGGCCCACAGCTCCAACGAAAAATGTCCCTTCCTCGCATCCCATCGGATTCCCGCGTGCGCTCCCGCTTCAACGGGTGCCTGCTCGGCGGCGCCGTCGGCGACGCTCTCGGCGCTCCCGTGGAGTTTCTGGACCTGGACGAAATTGTCCGCGCTTATGGCCAAGCTGGAATCCGCGACTACGCCCCCGCGTACGGTAAGTTGGGCGCCATCACCGATGACACTCAGATGACGCTGTTCACCGCCGAAGCCGTGCTCTCCGCGCATCTAGCGGCAATTCTGCAAGGCCAGGAACCGGACTTTTTTCGCGCCGCCGCCGGTTCTTACGCTCGCTGGCTGATGACCCAGGAGAACTCCCGGTTAGTTTGCTCGGGGATCGCGAAAGCAAGCTGGCTGCTCCAGCAGAAAAAACTTTTCAGCCGTCGCGCTCCGGGAACCACTTGCCTCTCCGCCTTGCAGACCAGCCGCGGCGGAGTGGCGCGGGCCATGAACGACAGTAAAGGCTGTGGCGGCGTGATGCGCATGGCTCCCGTTGGTATGTACTTCGCATATTCCCTCGCTGGCGAGCGCCATCCAGACCGCTTGCTTTCGAACATCTTTGCAACCGGCAACGATCTTGCCGCGCTCACCCATGGACATCCGAGCGGCTGCCTCAGCGCCGGTGCACTTGCCGTCATAGTCAGCCTGATCCTGGTAGGCAATTCGCTCCCGGACGCTATTCGCGCGGCCAAGGAAGAGCTTCAGAAACATCCGTCCCACAAGGAGACCCTGGTCGCCATCGAAAAAGCCGAAAATTTGGCGAAGTCTCGTCCCCGAGAACGCAGCGCTTTGCGGGAGCTTGGAAAAGGGTTCGTGGCCGAGGAAGCTCTGGCGCTGGGGATCTACTGCGCGCTCGGAGCAAAGGACTTTGAAGATGGCATCATTCTGGCCGTAAACCACAGCGGAGACAGCGACTCGACGGGCACGATCGCTGGTAACCTGCTCGGCGGCGCCGCGGGAGCCGAAGCGATTCCCGAGCGATGGCTCGCCCAGCTCGAATTGCGCTCCACCATCGAAGCTGTCGCTGACGATCTTGCGGCGTTCCCGGAGTGGCGGCTTCGCGGCCAAGCCAACCTGGAAGAGAACGCCTTCTACACAAACCGCTATCCTATCGGCTAGCTGGAGATTTCTCACCAGAACCGCGCCGCCTCGATTTCCCTCTGCAGCGCCCCTGGCGCGGCGACGTTGGAGGGCGGCGGCTTGCTTGCCCTGAGCTTAAAAAGGGCCGCCACTTTTCTGCCATCCTGACCACACGCGGTCGTCGCTGCTCTTACTTCAAAATCCGGAACAATTCTGTCACTCGCGGAAGAAGCGCGAGAGCCCCAAGCTCGCGGAATTGCGTGGCGCGCTGGCGATAGCGGTGTTCGCCCGGAGCCATGATGGCCATGAACGGAACGCCGGCGTCGCGCGCGGCCAACGCATCGTCAATGTTGTCGCCCAGATAGAGCGCCGTGGAGGGATCGCGCCCGCCGAGAATTTTCTCTAACCCTTCCGGGTGCGGCTTTCGCTTGGCGTCGTCCATCGTAATAATTGTCCGAAAATGTTTTGCAGCCGGCCATTTCTCAAACGTAAATGAAAACTCCTGCCGCGTGCGGCCGGTGAAAAGATTCAGCTCGAAGCTCTTCGCCCATTTTTCAATTTGCGGCGGCCTAACCATCAGTTTTTCGTTTCGAACGTTTCCCGGCTTCCCGTCGCTGCCCCAGTAGAACTTTTCAAACGCCGCGCGTGCTTCTCCATACGTCGCTGGATGTCCCAGCGAACTCGCCCACGCCGACACCATGTTCCAGTCGTCGTTGAAACCCGGCTTGCTTTTCCATTTGTGCAGTTCCGCGTACGTCACGCGCTTGCCAGTAAAATAGTGCACCGTCTCGAGCGCCGAGCGCCAGTAAGTGCCGCGCACATCCACGAGCACGCCATCCACGTCGAAGACCAAAATTTTAGGCCGCAGCGTTTTTTTCATGGGGTCCCGAGTTTCACCTGACTTATGGTCTTCCCGTCAGCGCGGAAGGAATGCACGGGAGCCGCGGAAAAATGCAAAGCCGAGGATAGCACGAGGGCCGCATCTGAAAAGTTCGGAGCGGCACGCCTCGGACGGGTCCACGCGCGACGGATGGAAAGAACAACCGCAGGTCTTCAGGCGTTTCTGGGTGTTTCGAGACAGAACCTTTGCGCTCTAGTTCTTCCCGCCTTAGTAGGTCAGCGCTCGCTGCGCCACCATGGTGTAGGGGAACGACTGGGTCACCGCGTTGATCCAGCAACTGTCGTACTGCATAAGGGCGTTGCCACCGCCATTCCAGGCCAGGGTTGGCGGGCCCGGAGGAAGATTCGAACCTAAAGCAATCAGATGCGCATAAGTCGCGTCGGTATACATATTGGCTATGAACATAGAACCGTTCGATTGTCCACCGCCACCGCCATTTTTCACAACGTTGCCTTTTCCGATCACCAAAACAAGCCCGTCGAAACTGGAACCGCCATTCTCCGTCAACGTGCCAGTGACCAGGAGAATGCCCGCCCCCGCGCCTATCGCGAGGTCACCGTTTACGACGTTAACCACCGGCGCGGCGTCGGTTCCGAGATTTATACCGCCGGGATTGTTGGTGTTGTAGACGTTGCTCCCTGCCACGGTCGTGATCATGTTGACGAGCTTCGTTAGACCATCCACGGTGTCAAGGTTCATGCCGGCGTTGGAACTGAGCGCGGTCCCGACAGATGCTACACCGGCAGGGCTCCCGGTGAACTGACTCGGGTCGTTCAGCTGACCTCCTACGGTGGTCGCGGTGGCCGCGTCAGGCGTCCCGATAGCGGGTTGGTTGGCGGCTGCGGGACAACCCGCTCCCGCGTTCGGCCCCTGGGCCGCGTCCGTGCCGCTTGCGTGTAAATGATTCGAGTGCGGGTTGGTGGAAAAATCCGCGCCCGTGCCGTCAAGAATCAGCGCTCCCGGGAAGCTCGGGAAGAATCCTCGGGTGATTTCGTATTGCGTCATTCGCCGCGATCCGCTGGGAGTCATCGCCAGCGCCGTCAGTTCATACACCGGCTGGTAATTGGCATTGGCTGCGGCGCAGCTTAGGAAGGTATTGGCGACGGCAACTTCATTCGCCCCGTTCCAGCAAACGCGATATCCGTTGGTTGTACCATCGACGGACGTCACGCGCGTTGCTCCCGTGTCCGACTTGTTGAACTTGGCCATCACGCGGACCCACTTCCAGGGAATTATGGGAGTAGCGGCGTAGCTGGCGCTAGCGGATTGGGAGGTGTAAGTACCTGCGGCCAAGTTCGATCCACAGGGAGTCAGTTCCTTGCAGATTTCGTCGTCCGGATAATTGGCGTTCTGCGTGAGCCAGGGGGTATCCGTCTCTCCCGCTGCCGGGTTGGTGACATAGAGAATGCCGTTGGCCGCGCCGGGCAGCGCCGTGGGCATACTGGCGCTCAAGCTATTCGTGGCACCGGCGCGCATCCGGTCGCGAACTTCTTCGACACCGGCCTTGGAGGCAAAAAAAGCCGTCTGCTCGTCGCGGAAATTCGCGCTCACGCTCGTTTCCGTGTTGGACATGATGATCATGCCGGTCAGCGCCGCGGTGAGGAGCAGCAGCAGCATCAATGCCACCACCAATGCAATTCCACTTTCGGGGTTCTTCCCCTTATTGCCTTGAAAAGAGTTCATGGTCTTCTCCCGCTAGCACGACATGGTCTGGCCCGGCGCCGCCATCGAGCAATTGTTCAGCGAAACCTCTCCCTGAAACGTTGTCTCGACGGGCTGTCTCGACTTGGGATCGAGCACCGCGTTGTCGCGGATGATCAAGCTGACCCGGATCGTTTTGACCGATGCAAGAGTCTGGGCCCCAGCCAAGGTGCTGATGTCCAGCGGTAATCCCGTGACTTGCGTGCCGTCAGCCTTGAAATACGTAAATATGGGATTGCTGAGTAGGTCGTTCACTTCGGTTCCCCAATTCTGCGTCTGCCCCGTCAGCGTGTTCGCGCTCACCTTGTCGACCTGGCTCCGTTGCAGGCAAAGCGAGCAGGTCCCCGATCCGTTGATCTGGTACATGACGCTCTGCACCACCCCGTCGCCGTTCATATCGCCTTCGAATTGGATCGTGTTCGCGTCTATTTTCACCAGCCCAACGGCCAGCCGGTTGTCATTGACATAGGGTGAAGCCCACGTGTAAGTGAGTTGCGTCGTCAAGGCTGGCGACCACGCGGCGGTGGGGTCTATCATTCGCGCACTGGGATACCCGATCTGGTTGATGTCGCGAAAAAACTGGTCCACGAAGTCGCGCGCTTCCTGAAAATTGTCCAACTTCACTTGCTCGCTGAAGGCGCGCTGTTGGGCGGTATCGATCTGCGCAAAGAGTCCGGCGCTGACGATCCCTAGAATCAGCAGCACCATCATCATCTCGATCAGCGAGAATCCTTTTTGACGATTGCCGGACTGGCGGTTTCGAGTCATGCTAGTTTCCTCCCACCATCGAACGAATCGTCACCGGCAGCGAGAACAAAACCTGATTCGAACCGGAACCCTTCATTTGCGCCGAAACCGTCACCAGCTTCACGTAATTCGACGGCGTCTGAATGTTCCACCGCACGTCGTAGGTGGAATTCCGGCCATCCGTGCCGCACGCCACATAGGACATGTAATAGCCCGCCGGCGCTCCCGTGCTTCCCTGTGCCTGGCTGAAATCGATGGAACCGGTGGACAACACCGTGGCTCCGCTTCCCGACGTCGTTCCTGTTACGTTGATGGTATTGGAAGTGCCGGCGCAATCGGTGAGCGTTAGGGTGGCCCCTCCGGCTGAGGCCGCACTCATTATTTTTTCCACTGTCATCTGCGCGATGACTGTGGAATTGCTCTGCTGCCGGTTCTTGCCATTCGTTCCGATGGCAATCGGAATCAAGACCGCGCATCCCGCCACGCCGACCGTCAGCACCAGGCTCGCTATCATCAGCTCGATCAAAGACATTCCGCTCTGCCGGCCGTACCGGTTTTTTCTCTTTAGTTCCATGCCCCACCGTTCCACGTCACGATTTTGGTGCGTCCGCCTTTTGTCACCACCACCGCTGCCCAGCCTGCCCCACCAGCACCCACCCGTTTATTCGTGACGTAGTAGACGAAATATTTTGCTGGCGGAGTGGTGCACGTCGCCGGCGTAGTCGTCGTATCATAGTTGCAAGGCAGTCCACGCGAAGTAAAACCCAGCGTGTTGGTGTTGTCATACGAGCCGGTTCCACTGTCTCCCACCAGCACATAGGCAGTCGGTTGCCCGGCGCCGCTGGGAGTGCCGGAAGCCGCAACCGTATTCCCGCTGAACTCAATCATCGGCTCGCTCATGGCTACGGACACACCGCCAATCGTCAGGGTGACGTTGTTCTCCCAAACCCCGTCACCGTTCAAATCCACAAACGCGATTTGTGCGCCGTTCCGGGTGGCGTAGAGAATGGAATAGGTGGTGTTATTCTTCGCAGAAAGGATTCGCGCCTGCTGCAGGAGCCCAGAAAGGTCGCCCGCCGAGGCTCGCAACCGTATATTGGAAACCGCCAACAGGATGTTGGGAACGGCGATCGCGGCGACCACCATCACGACGAACACCACGATCAAGAGTTCAATCAGGCTGAATCCCCGCATGCGGTCGCACGGCACGCGGTTTTTCTTGGGCGCAATTCTCATGCTGGTCTCTAACCCCTTGTGGCCTCTTAAAGTGGGGAGTCTGTGGGAGGGAACACCGGCCTCGAATGCTCCAGGGAAACAACTCCGCAGGGCAGATAAACCGCACTCCGAGTGCCGAAGTCGATCGCTAACTAAATCGTTTTAGTGCAGTACTCTACGGGAACGAAGACTACCCATACCATATTGGGAAGAGCCCCCCTGGGGTGGGAATGTAACAAGTTGGGGGGCGGGCGAGGGAATCTAGATTAGAAGACCCTAATCCAACCGGCAATCAGATCGCGGAAAAAAGAGGAGCTGCATCGCTAGGACCGCAACCGTCCCCAAACATCATGCGAGCGCGGATGAAGGAATTTCCGGAGGGAGTGCGGCCGGATTCGGGCTCTTGGTTGCTGGCGAATCCGGCGCGTTGCTACACTGGACGGGCGCGCTGCGCAAGGAGCGGAGAATGGCCAAGTATGGCGGAGTGGATTTCATTGATTTTGATTCGCAGTTGAACGACGAAGAGAAATTGGTCCGCCAGACGGCGCGCGAATTCGTCGAAAACGAAATTATCCCGATCATTGAAAAACAAAGCCGCGAAGCGACATTTCCAAAACATTTGGTGCCGCAACTCGGCGAGTTGGGATTTTTTGGCGCGAATCTGCATGGTTACGGCTGCGCGGGGATGTCCAATGTTGCGTATGGATTGATGACCCAGGAATTGGAGCGGGGAGATTCCGGGTTGCGCAGTTTTGTTTCAGTGCAGGGCGCGCTGGTGATGTATCCGATTTATTCCTATGGGAGCGACACGCAGAAAGATAAGTGGCTGCCGCTTTTGCAGCAAGGCAAAGCGATTGGCTGCTTTGGCTTGACGGAGCCGCAATTCGGGTCGAATCCTGGTGGGATGCTCGCGCGCGCAGTGAAGAAGGGCAACAAATATATTTTGAACGGCGAGAAGATGTGGATTACCAGTGGGTCGATCGCGGATGTGGCGGTGGTGTGGGCCAAAACGGAAGATGACAAAGTCCGCGGATTTCTGGTTGAAAAAGGGACGCCGGGATTCAAGACCTGGGACGTTCACGGGAAGTGGTCGCTGCGCGCTTCGGTGACATCCGGATTGTCGTTTGGCGATTGCGAAATTCCGGAAGAAAATCTTTTGCCCGGTGTCGTGGGCTTGAAGGGGCCGCTGAGCTGCTTGAATCAGGCGCGCTATGGAATCGGATGGGGCGCGCTGGGAGCGGCCATGGCTTGCTACGACACGGCACTGCAATATGCGAAGACGCGGAAGCAGTTTGCGAACAAGCCGATCGCTTCGCACCAACTGGTGCAGGAAAAACTCGCCTGGATGATCACCGAAATCGTGAAAGGCCAGTTGCTAGCGCTGCACGTTGGGCGGTTGAAGGACCATGGAAAAGTCGATCCTTCACACATCTCGATGTTGAAAATGAACAACGTCGCTATTGCGCTGGATACGGCGCGCAAGGCACGCGACATTCTCGGCGCAAACGGCATCGTGGACGATTACTGCATCATGCGGCACATGAATAATCTCGAAAGCGTGTTTACCTACGAAGGGACCAACGACATTCACAAGCTGGTGATCGGCGAGCGCATCACCGGGATCGCCGCGTACGAGTAGAGCAACATGTGACTGGTGACTCGCGGGAATCTCGAGTACTAAAGGGCCGACTGAAGTTCGCCCTAACATTTTGTATCCAACCCAGCCTTGGTGTGTTGAATCTTGTAAGCTAGTAGGGCGCAGCAGCCTGCGCCCCTAGGAGGAGCAAGGTCCCATGCATCCGCCTTTCCTAGCATTGACTCGATTCCTACGCTCGGCCCTCGCGATTCTATTCATGATTCTTGCCAATGGTTGCGCGGTGCTTCGCGCGCAGCAGAAGACTGCGGCGGTCCCGGAGAAGCCGAAGATACGAGCGATCACGGCGTTTATCAATTTGGATCGGGCGCAATATCAGCAGGAGGTAGCGGATGCGCTGACGGTGCTAAAGAGGGCGCGGACGATACTGGAGTCGCGCGGATATCAGGTGCAGACCATCCGGATCGCGACGCAGCCGTTTCCTGAATACACGAAGGGATTGACGACGCAACAGGTTGTGGCGTTCTTCAAGGAATACGACGCGCTGGCACAGAAAGAAAAGTTTGCCGCGTCCATCGGCCCGGCCATGTTGAACGAGGGCGACAGCGCCGCCGAAGCGGACCTGCTCGCTGAAATTTTGAGCAACACGAAAGCGCTGAACGGGACTCTGGCGGTTGCGGGCGAGGACGGTGTGCGCTGGGCGGCAGTGGGGGCGGCAGCACGGGTGATGAAAAAACTCGAAGAGACGGAACACAGCCAGGGCAATTTTCGTTTTGCGGCGATCGCCATGGTGCAGCCGCTGACGCCATTTTTTCCGGCGGCCTACCACAACGGCTTTGGGCATCAATTTGCGATTGCACTGGAATCGGCGAACGTGGTGGCCGCAGCATTCAAGGATGCGCCAGACCTCAGGACGGCCAAGCAGCGGCTGACGGACTCGCTCGCCGCGAGCGCGTTTGACATCGAGCGGCATGCGGGACGCGTCGATCAAGAGACCGGATGGGCATACATGGGAATTGATTTATCGCCGGCGCCGTCGGGAAATGTTTCAATCGGCGCGGCCATCGAAAATTTGACCACCCAGCCGGTTGGGATGAGCGGAACGCTGACGGCGGCAGCGATGATTACAGCGGCAGTCAAAGACGTCAAAGTGAAACAAACGGGATACTCCGGCTTGATGCTGCCGGTTCTGGAAGATACACGGCTGGCGCAACGGTGGAGCGAAGGGCACCTCTCGCTCGATGCGCTACTCAGCTATTCCGCAGTGTGCGGGACGGGACTGGACACCGTTCCACTGCCTGGGGATATCAGCGCAGAGCAGCTTTCGCTCATCATCGGGGATATGGCCAGCCTGGCGTTCAAGTGGCACAAGCCACTCTCGGCGCGGCTCCTGCCTGTTCTTGGTAAGGGCTGGGGCGAGATGACCGAGTTCAACGATCCGTTCCTGGTGAATGCGAAGTTGCAGTCGTTGGACGTGAAATAAGTCTTTAGTTGTTAGTTATGACGGCCATCTCCTAGCCCACATCTCCGGGCTTCTGGACCGCACAACGCATCACCGCTGATTAGCGGATCGGAGTCAAGAACCGCGGGATGTTTCGAGGATTCAGGCGAGCTGCCATCATCCCGCGGAGCAAGTTTTTTCCGTCAGAGCAAAGTTCCCCCGCCAAATTCGGAAATTTCCCTTCCTAGATCGACCAGCCTTGGCGGTAGTCGCGGCGCAAAAAGTCGTTGGCGGCGAGGACGTTGGTGACGCGCATGTTGGGGCCGTCGTAGTAGATTTTTTTGCCGGCGCGGAGGGCCACGACGCCGAGGAGCATGACTTCGGTGAGGCGGGCGGCGTAGTCGAAGGGGCAGGAGGGGTCGGCTCGGCCCTTGGCGGCGTCGACCCAGTTGAGTTCGTGGTGTTCGTTGGCGATGCGCGGGAGTTTTTGCGTCGGATTGCCAAAGGAATCGTGGAGCGACTTGGGCAAGAGGCGCGGCCGGTAGCCGTAAGTGTCGTAGAGGAGCTTGCCTCTGGTGCCGATGAGCAGCGCGCCGCCTTCTTGTTGCAACTCTTCGTCGCCGAGTTCTTCGGGCTTGTTGGGCTTGAGGCCGCCGTCGTACCACGTCAACTTTACAGGTGGCATGTGACCGCGGGCGGGGAAATTGTAGAAAGTGAGTGTGGCGGTGGGATAGGAGGCGCGGTTGAAAGGAGTCGAGATGGTTTCAACGCTGGTGGGAAAGCCGAGGTTGAGTGCCCACATGGTGTGGTCGATCAAGTGAGCGCCCATATCGCCGATGGCGCCGACGCCCCAGTCGGTCCAGCCGCGCCAGTTGAAGGGATGGTAGATGGGGTGGTAGTCCACGTTGGAGGCGCAAGTGCCCTGAAAAAGATCCCAAGCGAGGCCGTCAGGGACGGTGTAGTCGCCGCAAATGGCGGCGGCCAGGCGGGTGTTGACGTCGCGACCGCTCCATTTAAGAGGTTCGGGGCCGGCTTTCAGCGGCTCGGGGCGCGGGACGCCCTGGGGCCAGAAGCCGAGGGGACGATTGGTCCAAATATGGACCTCGCGGACGTCGCCGATAGCGCCGGCCCAAATGTATTCGACGGCTCTTCGGCCGTCATCGGAGGAGTGACCTTGGTTGCCCATTTGGGTAGCGACTTTGGTTTCTTTCGCGCGCTGAGAAAGCTTGCGGGCTTCTTCGACGGACCAGCAGAGGGGCTTCTGGACGTAGACGTGTTTGCCGAGGTCCATGGCCGCCAGGGCGATGGAGGCGTGCATGTGGTCGGGAGTGGCGACGACGACGGCGTCGATGTCCTTCTGGCGGTCGAGCATCTCGCGGTAATCGGTGTAACGAGTGGCTTTCAGGAGGTGAGTGGACTTCAGCTTTAGCATGCCGTCGACGCGCGCCTGGGCTCTGACGGGATCAAAACCGGCGGAAGGATCGCCCGGAGCGGGAGTACGGAGCTCGATGCGCTTCTTCAGGCGCTCGATATCGATGTCGAGGTGGTCGAAGCCCTTATCGGCATAGCGCCAGTCGATATCGCAGAGGGCCACGATGTTCTGGGTCGCAAGATTGATCAGATTCGCGCGACCCATGCCGCCGACGCCGACGGCCGCGATGTTAAGCGTGTCGCTAGGCGGAGTGAATCCACGGCCGAGGACATTTCTAGGAACGATGGTTAACGCGGCGCCACCGGCGGCGGCGCTGGCCAGGAAGGCGCGTCGCGAGATTTCTTTCTTTTTGCTCATGAGCATTTCTCCACAGCGGCATTATCGCGCGGTTGTGGAACTTTCTGAAGGCAAGTTTTGGGCTTCTTCGGAGGTGGTCTAGAAAACTCGAGGTTTCTACTTTCGAGCGGCATGGTGATCGTAACCAACAGGCGCTAACTTAGAAGGAGGGCGGGCGCTCGGCGGCGACGGCGAAGGAGCGCTCGAGGGCTATGCCGACGCGGCCGAGGGTGCCTTCTTCGAAGAGGCGGCCGATCAGTGTGACGCCGTGAGGCACGCGGCGCGGAGGGGAAAATTTTGGCGGAGGATTTTTCGGATCAGGGGCCCAGTCGGAGCGCGCTTCAGAAACCTGGACGAAACCGGCACGCAGGGTGAGGGAGGGGTGGCCGGTGTTGTTGCTGATGGTGAGCATTTCGTCGCGCAGCGAAGGGACTAGCAGCAGGTCCACCTGAGAGAAGAGGCGCGCCATTTCCTCCGCTACTTTGCGGCGGAAGCGGTCGGACTGGACGAAATCCACGGCGGAGAGAAAACGCGCTTGGCGGAAAAGGTTGGGCCAGGCGTCCGGGGTTTGGACTTTGAGCTGGTCGATGCCCTGGCTGAGAGTGAGTTCTTCGAAGGCCGCGGCGCCTTCGGCGAACAGAATCAGGTTGAGCGAATTATAGGGCCAGTTGGGAAGGGAGACTTCGACGGGAATGAGGCCGAGTTTTGGGAGAGTGGCGAGCGCGGCGCGGTCTACATCTGTGGCCGGAGCTTGCTTCATCCAGGCAGGAAAGTAGCCCACACGCAAGCCTTTGATGCTGGCGTTCGAATCAAAATCGAGCAAGCTGGGGACGCTGGAAACATCGCCAGCGTCTGGACTGGAGATGGCTTCTAACACCAGCAAAGCGTCTTCGACGGTGCGCGTCATGGGGCCGAGTTTGTCGAGGGACCAGCAGAGGGTCATGGCACCGGTGCGCGGGACGCGGCCGTAGGTGGGGCGCAGTCCGGTGATGCCGCAACGCATGCTGGGGCTGACGATGCTGCCACCGGTCTCGCTGCCAATCGAGAAGCCCACCAAGCCGGCAGCCGTAGACGCGCCAGGGCCGGCGCTGGAACCGGACGCGCCTTCCTCGAGGAGCCATGGATTTACGGTTTGTCCGCCGAACCAAATGTCGTTGAGGGCCAGCGCGCCGAGGCTGAGTTTGGCAAGGAGTACGGCGCCTGCCGCGTGGAGGCGCTTCACCACGGCGGCGTCGTCCTTGGGAATGCGGTTGCGGAACGGCTCGGCGCCATACGTGGTGGGAATGCCAGCCGTGTCGAGAAGATCCTTGGCGCCCCAGGGGATGCCGTGAAGCGGGCCGCGGTATTTGCCAGCGGCGATTTCTGCGTCGGCCTGCTGAGCTTGGGCGAAGGCGAGATCGCGCGTGAGGGTAATGATGCAGCGGAGCTTGGGATCGAATTGCTCGATGCGGCGAAGGTAGATTTGAGTGAGGCGCTCGGAAGTGAGTTTGCGCTGCTCGATCCAACGCGAGAGTTGCGTTACCGGAGCGAAAGCGATGTCAGCATCGTTGGTGGGCAGAAGGCCGGGGTCGAGATTGGTGCGGATAAATTGATCGCGCTGGGGGCCGGAGGGCTGGCCGGGGAGGGCGGAATGATAGCGCGAGAAGGGTGCGAGGGTGGGTTCGAGCGCGATAATGCGTGGGCCAGTGCGGCGCTCGTAGAGGGAGGCCAGATTTACGCGCCAGGATTCTGCGGCGAGAGTGCGGTCTGCGGTTGATAAATTCACTTGAACGAGCTTTTCTGCTTCGGCGAAGGTCGCCGGGGAGACAGCGGGGCCTACGGCGGGGCCGGTGCCAAAAGCGGGCGGTGCGCCGGGCGGGAGTTGCGTGGGATCCTGGGAAGGCTCCTCGGCATGGACTTCGACGCTAGTGCTCGAGGCGACGGCTGCGCCGATGAGGCCGAGTGATGTTTCTGTCAGGAAAAGCCTGCGGGATTTGGACATGGATCCTCCGGGCTGCATTGTAGCCGAGTCTTGAAGAGATGAGAGAGTGGCAGGAAAAAGCGAAACGAAAAAGAAAGGGAAAGAGAAAGAAAGAGAAAAGCTCGGGTCTCGAGACCCGCCACTAGAAAAGCGCAGAGGTGACGGCCTCGGAAGGTCGTCCCTACAAGACCTCCATCGAAGATGCGAAGTTTTTGCTGCGGTGGCGCACCATTATTTCGTGGCTGGAACTGCGGCGCCGCCACCGGCGTTGCCGGGAGCCGCAGCAGGGGCGGGCTTGGAGGCGGTGCCGGCGTCGAGATGGTCGAAGTTGAGCATGGCGTTGAAGACCAGAAAATAACTGCCCATGGTTTCGCCACGCCACATGGGGTTGTTGGCGAAGAGAACGACGTGGCCCTTCCCGTGGGGAACATCCACGACGGCAGGCTTCTCGGCAATCTCGTTGCCGCCGGTGATCAGGCCGCTGAGAAGCAAATCCTTTTCGGCGGCAAAGCGCAAGACGACGCGGGGTTGCTGGTCCTTCGGAGGAATCGCAAAGCGGGCATAGTCCGGCAGGTCTTCGGGAACGTAGAGTTCTTGCTCGTGCGGGGAGCGCTTCACGGGTTTTTCGGGAGGCTCGTAGGTGCGGCCCTGAATTATGTCCGGATCGCTGGCGGTGCCGCGTCCGCTCGAACGCGAGAGACCGCCTGCGCCTTCCTCGGGCGCACCACCGGGGCCGCCGAAATTGCCACCGACGGTGATGATGGGACCCTGGCGAAAATAAACGTAGAGCTTATCGTCGTAACCGTACGTAATGGGGCTCTTTTTGTCGTCGATGGTGGAGAGCACGACGCTGCCTGGGGCCTGCATAGCGCGCGCGTCGGAAACGTTCACCATTTCGGTCATGCCGCCGGCAACGGGGAGTGAAGCGCTGCTTTGCACAGCGATGAGCAAACCGCCTTCGCGGACGAAGCGCTCGAGGTTGGCGAGGCCCTGGTAGCCGAGGCCGCCGCGAATATCGCCGCTGGAGTCCAAACCGGGAGAGACAAAGTTGGGAGTTTCGGCGGAATTCTTCCAGGGGCGTGGGTCACCGCGCATCGGCAGGCCGCGCAGCGCCGCGCTCAGTCCCGCGGGGCCGCCGCCACCTAGGGGAGGAAGGATGATGACGTCAAACTTTTCGCCGAGGTTCTCTGTTTCGCGCAGCCAGGTATCGGCGACGTAGGTATACGGGACCTTCAGTTCTTCCATGGGAATCCGGAACCAGCCGTCATTTTGCGTGTTCTGCCAATTGTGAACGAGAGCGACGCGGGGAACGGCGAGCGGATGCGTGGTGACACTCAGGCTCGCATTCGTGGCGTGGACTTTGACTCCAAGTTCTTTGGCGGCCTTTTCGACTTGCGCGCGATCGGCGTTGCGAATGACGAAGGATCCGGCTTTGAACTTGATGCCGTCGGCTTCAAAGAAATCCTCAGCGGCTTCCATGGAAACGCTCGAAAGGCGGAAGCGGAAAGCGGCGAGAGTATTGTCGGTGTTGTGCTGAACGAGGAGGGCTTTGCCCTGGCCTTCAATTCCGCCCGGGGGATCGAGCGTGCCCATTTTTTTCATGGCGGCGCTGAGAATGGAGAGATTGGTGACGCGCGTGGTTTTGACGTTGCGCAAGGCGCCGATGGTCCAGCCGGTGTCGTCGTAGGAACGAGGATCGCGCGGGCTGTAATACTGGGTGTCGAGGGCCATATCGGCGAGGCGGCTGTAGGGCTGGTCCATGCGGACAACGTAACTGCCCGCGGGGATGATGGTTTCAGCGGGTTTCTTTTCTTCTTTTGGTTTGGCGGCGGAGTCCGGCTTTTCGGCCGGTTTCTCCTTGTCGCTACCCGCTTCCTGGGTAGCTTGGGCGGCCGGGATGTGCAATTCCTTTTCAAGGCGGTGAACTTCGACACCCTGAAGCTGCAAGAGATTCAAGAGGCTGGCCTGTTCGGCGGGACGCGGATCATCGGCGGGAAAGACCCAGGCGGCAGGGCCTTCGGCGCGAGCTTTTTCGACAGAGCGCTTGCTCTTCAAATAAAAGTTGCTGAGAAATTTTTGGCCGTTGGAGGCCAGGTTGTTCATGCCGAAGAGAATGGCACTTTCTTGCATGTTGATATTGTCGCGGGCAGACCATTTGACTTTAGGGAGAGGAGGATTGGGGCGATACCATTCGCGGCTGGTGTCAGGCGGGCGAAGCGTACGAATACGGGTATCGGCGCCGCCGTTGCCAAAGGTTTCATAAAAACGGCCAATGGAGTTGTGATTGTTGGCGATGGAAAGCAGATAGTTGGGGGCCCAGCCGTCGTAGTAGCCGTGAGTCCAGACGCCGATGACGCCGCGCTTGGTCATCTCTTCGATCTCGTGATAGGCCATCTCCTGCCACTCGCTGATGACGATGGGATCGAGCCAGGCGTTGTAAGGACCGGTGCCAGTCATGATGTAGAGATAGGGGACGGACTCGTGGAGATCGTGCATGACCGTGGGATGCCAATCGAGGAAAGTTTTCAGCATGTTGCGGGAGAGCGCCAGGCTGATTCCCAGATTGTCGCGGTTATTGTCGTGAGAAACGTAATGCCCCCACCAGACCAGCGGATAGGGAGGCTGGTCGGGGTGCTTCTTATGCTGCATGTAGATATCAACCATGCGGTCATGGCCGTCCGTCTCGACGATAGGAGTGATCAGCACGATGGCATCGCGGCGGATTTTTTGAATGAAGGGAGTGTCCTCGACAGCGAGACGGTAGGCGAGTTCCATGAGCATTTCCGGAGAGCCGGTTTCCGGGGAGTGGATGCTGCCGTCAGCCCAATAAATGGGCTTACCTTCGGCGATGAGGTTTTGGGCTTCGGCATCGCTGAGGCCGCGGGGGTCAGCCAGACGCGCGGTGATTTCCTTGAAGCGGCCGAGCTTGGCAAGATTGGCTTCCTCGGAGACGGCTGCGACGAGCATCTCGCGGCCTTCTTCGGACGTCCCGATGGTCCAGACTTTGACCCTTGGGCTCTTGCTGGCGAGCAAACGGAAATAAGCGTTGATGTCCTTGGTGTAATCGAGAACATCGGGGGCTCCCACGATGTGATGAAGAGAGGCATCCGGGGCGGGAACGCAAGAGCTGAGAGGGAGATGGTCGACCATCTCGGTGCTGAAGAAGGATTCCGTGGTGAACTCCTTGATTTTCTTGGAGTACTCCGTGTGGTCGCTGAGCGAGCAAGGACTAGACTGGGCGAAGCTGGTTGCCGCGAAGAAACACAATGAGAGAGAAACTCCGAGCAAGTTGCGAATCATGTAACACCTCAGGGCGGAAGCCGCGAGGGATTATACAGGCGGTTTCGCGGTTGGTCGCAATCAAAACCTAGGTACGCTGGAAGCTTCAGCCTGCGATCACGTGGATGATTCGGGGTAAGGCTTCCACTGGCAGGGCCGACTGCCCGGTCGGCGAACTGGCCGTGATCCAGCTGGGATTTGGTCCAGCGGCAAATTCATTGCGCCCGGCACAGCAGAAGCGTAGGATGCGCAAAATCGGGTCCTAACTCGGGAGCATCGTGTAAATAAAGTATCCCCGCTTCCAAGAGGAGAGGTCCCCAATCTGAGTGCCAAAGGAGCAGACTTATGAGCCAATCTGAGAGGAACTGCGGAGTGGCAGTCCTACGCGGAATGTATGCGGTGCTTGGTTTAGCTGTGTTGCTCTTCGTGATGGAAGGCCAGGCACAGGCACAGGCCCCCTTGACGCGCCATGTGCGCGAAGTGACTGCCAAGGGTCTGGCCAAATCCGCCGGCCGGCTACCCGCAACACAATCCATGCGCCTTGTCCTGGTCCTGCCTCTTCGCAATCAAGCAGACTTAGATGACTTCTTGAAAAACCTCTACGATCCTTCCAGTGCGTCTTTCCGTCAGTTCCTCACGGTGGAAGAGTTCACCCTGAAGTTTGGTCCCAGCCAGCAAGACTATGAGGAGGTAATTCATTTCGCGGAGACCAACAGTTTGAAAGTGGTTGGCACCTCTCGCAATCGGCTGAACGTGGACGTCGTGGGGACGGTGGGAGACATTGAGAGAGCCTTGCACCTAAACATGGGCCTCTACCAACACCCCACCGAAAACCGCACTTACTATGCTCCGGACCGGGAGCCTATGCCGAACCTTTCGGTGCGGCTGTGGCACATCGCCGGCCTAGACAACTATTCGATCCCGCATCCCGCCGGTCTGCATAGAAACCTCAATTTGAAACCCAACGCCACTACCGGCTCTGGCCCATCGGCCTCGTTTCTCGGCAGCGACATGAGGGCGGCATACTACGGGGGAACGGCTCTAACCGGCAGCGGTCAGTCGCTCGGGTTGCTGGAGTATTACGGCACCGATTTGAGCGACCTGAACACGTACTTCCAAAACGCGGGTCAAACAAATCATGTTCCCATCACTCTCCTCTCCACGGACGGAACCAGCACGAGCTGCGTCTATCCCATCTGTGATGACACCGAACAGACCTTAGATATGACACAAGCGCTGGGTATGGCCCCAGGGCTGTCGAGCCTCGTGATGTACGTGGGATCGAGCGACGCCGCCATTTTCAACGCCATGGCAACGGCCAATCCGCTGAACGGGCAATTGAGCTCTTCGTGGACGTGGAGCCCGGCGGACCCCAGCACGGACAACCCGTATTTCCAGGAGTTCGCGGCGCAGGGTCAGAATTTGTTTCAAGCGTCCGGCGACGGTGGGGCGTGGACGTCGTCTTCTGCGATTTACCCGGCGGATGATGTGTATGTCACGTCGGTGGGCGGTACGGACTTAACGACCAGCAGCGCGGGCGGTCCCTGGAGTTCGGAAACCGCTTGGGCTGACGGTGGCGGTGGCATTTCGCCGGACCGGTATGGGATTCCCTCCTGGCAGACGGCCGCGGCTAGCGGCTGCTCCAGCTGTTCCAAGACCCTTCGCAACGGCCCGGACGTTTCGGCCAACGCGAATTTCACCTTTTACGTTTGCGCCGACCAAACCGGCTGCACGGCAAACTCCTATGGCGGGACCAGTTTTGCGGCCCCCATGTGGGCCGGCTACCTGGCTTTGGTCAATCAGCAAGCAGTTGCCAACGGCGATTCGAGGCTCGGCTTCATTAATCCTGCCCTTTATCAGCTTGGCTTGGGGTCAGGGTATAGCACCGATTTCCATGACGTTACGAGCGGCAGTAACGGTTATTCAGCCACAACCGGCTACGATTTGGCCACCGGTTGGGGCAGCCCCAATGGGACTGGCCTGATCAACGCCTTGGCCCCTGGGTCGACGACGCCTAACTTCACCATTTCTGCCTCGCCCTCTTCGGTCTCCGTGGTCCAGGGTAGCAACGGCACGTCGACGATCGCGACCGCCATCTCAGGCGGCTTTAACTCATCCGTCAGCTTGTCCGCGGCTGGCCAACCGACGGGCGTAACGGTGAGCTTCAATCCCACTTCCATCGCCGCGCCGGGCTCCGGCAGCTCGACCATGACGATGACGGTAGCCTCCACCACCGCGACGGGCACTTACCCGATCACTGTCACAGGCACTGGCGGAGGTATTACGCAAACAGCTACGGTTACTCTAACCGTGACCACCGTGGCATCCGGCAACTTTACCTTGTCGGCGTCACCGAACAGCCTGAGCATCACGCGGTCAGCGCACGGAACGACGACCATCACCATCACTCCCTCCAACGGCTTTACCGGAAGCGTCACTCTGTCTGCCAGCGGCCTGGGCAACGGGGTTACCGCGTCATTCAGCCCGAACCCGGCGAGAGGCTCGAGTACCCTGACATTGACGGCGAGCAGCAGGGCGACGACCGGAACGAGGACGGTGACCATTACTGGTGTTTCGGGCTCCCTGACGCACACCACGACGATCAGTCTCAGGGTTCGCCGTTAATCGTAACCAGCCGCGCGGCGGCGACTTCACGATCACGGTGAAGAACCGAGCGCAGCAGAACCACGGGAACAGCACAGTTATCCACCGCGTCGCCGGCCGCCAAGGCTGGCGGCGCGGTTTTTCATGCCGCTTCCAATGGGGAGCGCTCCGCTGGAATGTGCAGCGCAGTTTGCCAATTTTCAAGGCTGAAATCACATGCACAAAGTGGCCACGCCGCCGTGTCGCGGATATCGACCTTTGGAGGCCATCTGGCCTATGATTGGCCGCCGACGGTTCAAGAATTTGAGGAGAGCTACGGATGGAAGAACAACTTAGCCTGGATTTTCTGCGCGTGGTGGAAAATGCGGCGATTGCGGCGGCGCGCACGATGGGTTTCGGGAACCGGCACCACGCCGATGAAGTGGCCGTGGAAGCGATGCGCAAGACCATGGACTCGGTGGAGATTGATGGGACGATCGTGATCGGCGAAGGCGAGCGGGATGAAGCGCCGATGCTGTACATCGGCGAAAAAGTGGGACTGGCGACGCACGCTCCGAAAGCATTGTTTCCGCAAGTGGATATCGCGGTGGATCCGCTAGAAGGAACAAACCTTTGCGCGACGGGCGCGGCGAATGCCATTGCGGTTCTGGCGGCGAGCGAGCGCGGCGGGTTGCTGCACGCCCCCGACCTGTACATGGAAAAACTGGTTGTGGGACCGTCGTGCAAGGGCGCGGTTGACTTGGATGCGCCGGTGGCCGACAACTTGAAAGCGATCGCAAAGCGACTGGACCGCGACGTGGAGGATCTCGTGGTCATTGTGCTGGACCGGCCGCGTCACGAAAAGATCATTGAAGAGATACGAGCGGCGGGCGCGCGCATCCGATTGATCGGCGATGGCGACCTTTCTGCCGGAATTTCTGCGGCGGTGGTAGGGACGGGCGTGCATGCAGTGATGGGGACAGGCGGCGCGCCGGAAGGAGTGCTGACGGCGGCGGCGCTGCGCTGCTTGAACGGGCAGATACTGGCGCGGCTGGTGGTGAGCAAGCCGGAACACGCAGAACGACTAGCAAAAATGGGCGTGACAGATTTGAAGCGCATTTACGACACGGAAGACTTGGCGCCGGGAAAGAAAATGATTTTCGCGTGCACGGGCGTGACCGACGGCAACTTGCTGAAGGGCGTGCGGTTTTTCGGAGAAGGCGTGCGTACAAGCTCAATGATATTGACTCTGGACGAACGGCAGGTGCGATTCATCGATTCGGTGCACCTGGAGAAGCGGCCGGATATTAAAGTACGGTTCAATTAAAGGGGGATCACAAGTGCCGCGGCTGGAGTTGGTTCTAAGTCACCAGTTTTAGCCGGAAAAAGAGACCATGGCTTTAGAGAAGTTGCTAGTGCTACGTGGTTCGCGGCGGCAAGTGCGGATCTGCCGAGTATTTTCATGAACTTGGCCAACTTTTCGACTGCCAATCTAGGGTTCCTAGGCTAAGCCGATCCTTCGAGTTTCTTCCGTGGGCCGCGGCACCGGGCTCTCCCGAGATTTTTGGGGAGCCCGTCCCCTTCTCGGCGTTCATCTTGGTGTTTCGATTGCTCAGGCGGAGGAGGGCCAGTTCGGCGACGCGCTTGGACGCTCCCATGATGCTGCGCGGGTCGACGGCTTTGTCGGTGGAAATCATGAGCAGGCGTTCGGTTCCGAAGCGGGCTGCCATTTTTGCTCATTCCCAGGTACCGATGGCGTTGTTGCGAGCCACTGCGATGGGATTCGCTTCCATCAGGGGGGACATGCTTCTAGGCAGCCGCGTGACAAACCGTTTGAGGGCGATAACGGTCAAAAATCTCGGACATCAATGGGCCATCAAGAATATCTCCAAGTATCGCCGCGTATGAGGATTTGCTCGCCGCGGCAAGCTGCAGATTGATTTCCTGGAGGTTCTGCTCGGAATGATCTAGAAGAATCAAGAAACGGGGGTTAGTCGAGACGAGTGATTGCACGAGAGCGGAGCCGATCGAACCTCCTGCTCCCGTGACCAGGATGGTCTTGCCGGTATTCATTGTGCCGAGCAAAGGTGGACCAAGTTCAGCGCTGCTGATTCGCAATCGCCACGAAGACGCGGTCGTCCACGGCAACAGAGCGGGTGAAGAGGGTGGCTGCGCTGGCCCCCGCGATGGCCACGTGCCGTGCCTTGCCGCTCAAAGCCGGACCTGCCGGTTGGGCGCCTGATCCTGTGCCATCGCCCGGCTGAAGCGAAATCCGGATCGTTTTCGGAGTGCAGTTCGTGGCGCCAAAGCAAGTATCGCGGATGAATACCTGGCGATATCCGCTGTTGCCGCCGCCCGCGGACATCTTCGACTGAACGGAAATTGCATTTGAAGAATGGGCGGGTGTGATAGCCAGAAACGCGACGAAGCGTCCCGAAGAGCTGACGGAAGGAAGAATGCTTTCCGCGCCGACCAGCGCCCCGTTCGGATCGCCGGAGATTAAGTGCGTCGCTGGCTTGCAGGAATCGGGTGCTCCCGCGCAAGTATCGAACACATAGACTTGGCGCCCCGGCGGTGAATTCTCGATGAGGTTAGTCGCGGCGGAACTGAAGGCAATGTAGCGTCCATCGGAACTCATCGAGGGCGCGTGACTGTCGTCATTCGCGGGCGTGCCGTCAGTAGCCACGGACAGCATCGTCGTGTGCGGCTGGCATTCCGAGGAAGCGCCTTCACAGGTATCGCGAAGAAAAATATGGGCATGGTCTTCCTCGATCGCTGTGTAGGCGACGTATCGGCCATCGAGACTCAGCGCAGGCGTTTCTTCGGCCACCACGGCTGACGCCTCAGAGTTTGCATGGGCCTTGGCAGCTAGCGGGCACGGGGCAGATTGGATGGTGACGGTGGTCACCGCTGAGACGGCGCTAGTGCCACCCCCGCTGCCGGTGCTGCCGGAAACGTTGGGCAGAGGCAGCGATGGTGGATTGTAAACGGTGACGGTGGCGGTGCCCGCCGCAATGATGTCGGCTTTCGGAATCATGACCGTTATATTCGTGGCGCTGATCGCAGCGGCAGGAGCCGTGAATTGAAATTGCGATCCGCCGAGATTCCAAAACAACGTGGAAACCTGGGAACTCCCTGCGGAGCCGGCGAGGAAACTTGTGCTGGGGGATCCGGGGGGTGCAGTGGCGGCGGTGACGGTCAGCGGGAGATCGGCTCCCATAAGGGCGCAAGTGGGAGAAACCGAGGAGATGGCCGGAACGGGATTAGCGGGATTGTCGATGATGAAGGTGACCGTATTTGAGAGACCGTTCTGTCCGGCGCCGGAGGCGGGGTTTACAGTGAGCACGGTCGCAGTGCCGGGCTTTGCCAACATCGCCGCCGGCACGACTGCGGTTACGACGTTTCCAAGAGCGGCTCCGGTGCTGTCCACTGGGACCGTAGTGGCAAGTGGCTTGCCATTCCATTGCACTATTGTTTTTAGCACGAAGCCGGAACCATTCAGAGTCAAAGTGACATCTGTGCAGGTTGTGCCTTGCGTTGGAACGCAAGCGGGGATTTGCGAAGGGGATAGAAAGGACAACGCGGCACCCGTATTGTTCTGAAACGTGTTGCCGTAGTCGTTACAACCCGTGACGGCAACAAATGCAACCAGTGCGACAGCAAACGCTGCCCAAGACCGCTTCATTGAGACTCCTTCATCTTTATCTGACGACCCCTGCCGTGCCAGGGCCAACTTGCCTGCGCGAAACGGGGAGTGCCCGTAGCGCCAGCGTTCTTTGGGGGTGAGATGCTAAATTTGTGCTGCGCGTTTACCGCGACAAAGCCGGGTTCCGGGGAACGCTGCCCAGCCCTTACTCCACCCCTCGATGAGACGGCAATTTGCCACGAATCTGAGCTCTCGGGCAACCCTACATCATTACCATCTGGACGGGGATGAGGTCAATGCGCGCGCACCCCGAGGGCGCACGTCGCAAAAATCCACTGTGACGTCTGATAGAGTTTGACTGGGGTTTTCTTTTCTTATCTGACAGTTTATAATGCCTGTCAGACAGGAGGCTCCTATGACTCTTTCCTTGCAGGCA
>Ga0210399_10000444_pt1 | contig 33264 bp, 28 predicted proteins | sample IncBWC14MmetaG_FD_150865 | JGI IMG/M metagenome (GOLD analysis project Ga0210399, IMG submission 150865) | Forest soil microbial communities from Barre Woods Harvard Forest LTER site, Petersham, Massachusetts, United States - Inc-BW-C-14-M | ecosystem: Environmental > Terrestrial > Soil >... | reverse complement strand
GCGTTACTTCCGTCCAGGATTATTCCGAGTGGGCCGATTTTCAGGTCTACCAGCAACTCAAAGAAGAGGGCAAGCTCACTGTCCGCATTACGGAATGGCTGCCATTCCATCTACCCCTCGATGATTTGCAGAATATGCGCGCCCAGGGCGGCACCCGGGATCCGTGGCTGAAAACGGGTGCGCTGAAGGCTTTTACGGATGGCGCCATGGGTTCGCGTACCGCGGCGATGCTCGAGCCCTATTCCGACGATCCTTCCACCACTGGAATTCTCACTAGCGATCCGGAGAAGCTCACCGCGATGGCCATCCAGCGCGACAAAGCCGGATTTCAGCTCAATTTCCACGCCATCGGCGACCGCGCCAACCGCATTGCTCTCGACGTTTTCGAAGCGGTCGCCAAAGCCAACGGTCCGCGCGACCGCCGCGACCGCATCGAGCACGCTCAGGTCGTTGCGCCCATGGACTTCCGACGCTTTGCCGAACTCCACGTCATTGCTTCCATGCAGCCCTCGCATCAGACTACGGACATGCGTTGGGCGGATGCGCGCATCGGGCGGGAACGCGTCCTGGGCGCCTATGCCTGGGCCACTATGCTGAACAATGGCGTCCGTCTGGCGTTTGGTACGGACTACGACGTGGAGCCCATCAGTCCTTTTCGAGGATTGTATGCCTGCGTTACCCGCGAACGCCCCGATGGCGGCCCGAAAAACGGCTGGCAGCCGCAGGAGAAGATCTCGCTCGAGGATTGCATCCGCGCCTATACGTCTGGTTCGGCCTACGCGCAGTTTGAGGAAGGGAAGAAAGGTGAGCTGAAACAGGGTGAGTACGCCGATTACATCATTCTTTCAAGCGACCTGACCAAGATCCCTCCGGCGCAATTTACCAAGACGCGAGTTCTCCGCACCGTCGTCGGCGGCCGCACCGTCTACTCGGCTCCTTGATTTCGAACCGAACGGACGGAAGCTTGGCTCAGCGGCTGGCAGCGAGTTGCTTGTGGATTTGCTCCAGCTCAGGCAAATCTTTGTCTGCTTTGGCCCATAATTTTTCAGCCGCCGCAAACGCTTTCCGTGCGTCGGCGGCATTGCCGTCGTGCGCCGCCGCCAGGGCATAGGCAAAGTGGCCGCCCGCGTAATTCACGTTGTGCAGAATCATCTGCTGCGCCAAGAAGCCAGCCAATTCCCAAGCGCCGGCGTCGCGCGCGCTCAGGGCCATGGCTTCCAACTCGAATTGCGCTGAAATCCACGCGTCGGGGCCGGGCACGGATTGCAGCGACTTTGCCACATCCATCGCAAGTGTTTCACCCTCCTCCGTGTTTTTCTGCTCCAGCAGAATATTGGCCCGCAGCAGCGCGGGGTAGGGAAGTGCGGCGAGCGCTCCTGGAGGAAGCCGCTCGGTTTCCCTCTCGGCCATGGTCATTTCCTCCCGGGCTTCCGCAACCGCACCCATGGCCAGCAGCGCTTCGCCTGCTAGGGTGTGTCCTCCAAGGCGCGGCAAAGGCCACTCGCTCTTGGTCAATTCGCGCGCGGAGTCCAGCGCCTCCTGAAATCGTCCGCGGCTGAGCAGAAACTCCGGCCAAGACTTGCGGTTGTACTCTAGAAAATCCGTGTAGGCAGGGGACGAAAATGTCTCGTGAAAGAGGGCCTCAGCAGATTTCATCTGCCCGAGCGACTGGTAGCACATCGCCAGCAAAGTAAGATTGTGCCCGTGATGCCAATCGTAACGCGCTGGAATCTTCTCCGTTCGGTAGTAATTCTCTTCGAGTTCCTTGGCCTTCTGGAACTCGCCGATCGCTTCTTCGGTGCGCCCGCTTCTCATCAGCGCATGCCCATGCATGTGATGCGCGTGCGGAATCGCCGGGGCCAGCCGCGCATAGAGGGCGCTCGCTTCCAGCGCGTCCTTCATTCGCCCCATGTTTTCATACGCGTGGGCGCTGTAGTGCAGAGCGGCGAGATTTCCCGGTGCCAGGGCCAGCGCCGTTCTGTAAAACGCCAGAGCGTCCACCCCGGCGGCTTGGCCATGCGTAAAAGGATTGCCTTCATCCGCCAATCCGCGCTGGATCCATAGCCAGGGATCGTTGGGGTTCTCCTTCAGCGCCTGGTTGATCGACTTGCGGTAAGCCGTGTAGCCATCGGTACTCTCGCCGTTCTCTAGGAATTCGAGTTCACTTTCGCGAATGGCAAGCCATGTCCGCTCGCGATCGCTCATCCCTTTTTCCAATGCTTTGGCTCGTTCGAGGGTGGCCCGCGCCGTCCCCACCTCGTGCAGGCCTATAAAGGCGTCGGTCAGGCCGAGGTAGGCCATCCCCAGCTTTGGATCGGCGCGGAGAGCCTGGTGAAACGAACGGGCCGCCTCAATCCAAACGTAGGAATGCACGTAAGCCAGCCCCTGATCGTAAAAAGACTGGGCCTCCGGCGATGCCGTGGACACTTTTTCGTGCAGTTCGCCAATTCCAGTGCGCAGCGTCACGGGGCGCTGCAAGATATCGAGGGGGACCGGGCCCGCTGGGGAGTGTCCCTGGTGCGACGATTGTTGTGCTGGCGACGCAGCGCCCGGAAGGAGAGTTAGTAACACCAGTGAAAAAAAACACCAAGAGAATCGCTTCACCAACTCACCTCGTTGCCCGCGGCATTCGCACTGGGACGTGCTTAAACTTCCGAAATCTCTACTGTGCGCACATAGTATCCCGAATCCAGCCGCCGGGTCCGAACTCCCGGATCTTTGATAGCCAGTCGAATCGAATACGTCCCCGGCTCCTTGGGCGACCAGGCGTGCGTCCAGAAGGTCCAGGGATCATTTTTCGTTCGAGTAAAGCGATCCACTGGAACGTACTCTTCTTCGGGATTGAACCGGATCATCAAGGTCTTGATCGGAGCAGTTCCGCCCCACACGATCCCCACAACCCGGTATAGGATCTTTCCTTCCGCGAGCCATTTCTCCACTCGAACAGGCATGGCCGCCGGGTCGATCATGGCTGGCTGAAAATCGCGCGCCAGTCCGGGCAGTCCACGTTGGTGGGTTCTGGCCGCGTATTCCAGCATCTGAGAAGTCGGTTCGGCGCTTTCACCCACGAACGTGATTCTTTCCACCCACTTGATGCAGGTGCACCCGTACCAGCCCGGCACCACCAGGCGAATCGGCGCTCCGTGATCCGTTGTCAGCCGTTCGTCGTTCATCTCCGTCGCCAGGAAGGCTTGTGCCGCGCTTAGTTCTTTGAGGGAAAATATCCAGCTCGCCCCGGGAACGGAGGTCCTTGATTTCGTCGCATACTGATCGAAACCGGTGACTAGAACGCGCGATGCCTGGACCTTGGCTGCAGTATTGTCCAGAATTTCAGCAAGGGGGACGCCAGCCCAGCTTGCCACGCTGATCAATCCAAAACGCGTTTGCGGCACATTGCCCGCGCACTCCATCAAATGAAAGCCCAGCGGCTTCGCTGCACGTTTCAACTCATCGATCGTCCGGCTCCGTGGTTTATCGACGTGTCCGTCCACATGCACTCGCCACGATTTCGCTGCTGGCAGAATCTCAGACGCGCGGGTGCGAACATAGAATTTTTCAGTTGGTGTAGCTTGATCATTCGTGGACATGCCGGACAAGTCGGTATACAACCGCCCGTCAAGTTCCGCGCCCAGAGCCTTCTCCATCTCCACGCGAGGCTCGTCAAAGTCCACCAGGCCGAGCTGTTGCCCGGCTAAAAAAGGGTTCTGGGACGGCTCTTGCGCTGCGCCAAGGCTTGGCGTGGCCCCAACAAGCTGCTCGAATCCAGCCAGCAGTGCGCCGCCGCACATTGCTCCCTTTTTGGCAAAATCCCGCCGCGTCAGCATCGTCCTCCACCCAAAACCAGGGCTGCCGAGAAACCGTTCTTCTGATCGCCCGTGCGCCGCCCCATCGCGGCGGAACGGCATTCTATCGCACGCTAGTCGTTGATAGCACACACCTGCGTGCGCGATGAACCCTAAGTGGTGCCGACAGAGAGTCCTCGCGTCATAAGCCTTAAGCCTTAATTTAGAAAATCGATTTCGTATTATCTAAAGTTTACCTCTTGTCTGTCTAAATTTATGCTTGACAAAGCCTTCTAGCAGATATTGAATACCGCCAATATATGGTCGCGCCTATGATCCCCGGCGTGAGCATGGTGAAGAAATCCTGGATGGCAGAGAGAGACGGGACCCTGTGGCGGTTTGTAAAATCCTCAATCAGCTTGATCAATTCAGGGGGTGTAGTGTGAGACAGCGAGTGTTCGTTGTTTTGCTTGCAGCTTTTCTTGTTCTTGCAGTGAGTGGCGTAGCGTGGTCCCAAACCGTGCAGGGCGTCATCACTGGCACGATTACCGATCCCACTGGCGCTGTAGTACCCAACGCGACGGTGACCATCACCAACGCCGGCACCAATATCTCTCAGACGACTACCACCGGCACCGAGGGTGAGTACCGTTTCCCGCTCGTTCCTCCCGGTTCCTATACCATTACTGTGAAGGCTGCCAACTTTGCCGAGGTCCGGACGAGCGGAATGGTCGTTGAGGCCAGTCAAACCATTCCTTTCAACGTCAGATTGCAATTGGCCAAGGCTACCGAAATCATCGAAGTCACCTCGCAGGCCCCGCTGGTGCAGACCGCGACTTCCGATCTCGGTTTCCAGGTGGACTTCAAAACCATCGACAACGCAGCGCTGGTAGACCGCGACGTTTTTGGGACGCTTCCCTTTATGGCCACTCAGGTGAGTCCCGGCATAGATGGCATGCCGTCTTCCGGTGGCGCCCGGGAATCCGGCACCTCTTACATGCTGAACGGTGCGGATGACAACAACAACTTTAGTGAGGGCGCGATTGGTACCAGTCCGCCGTTGGAATCCGTCGAAGACTTTTCCATCATCACCAACAGTATGAGCGCACAGTACGGGCGTGGCGCGGGTGCCGTTGTCAGCGCCAACCAAAAGTCCGGTACCAACGCGTTTCACGGCGCACTCTACGAGCAAAACCGCAACGCCACTTTGAATGCCAACGACTTTTTCTACAATCGTGACTTTCCAGGTCAAGGCCGGCCGAAGTACATCAAGAACCAGTTTGGCGGTGCTGGAGGCGGGCCCATAAGGAAGGATAAGACTTTCTTTTTCGTTGCCATCGACAGGTATAAGCTGCTTCAGGGGACCACCTCCGCGGATAACTTTGTCCCGACCAGTGCAGCACTCACGTACCTGAAGGCCAACGGTGGATCGATTGCCCAGTCTGTCCTCGCTCAATACACGCCCGTAACTTCCGATGCGGCTTGTCCGAATACACCCGGAACGGGCGCTGGCACTGGGGCGAATGGGCTGCCGAACACAGTTGGGTGTCTTTCTTTTACTGATCCCGTGACGACCACCCAAAACGTTTACTTTGGCCGCGTCGATCATAATTTCAGTACCTCCGACCGGCTTAGTTTTACCGCTAACGTCACGCGCTACTCGCAAGTGGACGAATTCGGCGGGGGCAGCATACTGACCTCCGGGCCAATCTCCGGCGTAACCAGTCTGAATTCCCACAATCTGGCGGCCATCGAAACGCACACTTTTAACCCGCGCTTGTTCAACGAGGTGAACCTCTCTCACAACCGTTTCTACAATCCGTTCATTGAAGGGAATCCCTCTAAACAGTCGGCTCCTGAAATCGTCGTGGACAATCAAAACGAGGGCTGCCTCGGTTACAATTTTGGTCCCGGTGAAGGTGGCCAGATTGAGTCCTTCGTTCAGGACCGCTGGGCGCTCCAGGACAATCTCACCTGGACACGGGGACGCCACGCCATAAGGATGGGTGGTAACGGTTCCTACGGCATCCTGTACCGCAATTGGGATCTCGGCCAGCCAGGCTACTACGAGTTCGGTGAGCTTTACGCCATCAATCAGGGCTCCGCGAATGGGCCGGGGCCCGCAGGCACAGGCTGTGCCGCTAACGCACTGATAACGCCGGCATGCGATCCCGGTAGCAACAGCACAGCGGCCAAGAATATTCCGGTATTGCAATCCAATGGCACGATCGCGAACGTGGTGCTCCAGCCCAACTCTAACTTCGCGGGCGACTACCCATACTTTCAGGAATCCTCCATTAATCCGGCCACGGGCGCCAAAGCCGACGCCTATCGCCACTACACTTACCATGATTACGCGGTCTTCATTCAGGACGACTGGAAAGTCACCCCGCGGCTGACCCTGAACCTTGGGGTACGCTGGGAGCGCTTTGGTGCTCCGGCCGAAGATCATGGGAATCTGGCGCAACTCTCGAACTTCAACTGCAACATTCTCGTCGCTTCTTGCGTCGCTGGCGCGGTGACCGCTCCGGTCGCCCGCATGTGGACTACTCGAAACGGCGACATCGGACCGCGCTTCGGTTTTGCCTGGGACGTTTTTGGAAATAGCAAGACCGCCCTTCGCGGGGGCTACGGTATTTACTATGACCGCATCTTTGACAACATTTGGTCGAACGGCGCTTGGAATCCACCGTTCTACGCCTTGCTCGATGTTGAGGCCGATAAGGCCAATAACTCCGTTTTCTATTCGAACCCTGATAGTGCCGGTGGCGCTTACAATCCTGCTAACCCCATTCCGCGGCCCGGAACGCCGGTCTCGATCCGCGCCATGGACATCAACATGCACGACTCCTCCAGCCAGAACTATTATCTGGGGCTGGAACACCAGTTCTTCGGGGGCTTGCTGCTCCGCGCAAGCTACCAAGGCTCCATGGGGCGCCATTTGCCCATGTTGGAGAACTACAACCGCGAGGATGGAATAGGGTACAATGCCAAGCTCACAGCAGTACGTCCCAACCCGCTCTACACTGGCTTCAACTACCGATCCAACAGTGTAAGTTCCAACTACAACTCGCTGGTCGTGGAAGCCGAGAAGCGCATGAGCCACGGCTTGCAATTTCAGACCGGATTCACTTGGTCGAAACTTCTGGATGTGAATTCGGAATTGTTCGCGGGCTGCTCGACTATTGGTGGCATCACGGGAACTACAGCCCCCTATTACTACATCTCGAACGCCAATCCGAGGCTGAATTATGGCCGCGGTGCAGAAGATCATAAGTTCTCGTATAAGTTCAATACGACCTACGAACTGCCATTCCTCAAGAGTGAAAAAGGCTTCGTCGGCCATGCCTTGGGGGGCTGGTCTCTCGGCAGCTTCTTCCAGTTCTACGGCGGCCATCCCGTCGATGTTTACGATGGCAGCGCCGCCATTCGCGGGAGAGACAGCACGGGGGCATTTGTCCTCGACCCGAATGGCGTCCCTTACAATGTCGGAGGCGACTACAACTTGGATGGTGTTGCCAATGATCATCCGGTATTTATCGGTTCCAGCCTAGGCTCCGTCTATAGTGGGAACAACCCGGCAGATGGATTCTTCACCGACAACCACAAGATCGGATGCGGTTTTCCAGGGATGCCAGCGAATATTTCGACAAGCGCAAGTTCTAGCGCTTGCACGTCGACGCCGAACACCCTGTTTGCCAACCCGGCGTACCCAACTTCGGGGTTGCTCTATGAGCGCTTCGGCACCCTCGGTCGAGATGTTTTTCATGGACCAAAGTTCGTGTCCACGGACTTGAGCCTGAGGAAGACGTTCAGGCTGACCGAAAGAATGAACCTCCGTGTCAGCGCGGAGGCTCAAAACCTGTTTAACCATCCGAACTTCGACTGCATGATTACCAACTTGAATAGCGCAAGCTTCGGCCAAGCCAAGTGTCTTGTGGGAACGGCGTCACGCGTGATGTCACTCAGCGGGCGGTTTTCCTTCTAACCTTCTTCCGCAGTTCTTTCCGAACTGCGCTCTGATTTGGCGTAGCACCAGCGGGGAGAGCCCAACAGGCTCTCCCCGCTTTCTTTTGGTGTGCCGAGCAGGATCGACAGCTTGGAGGTGCAAGCCCTCCTCACAACCATGGAGGTGAAGTGATAGCCAAGCGCAAGGGTGAAATAACACCTGCCGCGAGGCGGGGCCTCTAAGAAGCGCGGAGCAAAGACGCGAGCCGATGAACAAGAACTGGATATGAGGCAGGCAGTGTTCGGGCGAGCTTACCCTTGAGCCGGTCTTCGCGGTGATCACTTCTTACATTTTAATTCGCGAACGGCTGGACCGGCGTGCGCTGCTCGGCGCGTTGTTTGTTCTGGCTGGAATTTTCGTTGCCGAAATTCCTGGTCCGCCCGCCGCGCCGGAATCACCCGAGCCGATCTTCGAAGGAAGGATTTACTTTCAGCCTTGGTGGCACAACGAAAAACCTTCCGAATAACTCCGTTCAATGCAAAAGCTAAAAACTCAAAATGAAAACCAGAAACTGACAACTGCTTCAGCGGCCGTTGGAATAATTTTTTACGTCAACCGTATCGAACATTGTGGCGGTGGCCGGGTGCGTTCTTTCGTAGTCGGTGATGTCAGGCTCGTGTTGCAGGGTGGTACCGATGTCGTCGAGGCCTTTGAGCAATACTTCCTTGCGCGAGGGAACAATTTCAAATTTGAACATGAGGCCGTGTTTGTCGGCGATGGTCTGGTTCGGAAGATTCACGGTGAGCGAATAGCCTTCTTCTTTTTCGGTGCGCTTGAAAAGTTCCTCCACTTCCGCTTCGCTGAGCGTGGCGGGCAGGATGCCGTTCTTGAAGCAATTGTTGTAGAAAATATCGGCGTAACTTGGCGCGATAACGACGCGGAAGCCATAGTCCTTCACGCCCCACGGTGCGTGTTCGCGGCTCGATCCGCAGCCGAAATTGGCGCGCGCCAGCAAAACTGAAGCACCCTTGTAACGCGGAAAATTCAGGACGAATTCCGGATTTGGTTTTTCACCGGGGAGATAGCGCCAATCATAAAAAAGGATCCGCCCAAATCCTTCGCGCGTCAGCGCTTTGAGGAATTGTTTCGGCACCATCTGGTCGGTGTCCACGTTGACGCGGTCGAGCGGCATCACCATGCCGGTGTGAGTGGAAAACGGTTGCATGCGAGTCAATCTCCCAAAACTTGAAATTTCTCAATTTCGCCAAACGCGGTCCAATACGCGGCGCCCTTTTCTCTCTTTCCGTCCGAACGATTGGTGGAAATCAAGATGTAAGTAACGCCACAGCAGGGCTCGGGACTCGAGCAAACCGTCAACTCCTGCAGACGCATTTCAAGCGATTCTCCGTCTGCGAGATCGACGCGCATCCGCTTGCCGACGTGCCCTTGACTGAAACCGCGTGTGTCCACCGGCATGTTCAAGGCACCCTACTCGACAGCAGCGACGCCGTCGAGTGAACGTACATCCACGAAATGGCCGGCGATAGCCGCGGCGGCGGCCATGACCGGGCTGACCAGGTGCGTGCGGCTGTCTTTGCCCTGGCGGCCTTCGAAATTGCGATTGCTGGTACTGGCACTGCGCTCGTGGGGCGGCAGGACGTCGGCGTTCATACCGATGCACATGCTGCAGCCGGCATCGCGCCACTCGAACCCCGCGGCGGTGAAAATCTTGTCGAGGCCTTCTTTTTCGGCCTGCGTCTTGATGCCGCGAGAGCCGGGGACAATCAATGCTTGCTTGATCGATTTCGCAATGTGCTTGCCTGCCACAAAATGCGCAGCAGCGCGAAGATCATCGAGACGTGAATTGGTGCACGAGCCGATGAAAACGCGATCCACGGGGATATCCACGATGGGAGTGCCAGCCTTCAGGCCCATGTATTTGAGGGCGCTTTCCGTGGCTTTCTGGTCGTTGAGATCCTTGAAATCGTGCGGATCGGGAACGCGGGCGGTGACGCTGGTGACCATGCCGGGATTCGTGCCCCAGGTGACTTGCGGAGCGATCTGCTCGGCTTGCAGCTCGACCTTCATATCAAAGTGCGCCCCGCCATCGCTCTTGAGCAGCTTCCAGCCGTCCACGGCTTCCTGAAACGCTTTGCCGCGCGGGACGAAGGGGCGCCCTTCGAGGTACGCGAAGGTGGTTTCGTCCGGCGCAATCATTCCGGCGCGTGCGCCGCCTTCGATGGTCATGTTGCAGACGGTCATGCGCCCGTCCATGGATAGGGAGCGAATAGCTTCGCCGCCGTATTCCGCGACGTGGCCGTTGCCCCCGGCGATGCCCGTTTTTCCGATGATGGCGAGGATGAGATCTTTTGCGGTGACACCTTTGGGACGCTTGCCATGCACGAGAATGTGCAGCGTCTTCGAGCGCGACTGCACGAGACATTGCGTCGCGAGTACATGCTCGACTTCGCTGGTGCCGATACCGAAAGCCAGCGTGCCGAATGCACCGTGCGTGGAGGTGTGGCTGTCGCCGCAAACAATGGTCTGGCCGGGCTGCGTGATGCCGAGTTCCGGGCCGATGATATGCACGATGCCCTGATTCTTGCTGTTCATGTCGAACAGACGCACTCCGGATTCACGGCAGTTCTTTTCGAGGGCATCGAACTGCAGCTTGGCATCGTTATCGAGAATGGGCAGGGTGCGGTCGGTGGTGGAGACGGAATGGTCCATCACCGCGAAAGTGAGATCGGGGCGGCGGACCTGGCGTCCTTCGGCGCGAAGCCCGGCGAAGGCCTGGGGCGAGGTGCCTTCATGGATGAGGTGGCGGTCAATATAGATGATGGAGGGCTGGCCGGGATCTTCGCGAACCACGTGGGAGTCCCAGATTTTCTGATAGAGCGTTTTAGGTGTCATGAGAGTTCACTCCGAATTCTAGCACTCCTGCGGTGAGAGGCAAATGGAAGGACAGCGCGAGAAGGGAAGTGACCGAGCAAAGCGCGCCGGCCGGAAACAGTCAGGTTCAGAAACACCCGGAATGACAGCAGTGATTAGCACACGTGTTAAGTGCGTATTAGGGTAGCATTTACAAGGAGCTGTAAGATATTGAAACGTAATGGGTTAGGCGGAGACTGGTATTTCATAAAAAGGCAAGAAAAAGCTTGCATGCGATCTAGTGTTATAGTTAACTATAACACTGCTGGCTGGTCATGGTGATCTCTCGCAGCCGAGTTCGCGACGGGAAACTCTGATCCGCAAGCAAGTGAAGCTAAAGGAGAAGAAACATGAAATCCCGTCGTTTTATGCTGTCCGTTGTGCTGATGTCGATGTCGCTCTCAACCGTGGCTGTTGCCCAGACCGACGCGCCAAAGTCCGAAGCGCAAAAGTCTTTCGACGCCCTTAAAACCCTGGCAGGTTCCTGGGAAGGCCGGGTGGCAACTCTCCCGCAAGAACCCTCCATCGAAGGCAAGCTCACGCAGGTCTCGCTTCGCGTGACGTCCATGGGTAACGCAATGGTGCATGAGATGACGGGAGCCGGAAGACCTGACGATCCGATCACCATGCTCTATCTGGACGGGGACCGTTTGGTCTTGACGCATTATTGCGATGCCGGGAATCGGCCGCGCATGGTCGCCAGGACGTCGCCCGACGGCAAGACGGTGGAATTTGATTTTATGGATGTTGCCGGGAGCACCCAGTACGGACATATGCACCACGCAATCTTTACCGTGATTGACGCGAACCATCACACCGAGGACTGGACGTACATGATGCCTGGGGACAAGCCGATCCACGCGCACCTCGACTTGCAGCGCACAAAATGACGCGGAACGTATCTTTGGTGAAGCTATCTGGAAAACGTGATGGACCGTGAGTGGAATGACAGTCAGCCGATTTACCGCCAGCTTCGCGACCGGGTGGTCGCGATGATACTCGACGGCGTGCTCAAGGAAGGCGATCCGCTGCCGTCCGTGCGCAATGTCGCAGCGGAAAATCGGGTCAATCCGCTCACGGTTTTAAAGGGCTATCAACAACTGGTGGACGAAGGGCTTGTGGAGACCAAACGAGGCTTGGGCATGTTCATCAACGCCGGCGCGCGCAATCTGTTGCTCGAGGGCGAACGGCAGAAGTTTCTTGGCGAGGAATGGCCGAGGATCTACGCCACGATTAAGCGGCTCGGCCTGACCCCGGAAGAACTGTTGAACGGTGGCACAAGCCGCCGGTCGTCGAAGGCTACATCGAAGCCGGATGCGGGAAACGAGGAGCGCTAAGCCATGGCATGCATCGAAGCACGCGGTCTCCGTAAGGCGTTCGGCAAAACCATCGCGTTGGACGGCATCGATTTGCGGGTCGAAGAGGGCCGCATCCTCGGACTCATCGGCCCCAACGGCGCGGGCAAGACTACCGCGCTCAATGCGATTCTCGGACTCATCCCCTATCAGGGAGAACTGCAGGTGCTCGGACGCGATCCCTGGACCGAGCGCGATCAGCTGATGCGCGACGCCTGCTTCATTGCCGATGTGGCTGTGCTGCCGCGCTGGATGCGGGTTTGGCAGGCTCTCGACTACCTCGCGGGCGTGCATCCGCGATTCGATCGCGCGAAGGCGGAAGGCTTTCTTCTGAAGACCACCATCAAGCGCGCCAGCAAGGTCAGGGAATTGTCGAAGGGCATGGTGGCGCAGTTGCACCTTGCTCTGGTCATGGCCATTGACGCGAAATTGCTGGTGCTGGACGAGCCGACGCTGGGCCTGGATATCCTGTATCGCAAGCAGTTCTACGATTCGCTGCTGAACGATTACTTCGATCGCAGCCGCACTATCGTCGTGACCACTCACCAAGTGGAGGAGATCCAGGACGTCATCACTGATCTCATGTTCATCAACCGCGGCCGCATCGTATTCGATTGCAGCATGGAAGAATTCGAGTCGCGCTATGTGGAAGTGATGGTGAATCCCGAGCAGATCTCCGCGGCACGGGCGCTGAAGCCGATTCACGAGCGCCAGGTGTTCGGGCGCAGCATCCTGCTGTTCGATCGTGTCGATCGCCAGCAACTCGCCGCGCTGGGCGACGTGCGCACGCCGAGCATCGCCGACTTGTTTGTTGCCGTGCTGGGCAATCAGACCGGCGAGGGCCAAGGAGCGGCTCGATGAGTACTCCATCGAACGTCATGCCCCGGTCTCCCCAGGAACCGCAAGTAACCGCGCCTGCGGTCCCGACCGCCAGTCGGCGGATGTACTGGTTGGTGCGGCGCGAATTGTGGGAGCACCGTTCGATCTATATCGCCCCGCTGGCCGTCGCCACCGTTTTTCTGTTCGGCTTCTTGATTGCGTTCACGCTCAGCCCGGTGCATCGGCACGAGCCGCTCGACATGCCGTACGAATTAGCGGCGGGTCTGATCATGGGGACGGCTTTTATCGTCGGGATTTTCTACTCTCTCGACGCGCTGTACGGAGAGCGCCGCGAGCGCAGCATCCTGTTCTGGAAGTCGCTGCCGGTTTCCGACCTCACCACCGTGCTCTCGAAGTTCACCATTCCCCTCATCATTCTGCCGCTGCTCAGTTTCGCCATCACCGTTGCTACGCAGTTCGTCATGCTGATACTGAGCAGCGCAGTGCTGCTGGGTAGCGGACTGGGCGTCGGGACACTGTGGGCACGGATGTCGTTCTTCCACATGTCACTGATGCTCCTCTACCATATTCTGACCGTTCATGGACTGTGGTACGCGCCCATCTATGGCTGGTTACTGCTGGTTTCAGCTTGGGCGCCACGCGCGCCATTTATGTGGGCGTTCTTACCGCCGTTCGTGATCTGGGGAGTCGAGAAGGTTGCCTTCCGAACTTCGCATTTCCTCGCCTTGCTGCAGTACCGCTTGATCGGACCGCAGCCTTCCACCACGCCGTCAAGCGGCGCCCTGATGGACATGCTGTCAGCGCTCACTGCCGCGCAATTTTTCAGCACGCCGGGTCTGTGGATCGGCCTGGCGATCGCCGCGGCATTCCTCGCGGCGGCCGCCCGGTTGCGTCGCAATCGGGAGCCGATCTGATCATGCAATCTTCATGCAATGCTTCGCGTAGTGAGAAACGGATAGCAACAAAGCCGAAATGTTTAATTTGATGCTCAGGAGGACCTATGGAACCACTTGTTAGTGTGAGCTGCTCAGCGACTGAATGTAGTTCTCTTTCAACCAGTGCTCCGATTTGGCAAGACATCCTGGCACAGGCGATGACCGGCGAGATACTGGCCGCGATGAACTACGCTTCCTTATCGGAAATATGTGACGATCCCGCAGAAGTAGCCGATGCCCTGGAGCATGCGGAGGGCGAACGAGGGCATGCTGCCGCGTTCGCTGCCGCGGGCCGCGGGATTGGAGTGGACGTCTCCAATAACGTGGACGCCAAGCATTGGAAGCGCCTCCGCGACGCATTCCTGCGCTGCATCACCGAGCGTGACTTCATTGGCTGCCTGATCGTCCAGGAGATCATGCTGGAATCCTTCGCCGTCGCAAGCTATTCACGCGTCGGAAAGGTGGCGCCGGGGAGGCTCGGCGAAACCTTTGCGCGTATCGCAGCAGAGGAAGAAGAGCACATCGGTCACGCGATGGCGATTCTCAGAGCGGAGCGAGCCTTGGACTCGCAGCGCTTCGACGACAAGGTCCATCGGCTGCATCTGGAGGTGATGACCACCCTCGCGCAGATGCTGGCAAAAGAATGCAAGGATGGACACTGCGAAGTGTGCCACGGCAGCTGTGTAAAGCCATCGTTGTTCGAGGTCAGCTTGTCTGCAGCCGAGCTTCGCGGAGCGTCGCTGCAGCAATATCTGAAGACGCTAGACTTGCTCGGGATACCCGGGGAGGTAACACTTCTATGGGTGGCTCAGTTGCCGGTATAGCAGGTAGAGAGCGGACTGCCGACGTCGATTTCGCTCTGATCGGGCATCCAGAGAGTTGGAGAGCGGCTGCGGACGTACTCGGTCGCCTGCGCGGACCGGAGCGTACGCCTCTGCCCGACGACGAAATCAAGGACATCCTTCCCTGGATTCCGCCCAGAGCAGTCTGCCACGTTGACGTCCGATCGACCCTCCGCACCAAGAGCGGGGGCGCGAAGGCGCACGGCGTGTACATCGACTCTTTTATTCCTCCCGACCGTCTGGAAGCCGCCTATGTGCACGAGAACATCGCCCGAGTTCGAGGGGCGGCGGCCTGCGCGATCAAGGCAGGAGCCAAGATCGTAAGTCTCGGCGGATTCAGCTCCATTCTGATCGAGGGCAACTTCGATCAGCTTCCGGAAAGACACGGTACGGTCTTCACGACGGGCAATACGCTGACAGTTGCTTTCATCCTTCAGGCCATCAAGAAGATGTGCGCGCTGGAAGGCCGGAACCTCTCTACATCAACGCTGCTCATCGTTGGAGCAACAGGAGATGTGGGCTCCGGCTGCGCCCGTTGTTTGGCGCCGCTCGTGAGGCGCGTGCTGCTCAGCGCACGCAACGTGGAGCGACTACGCAGGCTGGCAGCGGAGCTGCAAGCCCATGGGGTTCAGGTGGAGATCGGGACGGATCTCCAGCGATTCCGAGCGGAGGCCGACGTCGTCGTCTGCGCCGCGAGTCTGGCGTCCCCATCGCTTCTGCTTGGCCGCATCGCGCCGGAAGCACTCGTTTGCGATGCGGGCTACCCAAAGAACTTGTCTCCAAGGGCAGAGATGCTTGGCGCTACAGTCTTCTTTGGAGGTCTGGGACAGATCACTGGCGGAATGAAGTTCGCGCCGGATTTTCGTGGAATTCTGAACCGCCATCCGTTCCCCGATGTGGTCCATGGATGCCTACTCGAAGGCATGGCTCTTGCTCTCGAGGGCCGGTTCGAACCCTTCTCTCAAGGAAGAGGGTCCATCACTCCGGAGCGGGTCGAGGAGATAGAGGCAATTGCTGCACGGCATGGAATCTATCTCGCACCGCTCTACAACTCCGATGGGCCAGTCGAGGACGGACTTCAAATGCCAGGCGGAATGCTCGAGAGGATGAGTGCTTCTTCGGAGTCGGCCAGTCTAGGATGAAAAATGGGATTTCGCCCCTATTGTTTTTTCCTATTTACGCTGGGGCCATGAAACACCAAATGCTGAATGGCCTACAGGGCGTTCTAGCTTCTATTGGGTGGCCACGGCATGGTTGACCGTCAGGCGCAGAGGTGGGCAAGCGGGCCTTTTCGATCACGGCTTTCCTGCCGCTGCTGATATTGATGATTTTCTGGCTGTTGCGGCTTGTTCACAGATAAGAATAGCGCGGTGCTCCGCAATGAATCCTGGCCCGAATACGCAAGGTGAAAATCTAGTAAGAAACGGAAATGAAGTTCTTGCCGCCGCTGGCAATTCTTCTCGTTGTGGGCAGCTTTAGACCGCGGGAAAGATGGCCCGTTCAAAACGAGAAGGTGAGCCCCGATTTGTTACTGCAGAGCGAGGCTGGCCGTGGTGCAGCCGGAGCCGGACGAGTCGTAGTGGATGACGCCGGTCTGGTCGCTACAGTACATGGTCTGACCAGAGGCGCCGAGAGTCTGGGGCGTGCCCGTTACCTGGAAACTGATCGAAGGAACGGCACCGTCGCCTGTCCAGACAAAGGAATATCCGCTCTTGGCACCCTGGGCCAGGACGTCATCGATCAAACAGGACTGGGTAGAAGAAGCCGAACAAGGATTCGCGCCCCCAAGAGCGGTCAGCTGGGCTGGGAAACCCTGGTCGGGATAGGTGATGGAATAGGTGACTGCGGCGGTGTTGATCACCCGAAGGGAGGCCACTGCGGAGGCCTCATTGGCGCGGAGGCGGGAGCGAAGGAAGTTGGGAACAGCAATCGCAGAGATGATTAAAATTACCGCCACCACCAGTAGCAGTTCGATTAAAGAAAAGCCCTTCTGATTTCGCATAAGTCCCCCTGAAGATAGCACTCAGCACAAACGTCCTGCGGGGACCCAAGACCGCCAAGATTTAGCCCAGGCGGATAAGAAAGACTTCCTTATTCTATCTCACTTTGAAAGAGAAGTAATACGAAGAAAGTAAAGTCGCCGGGCAGCGCGTTACTGTCGGTACCGGGACTTTCTCTAAGCATTGGTCGTATGGCAGCGTGACCTGGTCTGCATGCACAAGCTGCCGCGGCGCCATCAGAAAGCGCGCCCATAGCTGAAGAAGGGCAACGAGGGCGAAACGAGACGCGCCGCTCTAGAAGACTCAAGTGTAGGACAAAGTGTTGGACGGGGCCGAGCGTCGTGATAGAAGTGGGCAGTGGACGGAGGCGGCGTCGTGAAAAAGGAAAAGGTGAAGTGGGGTGTTCTGGGTGCCGCGTCGATTGCGACCAGGAAAGTGATTCCGGGAATGCAGAAGGGGGAGTGGAGCGAAATCGCGGCGATTGCGTCGAGGGATTTAACGAAGGCAGAGCAGGCGGCCAGGAAGCTAGGGATCCGCAAGGCGTACGGGTCGTATGAAGACCTCTTAGCCGACGCCGAGATTGAGGCCATCTACAACCCTTTACCGAATCACTTGCATGTACCCTGGTCCATCAAAGCGGCGGAGGCGGGAAAGCATGTGCTGTGCGAGAAGCCGCTGAGTTTGACGGTGGCCGAAGCGAAAACGTTGCTGGCAGTGCGAGAGCGCTGTGGGGTGAAGATTGGCGAGGCCTTCATGGTGAAGACGCACCCGCAGTGGCTTAGAACTCGTGAATTGATTCAGAAAGGCGTGATCGGAGATTTACGCGCGATCGTCGGAGCGTTCAGCTACTACAACCGTGATCCTGAAAACGTGCGCAGCAAAGTGGAATGGGGCGGAGGCGGAATATTGGATATCGGGTGCTACCCGATTACGACTTCGCGGTTTATCTTTGGGGAGGAGCCAGCGCGCGTGGCGGGAGTGATTGAAAGAGATCCGGATTTCAAGACGGACCGGTTGGCTTCAGCAATTCTGGAGTTTCCATCGGGGCAGGCGGTGTTTGTGTGCAGCACGCAGTTGGTACCCTACCAGCGGATGCAGTTTTTGGGGACGAAGGGGCGCATTGAGATCGAGATACCATTTAACGCGCCGCCGGATCGTGGGTGCAGAATTTTTATTGATGATGGGCGCGATGTGTTTGGCGAGGGAATTCGGATAGAGACGATTCCGGTTTGCGACCAATATACGGTGCAGGGCGATTCGTTTTCGCGGGCGATTCGGGAGGGAGGCGAGGTTCCGGTGCCGCTGGAGGATGCGATTGCGAATATGGCGGTGATTGAAGCCGTGTTCCGGGCGGGGGAATCGGGGCGCTGGGAACGGCTGTAGAGAGCACGGAGTAGGCAGTACAGAGAGAAGAGAAAGAGACCGAGATGGCGATCCGAACGGTATTGCAACTGGGAGATCCTGGGTTGCGGGAGGTTGCGAAGAAAGTGGGCGACCCGGCAACGGGGCTGATTCGCGCGCTCGTTGAGGATTTGGCGGATACGCTGGCTTATTGGCGAAAGGCGACGGGCTACGGGCGCGGAATAGCGGCGCCGCAGATTGCTGTGAATTTGCGGGTGATTTTTCTTCGGCTGCCGGGAGAACAGCCGTGGCCGATAGTGAATCCGGAAATTATCTGGCGCAGCCCGGAAAAGATCCTTGTGTGGGATGCGTGCCTGAGTTTCTTGTCGATCTTCATGCAAGTGGAGCGGCACCGCGAGATCACTGTGCGGTATCAGGATTTGAGCGGTCAGCAGTGTGAAGTTCACGCAGGAGAAGAGCGGAACCTCTCGGAACTACTGCAGCACGAGATCGATCACTTGGATGGGATTCTGGCGGTGGACCGCATCACGGATATAAGAACGATGTGCACGCGCGAAGAGTTTGAAAAGAGATATCGGGCCGGGAGTCCATATGCCATGGAAGCTACGGGAAAGAAGCAATGAAGTAATGCGGGGCGCCGAGGCTGGAGTGGGAAGGGCGGAAGAGATGAGCGAGGTCTATTACACCAGATTCGAAAGCCCTGTCGGATCGCTGCTTCTGGCGGGCGATCGGAAGGCGCTGCGACGCGTGAGTTTTGCAAGCAGCAAGCGTAGAGAGCCACTGCAGGCGGACTGGAAGCAGAATCGGGCCGCATTTGCCGAAGTCATCCGCCAATTGCAGGCGTACTTCCGCGGAGAACTGAAAGAATTCGATCTGCCTCTGGCGATGGAAGGAACGGAGTTTCAACTTCACGTGTGGCATGAACTGCGCGCGATTCCCTACGGAGAAACGATTTCGTACGCGCAACTCGCCGTGCGCGTCGGCAATCCCAAAGCCGTGCGCGCCGTGGGCCTGGCGAACGGGAGCAATCCCATTCCCATCATCGTGCCCTGCCACCGCGTCATCGGCAGCAATGGCAGTCTCACGGGCTTTGGCGGCGGCCTCTCGATGAAGAAGAAACTTCTCGAACTAGAAAACAAGCAATTGAGTTTGCTGTAGCTATCTTTCGACCGTACGGGTTCCTTTCCGCGAACCCACGCCGTAAAGCAGCAAACCAATAGCGTTGGCTCCTAGAATTACGGAAACCGTTTTAATCGAGTACGCTGTTGGATTGGCCACCGGGATGATCGGGAAGGCGGAGAGGAAAACGAAGAGCAGCGATACAAGAAACCCCGACAATGCCGCGAGTCGCAGCCAGAGTTTGGGCCGTAATCCGGTTTCCTTCCTTGCCAGCAGCGGAATCGCAAACATCGCCAGATAGGCGATGCCATAAAACGTGAAGGCCAGAATTTGGAGCAACTCGAAAGCCTCCTGCTCCCCGACGCCGATCAATGTAGCTAGGCTCGCCAGGGCCGCAACTGCCCCGAGAAATAAAATCGAATTCACCGGCGTGCGGTGTTTCGGATGCAGCCTGGTGAACCATTCGGGCAGTAGATGATCCCAGCCGGCGACCATCGGTAGACGCGAGTTACCAGCGAAATTCAGCCCAAAAGTAGAAAGGTAGTTGATCAGCAGGAACCCGATTGAGAGTGGTACGAGAAATGAAGCGTATCGAATTCCCTGGAGCCCCAGGCTGAGCGCTTGGGGAATGGGGGCAACCATATCGGCTGAATTTGGAGAGACGAAAGCGAGAATCCCACTTGTACCGAAGACATACAAAAGGGCGATGGGAACTGCCGTCAGCGATATGGCACGGGGCAGAAATCTGGCGGGGTTGTGGGTTTCTGAGGAAAAAATTGCCATGTATTCCAGACCGCAAAGCGCACCGAAAGTCATTTTGCTGAAAACGCTGAGCGTGAAAAGCGACAGGGGTGGCACCGTGAAGCGCAGCGGATGATACTCGAATTGCAGATCCGCCGCGTGTTTAATGAATGGGGTGACAGCCAGGGTCACAACCGTCACGATAGTAAGGATACTTCCGACGTTGGTGAGCCATTTGCTAAAACGAAGCCCGACACGCGCCAGAAGCATCAGAAACCCGATGGTAACTAACGAAACGACAGAAATAATCCAGTGGCTCGATTGCATCCATGCAACGCGAGGCCCGATGGCGTACACCAGGTAGTTGACCGTCACCATCCCCATGACGCCCACGTACAGCGTGTTGAACACCCAGAGATTCCAGGCAACGAGAAATCCCGCGCGATCATTAAATGCCAGGCGGGCCCATTCGTAGAGGCCGCCTTCAAGAGGCAGGCGGCGATTCAGGTGCGTGACCACGAGGGCTTGCGGAACAAAGAAGAAAAGAAGGGCAATCAGCCAGAGCAGTACGTGCGAATTGCCGGCTTTGAGGGCTGTCCCGAAGAAATCAGGCACGACCACGAACAGCAGGCACGCAAGCGCAAGATCGCCGAGGCGCAGTTCTTTGCGCAACTCTGCGCTGCGCGTTTGGATTGTGGTTGCGGCGGTCCCAAGCAGGTTGGAGGTTCGAGTGGTCAAAGTGCTGGCGCGTGCCTCGGACGGATTTTGTGGGACACCGTCAAGAAATGAGGTGCGCTAGTTTGCATCGGGCCCTAGAAGGAATCAATCTTTTTCGTTTTGCGAGTCGTTGGCGTGGTCTTAAATCGAATCCGAGAGCCAAGACGGAAAAAAGAGAAGAGCCCCGCCACACGGCGGGGCTCTTCGTTGCGTGAATGAAAAGGCAGCCTAAGCGGAAGCGAAGTTCACTTGCCACCGAGTCCGATGTCGCTGCCGATGCCGGTGCAGAAATCCCATCTTTCCAAAGTAAAGCCCATATAGATGCCGCACGTGCCGTAGCGGATATGGTGGAAATTATCGCGGTCTGAGAAAATGTGCCTGTAGATCAGGGCGTTTTCGTCCTGGCTCGAGGAAGCGAACTTCCCGGCCGCATTGATGATACCCGCCAGAGAAGGAGCGGAGACGCTGGTCCCTCCGACGATGAACCATCCGCCGGGTCCGCCGAAGAATAGGTTGGTATCCAAAACCCATACGCCGGTAGCGGGGTTCGCGTCAAAGGAGAAGTCCGGCGTGCCTCGGGAGTTGCCGACAATGTCCGCGATGCCGTCCTGAAAGTGCGGGCGAGCTTCGTACAGGCTTGGTCCGCCCCCAGCATCCTGCCAGGTATTCTCCAGCAGGAATTCGCCGGTGTTCTGATCACGAGACAGCGTTGTGCCTCCAGCCGAGACGATGTTTGGCGAAGCGCTCGGCCATCCAGTGCCCGGGCTGTCCCCGGAAGATGCGATATACACAACGCCGGGAGTCGTAAAAAGGCCGTCAAGCAGCGTTTCCTGGGTGAATTCCCCGCTGCCCCAACTCATGGAGACTTCACCGCCACCATTCGTTGCGACCAAGTTCGACGCTACGGCCACCGCTTGGGACAGATCGGTGAAGCTGTTCGTCGTGGCTTCGACCAGAAAGATTTTGGCATTTGGCGCCATGGCGTGGGACCACTCGATATCCAGCGAGGCTTCGACTTCCCACCCGCCGCTCGGATCCAGCCCAGGTTGCGCGCCAGAAGCGTAGACAACGGTGAAATCGGCAGGCGGCAAGCCGAACTGGGCGGAGAACGCCGCAAGGTCGGCCGCCGCGTTTGGAGTATCAAACGCGTCTACGATAGCGATGGCACCGGAGCCGCCCGTAGGATTGTCCGTGGTTTCGTTGGGATTGCAGCCACGCTTGGGATGGGGAACCAGCCGATAGATGCATGCGATCGAAGCCGGCGTCTCGAAGAAAAGGCCTGCGAACGGCGGAAGTTCGCGGGGTTGCGGTGTGCCGGTGAGGACGCCGCCTTCCGGCATCATGACTCGAAGGTGAGTATGGGCCCTAATGCCGTTGTCGCCGGCCCGCGCCACACTCGATTCCGGGATAACGACGTGCCCTTTTCTGGATTGATTTTGCGCCGCGCTGACCTGCGCGAAGCAAAGCGAAAATGCAACTGCGAAGATTGAGAGAAACCACCCCTTACTTCTCATCCGACCTCCTTGCTAACGTTGTCAATCTTTGGATTTGAGACCACTGGTACCTACGTTCATCTTGGCGCGCTCGCGGGGAAGAACCGCAAACCGCAAGAACAGGAACCGCCTGATGGCGCGAGAGTCTATACCTATTGGCTTAACGGGAACAACAACTTTTCGTTGAATTTATTGCAAAAATTGAGGCAGCGGCGAGCTGCCAAGCCATGCAGGTCTGTTTGCACGCGGGGTCTGGCTATCAGGCGATGGACACATTGCGACAGGTCAAGCCGTAACATCAAGGAACGAAAGAGAATGCGCGAGGTGCTGCGGCACTATCCACAATTGGTTGTGTCGGAAGGGAATCTCAATCGGCGATTTGGCGCCCCTGCGTTAGAGCTCTCGAAGCTCTGAGAGCAGGGAAGCTGCGGCTCGAAATGGCGCATGAAACGCCAGAAGGAGCAGAGAAGCGAGAACGTAAATGAGGAGTCGTGGCCTCATGTCGCTACCAACCCGGCTTGGCGGAGAATGTTGCGGCTAACGCCTTCTCGAGAGGGGAGGACTAACACCCGCCCGCGATGGAAGGGACGAGCAAAACGCGGTCGCCTTCTTTGAGCGTGCAGGATTCACCGCCGAGGAAGCGGATATCTTCTTCGTTGAGATAGACGTTGAGGAACTGGCGGATTTGGCCTTGATCGTCACGGACGTGGCGGCCGAGATCAGGGAAGCGGGAGGTGAGTTCGTTGAGGGCTTCGGCGATTGTGGCGGCGCTACAGTCAACTTTTGGCGCGCCGCCGGTGAAGCGCCGGAAGGCCGTTGGGATTTCGATAGTGACGGGCATTAGTTCTGGCTCCTTGATGATGAAAAGTTCTCAGTTCTTATTTTAAGTTCCTAGTAAAAAGAAAATCAAAATCCTGAGATGCGGGTATTTTTCCCTTTCCATGGCTTCTATTGCTCGAGGCGAAATTGCCTCCATTCACACTTTCGCGGCTGCGGCGGTGGCGGTGGCACCGAGTTGCGAATCCAGGTAGGCCTCGAAGGCTTCAAGGCGTGGGGCGATAGCTTCGCTGGCCGGGAATTCGGCGGCGATAGCGTCGGTAGTCTTTAGGCCGTTGCCGGTGATGCACACGACGGTGGTTTCGCCCTGCTGGATGCGGCCTTGGGCGATGAGTTTTTGCGTGACGCCGGCGGTCACGCCGCCGGCTGTCTCGGTGAATATGCCTTCTGATTCGGCGAGGAGCTTGATGGCAGCGACGATCTCTGGATCGGAAATATCCTCGGCCCAGCCGCCGGATTCGCGGATTTGCTTGATGGCAAAGGGGCCGTCGGCAGGATTGCCGATGGCCAGCGAGCGCGCGATGGTATTGGGCTTCTGCGGCTCGAAGCGAGCCAGGTTGCGCTTCACGCCATCGGAAATCGGCGAGCAGCCGGTGGCTTGCGCGCCGAAAAATTTCACGGGCTTCGGCTCGACCCAGCCGAGAGTGACCAGTTCGCGAAACGCTTTCGCAATTTTGGTGATGAGCGAGCCGCCAGCCATGGGCACGACCACGTTGTCGGGAAGCCTCCAGCCGAGTTGTTCGGCGATCTCGTACCCGTGCGTTTTCGAGCCTTCGGAATAGTAAGGACGCAGATTCACGTTGACCAGGCCCCACTGGAAGCGGTCGGCGATCTGCGCGCACAGGCGATTGACGTGATCGTAGTTGCCGTTGATGCGCACGATGCGCGCGCCGTACACCGCGGTGTTGAGCACTTTGGCGGGCTCCAGGTCGGCAGGAATGAAGACGCAAGCGTCGAAGCCCTGCTGTGCCGCCTGCGCGGCGACGGCGTTGGCGAGATTGCCGGTGGAGGAGCAGCCGACGGTGGTGAAATTAAAGCGGCGCGCAGCGGAAAGAGCGGTGGCGACAACGCGATCCTTGAAAGAAAGGGAAGGGAAGCACACAGCGTCATTCTTGAAATAGAGATTCTTCAAGCCCCAGGTTGCGGCGAGTTTGCGCGAAGCTACCAGCGGCGTGCCGCCAACAGCGTTGGGGCCGGTGTAGCCCTCGGGAAGAGGGAGTAGCTCGGCATAGCGCCACATGTTGAAGTCGCGCCCCGCTAGATTCTCGCGGCGAACGGTTTTTTTCAGGGAATCGTAATCGTAAACGACTTCGAGGGGGGAGAAACAGTCTTCACAAAACGAGCGGGGGATGTTGCCCCAGGTTTTGCTGCATTCCCGGCATCGGAGTTCGTAGTTAACAGACATTGTGCTTCACCTTTCAGAGGGCGCGGGCCTAGATAAATAAGGCCGAGGCGGCCGGGCTGAAGCCCGGCCCGCACAAGAGCAAGACTTCGACGTGGAATTCGATTAGGGCAGCAGGGAGGGGGGAACGAAAAACCCTCCGTGCCAAAGTGCTCGGAGGGTCTCAGAAAATCTTCTGGGATACTCGAAAAGCTCTTTAGCAGTTTTTTACGTGGAGCAAGTTGCCCTAAATCGCCACGTGTCGCCGCAACCGCAGCTAAGCCTTTTATGCCTGAAGGGTTAGGAGATGTCAAGTGGGAGTTGAGAGCGGCGAAATTTGGTTTGCGTTGCAAACTAGTTTGCGGGTGGTTTCTGGCGCCGGAAGGGCGCCCGTCGCAACGCGCGCCTCCGACGATGAACGGCCGGTAAGTCCTTTAGTGAATCGATTTATTATACTAGTTTTTGGCAAGAAGCTGGGCCATGGTCTCGGTTTGCGGGCCAATGAAGTGAGTGGCGAGGTTTTGAGCCAGGAGCGGATCGCTCTTGGCGCCGGCGATAGCTTTCTGGGTGTGCTCGCGGTGTTCGGCTTGGGGGCCGGAGAGGGTCATGAGGGCAGCGGCGAATTCCATCTGTGGGTCATCGCCGTCTTGGGAATGGGCGCGCAGGCCGAGAGCCTTCTTCACCAGCGCGTAACCGTCAACACCTGCGGCTGGATTGGGATCCATCCGCATGCCGTCAGTCATGTGCGGCAGATTCTGTCCGAGCCACTGTTTGTATGTTTCGGCGAGATAGCCTACGTCAAACCATGCCAGCGCGTCGGGGTGGCCGGAGGATTCCGCGGAAGTCGCCCGGGCATGCAGCCGCGCGAGAAGTTCTTTAGCTGCCAGTGGGTCTTTGCGCGCGTAGAGCGTGCCGCGGCGAAGTGTTTCCATACGAACGAGGATTGGAGTGTCCGGCCCAAGGATCTCCAGCGTGTCCCGGACGAGGTTCTTCGTGTCGTAATTCTCACCACCACTGAGATTCCAGTTGTGGCTGATCCAGGGCAAGGACTTGGACTGCCCAATGTCAATCGTGTGGCAAATGAGCGGCGGGCCTGCGTGAGCGATGCTCGCGAAGCAGAGCAGTGTTGCGACGAACGAAATTGCGAATCGGGCCGAACGCATCAGTCTGTGTGTCATGGGATTCTAATCTCCTTTCGTGTTGTTCCATCCTTCAGGAAACAAGACGACTGCAGGAAGATAACTGTTAACCACCTACCTGGAGTTTGATCGGGGCTGGGACCAGTCGCGTTCGTAGGTCCGCCAGAGGTAAATGTCGCCGAACCCGAACGAACTCCACCAGGTGTCCAGCATGGTGCGATCGAGGCGTAGGATGCCTTGGCGAGTTACGCCTGCGGGCGGCGGGGCTAGCGAAGCGAGCCGGTCGTAGACGTCGGGGCGATCGGCATCGCTAACGCGCGACAGCAGATGCCAAAGTGTCATGGCGTCGCTCTTGCGGGCATCATTAAGGAGAATGCCGAGCAGGGCTTGGCGCTCCGCCGACGTGATAGATTCAAAGTCGAAGCGAGACAACGCGTCTTGGAACGATGCCGAAGCATCTTCCCTGTACGGTGTCCCCGGACCGATTCTCGGCCGGGTCTTGCAGACAGCGCCGGCGGGAATGAAAGACTCATGGCCGTTCAGCTTGAAACCGACCCAGCCCATAGTGGTTCGCAGCAGGCCGGCTCCGGAATCGTCAACATGCAGCGTGTACACGCAGCCGAGATCGACGGCAACGGCGGAAGGCGTATCCACGACGAATTCACCGGGAGGCGCCCAGATGACGGCGTGAATCGTGCCGCGCTCGAGGGAAAGCCGCTTGTGACCGGGACCGTTGGTGACCAGGCGAACACGCGAGTCCGCGTCCACTTCGACACGGCCCGTTTCATCCAGCGTGATGCTAGCGCGCGAAGAGCTGTCGGTGACCAGCGTTTGGCCAATGCCCAGCTTTCCCGGTCCCGATTTCTCACCAAGGGAACGCCATCCAACGTGAGGCGTGCCTTCGAGACGAGCGACTTCCCACGCGCGACAAAATACACACCCAGGGCAAACAGAAGGGCGGCGGCAACAGCGCCTAGTTGATACGACCACCGCAGGTTAAAAAAGCTCCAGCGCGGCTTCACGGGACGAATCTCTGCGACCTGATCGAATTCGGGCGCCGGCTGATTGTGGCGATACCGCCCCAGCAGGGTTTCGAGTTTTTGGACTTCCGGGTCCGGCTCCCCTGAGCCGTCCCACAAATAATCGTCTTTCATAAACTATTCCTTAGGCTCATGATGCGCCTTTGGCGGTCTCTCGCAACTTTTCGCGCAGCAACTGCATGCCACGACAAAGGTTTACGCGAACCGAACCGTGCGTCAGCCCCGTGCGCGTCGCGATTTCCGGTCCGCTCATCCCTTCGACCAACCGAAGGATGAGCGGCTCGCGGTAGGTCTCCGGAAGGGCACGCACCACCGCCAGAATCACCGCGGCTTCTTGCTGAGAGACGTCGTTGGACATTCGGCTTTCGGCCTGGTCTTCTGAAACCGGTTCGGTGGCTTTCTGGTCAGGAATCGATTTCCTGAAATAATCATTCGCGCGATTCCGGGTGATGGTCCCCAGCCACGCTCCAAAACGAGAAATGTCGCGCAGGGAATGGAGCTGCCGGAGCGCGAGTAGAAACACTTCCTGGACGAGGTCATCGACTTCGCGCGGCGGAACGCGAGCGAGAAGAATGCCGTGGACCATGCGCGCGTAGCGGTCGTAGAGGCGCCCGAAAGCAGCGCGGTCGCCGCCGCGAGCGGCGCTGACGAGCGAGTCCTCCTCGCTCGGCTCGGCGGCAGGCAAGACAGTCACAGCCTGACGTTCCACGCTTGCGGTCCGAAAGTCAACGCTGTATCCCACAGTTAAGCCATCGAGCGCCAATCACCTTACGGGAGTAAGACGCCAAGAGAGACGGAAGTGTTAACAGAAGCGCCTGCTCCATTGAATCCATCTGACAGCTTAGTTGTTGAATCACAAGTGCTTATGACAGCGCGCACGCAAGGGAACCAATGTAAACAACACATTTAGGGTTTCGTGCGTCCAATGGGAGGAGAAGAAAAATCGGAAGGGCCCGGCCAGGAGGACAGTTATCGGTTGGCCGAATCGTTTGCTGCCGAGCAACCCCGTCGAGTCAGCGGTGTTATACTCTGAAGGTTGTGCCCCGGCTGGATTGGGGCTGGCCAATCGGCGTTCAACCGAGACAAAAATGGCTGTGGCCCCTGAACTAGAGGAGTAATAGACATGGGCGAGCAAGTGAGAGAGCTTTTCAATTGGGCGCGGCGCCGCAAGATACTCGCGGGCGTATTCGTCGCGTTCACGCTGGTAGTGGGGATTTTGATCGGGTCGGTCGTATCCGGGCGAGTCTCGGCGATGAAGAGCCTGGGATTTCCGGGCACAACGGCGACGGCTTTGGCGGTGCCGGACCCGGTGCCTTCGTCAAGTTCCTTTGCCCCAATTGTCAATCGCGTGGAACCCGCCGTAGTGAACATCGCCACAACGCAAGTGCTTGAGCGCAAGAAGGGTCCTAGAACGCGCCGCACACAGCCGAACGATCAGCAGGACGATCCCATGCAGGATTTCTTCGACCGCTTCTTTGATGGGCGGCAAGATGGGCCGCCACAGGCCGAGCGTAGCCTGGGTTCAGGCGTGATCGTTGACAAGCGCGGGTACATCCTGACGAACAATCACGTGGTTGAACAAGCGACGAAAATTCAGGTGCAACTGAACGGCGACACCACACGCTACACCGCGAAACTCGTAGGCGCGGATCAGGAAACGGATTTGGCGGTCATTAAGATCGAGGCCAGCAAGGACTTGCCCACGGCGAAACTAGGCAATTCCGATGGCGTGCAAGTGGGAGACTGGGTGTTGGCGATTGGCAGTCCGTTTGGACTGCAGGCTACGGTCACCGCTGGAATTATCAGCGCCAAGGACCGTGGCGGGATCGGCAACCGTCAGTTTCAGCGCTTCCTGCAGACCGATGCGGCTATAAACCCGGGAAATTCGGGCGGACCGCTGGTGGACCTTGCCGGCCAAGTGATCGGGATCAACACGGCGATCATTACCGGTGGGCGCGGCTATGAAGGCGTTGGTTTTGCCCTTCCGTCAACCGCGGCAATCAATGTTTACGATCAAATCATCAAGCAGGGCCGCGTCACGCGGGGATCGATTGGCGTCAGTTTCCAGGAAGAGTTGAGCACCAACGCGATCACCCTCAAGTCATTGGGCGCTACTTACGGTGTAGTGATTGAGGGCGTCGCGCCGGGCAGTCCAGCCGAGAAAGCCGGCTTGAAGGGCGGCGACGTGATTACCAGCGTGAACGGCCAAGCAGTGAAGACCGGGAATGATCTGGTGAACCCGATTGCGCAAGCGCCGATCGGCAGCAAAGTGAAATTAACGTACATGCGCGACCGGGCTCAGAAAGAAACAGTTGCAGAAGTCGGGGACCGCACGCGAGTATTTCCGAATTCGGCCGGTCCGCTGGGTGACCAACCCGGCGAGACAGCGCCTCCGGAGTTCGGCTTACACGTCGAAGAACTCACACCGGACCGCGGGCATCGCGTCGGAGTGGAAGGGCAGAAGGGCGTGCTGGTGACGGAAGTCGATCCGGCTTCGTTCGCCGATGATTTGAATTTCACTCGGGGAGACGTGATTTCGCAGGTCAACGGCGAAGCGGTGAGCTCGGTTGCCGATTACCGCAAGGCCGTGGCCAAGCTGAAGCATGGCGAGGATGTGGTGTTCAAGGTTCTTCGCCGGCAGGACAGTGACCAGATCCTGACGCTCTATCTGTCAGGCAAGGTTCCGTCGGACAGCCAGCAGTAGTGCCCGCAGTAACGGCTGAGCTGAACCACACACTATATTAACTATGCGAGCCCGAAACTCGACTCACCTGGCCCTGACGCTACTCGTAGCGGCGGGGCTGGGTGTTTGCGCAGATTCGGCGCAAGCGCAGTCCGCGACATCCAAGAAGTCCCCCGCTTCCAAGCCGGCCGGCTCAGTGCACCGGTCGAAGTCTTCAAGAAAATCAAGCCGGCGGGAGCGGGGTCAAAAAGTCCCCACTCCCGAGCGCATTTCCGAGATCCAGCAAGCGCTCGCGAAAGACGGCTCATTCCCAGGGAAACCCAACGGGAAGTGGGACGATTCGACGATTGAAGCGACCAGAAAATTTCAGCAAGCGCACGGCCTGAATCCCTCTGGGAAGCTAGATGCGAAAACGCTTCAGCAATTGGGCCTGGGCTCCCAGACCGCAGGAGTTGCGCCGCCCATGCCTCCGGTGAGCTCCTCTTCCTTGGAGAAAGCAACGCCCCCTCAAGCGATCCGCCGCCAAAAGTAATAGGCAGTTCTTCGCGATTGCATTCCATCGACAACTGCATTACAAGTCAGGCCTTGCTTTCCCTGTTTGTGCGCAGACGAAGGGGTACATGTGCCATGAAAACGATGAGGATCTTCCTAACAGTTCTTCTCGGCGCGTTGTGTGCGGGAGGAATTCTTGCGCAGGATAAGACGGCGGTAAAGGCGGTGCGCTTCGGGAAGCTATGGGATGCAAAAGGGAAGCTTTGGACGAATGCGATTCTGATCGTGGAGGGCGACCGCATTCGCGATGTAACGACCGATGCGTCGGCCATCCCGGCGGGCGCGGAAACCATCGATCTCTCAAAATACACCGGATTGCCTGGGCTAATTGACGTGCACACGCACATGACCATCTACACCGACGAGACTCCCGGCGAGCCGATGCTGAAGCAGCTCACGAACAATCCTCCGGCGGTAGAAGTGTTTCTCGCACGCAAAGGCGCACTGCGCACGCTGGAGGCGGGCGTGACGACCGTGCGTGATCTTGGCGCGGATCAGTATATGGACATTGCGATGCGGGATTTGATCAACCGCGGAGAGATGATCGGACCGCGAATGTTCGTTGTTGGCTACGCGCTGAACGTCACAAACGCACCATACAAGCCCGGAATCAATCCGCCGGCGGGCGGAATCGCCGATGGCGTGCCGGAAGTTTTGCGCGCCGTGCGCCAGCAGATCGCCGCGGGCGCGGACTTGATCAAGATGTACGCTTCGACAGGGACAGACGACGATGTAACCGGGTTCGAGACCTACAGTTACGAAGAGATCAAAGCGGCCGTGGATGCCGCACACAAGTTCGGGAAGAAAATCGCGATTCATTCCTACGGCCCCGATGGAGCGCGCGATGCGGTCCGCGCAGGAACGGATTCGCTCGAACACGCCACGGACATGGACGATGCCACGATTCAGGAGATGGTGAAACGCGGAACGTTTTACGTTCCGACGATCGACCACAACCGCTATTACATCGACAACGGAGACAAGATTGGATACGCGCCAGGTTACAAGGAAAAACTGGGAGCGTTCATCCCGCGAAATTTGGAGACCGCGCGCAAGGCCTTCAAGGGGGGCGTGAAGTTTGCGATGGGTTCGGATGCCATCTATACGATGTTCGGACAGAACACTCGCGAGCTGGGCTGGTTTGTGAAAGCGGGAATGACGCCGGAGCAGGCTTTGCGCACGGCCACCAGCAATGCTGCTGAGCTGTTGGGCAAGGAAAAAGAGTTGGGCGCAGTCGCACCGGGATACTTTGCGGATCTGGTCGCCGTAGAAGGGGATCCGTTGTCCGACATCGATGTCGTTTTGAAGAATGTGAAGTGGGTGATGAAGAGCGGGACGGTGGTGGTCGACAAGAAGAGGAATTAAGGCAGCAGCGCAAAACTAGCTGGCGAGAAATTAGCAGCGATTTCCAGCCGTCGCCCGGTCACTGGCGGTGCTCCACGGCCGGTGCCGGGCAATCCCATTTCAAAACCGAAAGTCTCGAGCTCTTCTGTCAAGAAACTCATGGCATCGAGACAGCGGTGGCCAGCACGGAATTGTGGTTGGCACTTGCTGCCAAGCCGATGTACCCGTTCTGCGCCATGCTGATGGTCTGGGTCCAGCCCAGTTGCACGCAGTTTACTCCGTCCGTGGAGATGTACCCGCTGAAGGTGCTCCCGCTGCGCTTCGTTTGACGGTATCGCGAGGCAACGATAGAATTTAGCTTCCGCGCGGTAGTGTCTCGCGTTCAGATTCGCAAAGGACCAGACGAACAGCAAAGCCGCAAGGTTCAGTGATTGAGGAGGAAGTATGGCCACGTCAGTTGCGCCTCGGACTTTCAAGAATTTCATCAATGGCGAATGGGTGGAATCGCGGAGCGGGAAAGCCTACGAGAACCGCAACCCAGCGAACACCGATGAACTGGTAGGAATGTTTGTTTCCGGAACGGAGGAAGACGCCAACCAGGCGGTTGACGCCGCTAAAGAAGCGTACAAGAAGTGGCGGCTAGTGCCAGCGCCCAAGCGCGCGGAGATCCTGTTCCGCGCCGCGGAGCTGCTGGTGCAGCGTAAGGAAGACTTTTCTAAAGACATGACGCGGGAGATGGGCAAGGTCCTGCCGGAAGCACGCGGGGACGTCCAGGAAGCCATCGACATGACCTATTACATGGCCGGCGAGGGGCGGCGGCTGTTTGGACAGACGACTCCTTCGGAACTGCCGAATAAATTTGCCATGAGCGTGCGCCAGCCCATAGGCGTGTGCGGCCTAATCACGCCTTGGAACTTTCCGATGGCGATTCCGTCGTGGAAGATCACTCCGGCGCTGATCAGCGGAAACACCGTGGTGATCAAACCAGCCCAGGATACGCCGCTGTCGGTCTACAACTTGGTGCAAGTGCTGACCGAGGCGGGCGTTCCCCGCGGGGCGGTGAATTTGGTAAGCGGAAGCGGGTCGACGGTCGGTGCGACACTGGCGGGGAGCCGGGACGTACCGGTGGTCAGCTTTACGGGTTCGACCGGAGTAGGCCGCGTCATTTCGCAAACCTGCGCGCCGGAGTTCAAGCACTGCAGCCTCGAAATGGGTGGGAAAAACATCATCATCGTGATGGATGACGCCAACCTCGATTTAGCGGTGGACGGAGCGGTCTGGGGCGGCTTCGGCACGACCGGGCAGCGCTGCACGGCAGCGAGCCGCGTCGCGGTCCACAAGACTTTATACAAGGACTTTATGGATCGGTTTGTGGAGAGAGTGAAGTCGCTGAAGGTGGGCAACGGACTTGATGCTTCCACGGACATGGGGCCGTGCATTAGCGAGTCGCAATTGAAAACCGTGATGTCGTACGTGGAAATCGGAAAAAATGAGGGTGCCAAGCTGCTGGCTGGCGGGAATCGGCTGGACGGCGGGGCCCACGCGAAGGGCTGGTTCCACGAGCCGACCGTGTTTGGAGATTGCTCGCCGAAGATGCGGATTTCGCAAGAAGAAATCTTCGGCCCGGTCGTTTCAGTGATTCCCATCGACAGCCTGGAACAGGCCATCGATGTGGCGAATGGCGTTATCTATGGACTTTCCGCTTCCATTTATACACGCGACGTGAACCGCGCTTTCCAAGCCATGCGCGACATCTACACGGGCATCGTCTACGTGAACGCCCCAACCATCGGCGCGGAAACCCACTTGCCCTTCGGCGGCACCAAGCAAACCGGCAACGGCCACCGCGAAGCCGCCATTTCGGCCATCGATTTCTTCACCGAATGGAAGACTGTTTACATCGATTATTCCGACAAGCTCCAGCGGGCCCAAATCGACAACAATTGAGGTGTGGCAAGTCCGGCTCCGCCCATTTTTACGGCAATGGCTGAAGCTAGTTACGTTGACCCGGCTTGACACGCTTCCTACAATATAGGTAGCGCTCTCTAGCACTAGGAGTAGAGTGCTGCTATGAGGAATTCAGCCCTCCAGGAACGTCGGAACCGCCAGATATTGGCGGACATCGTGCGCGCGTACATCGAGACGGGCGAACCAGTATCCTCGCGCGTCATCTCGAAAGGCTTCGAGGAATCGCTGAGCACGGCAACGAATCGCAAAGTGAT
>Ga0210399_10000443_pt1 | contig 33274 bp, 52 predicted proteins | sample IncBWC14MmetaG_FD_150865 | JGI IMG/M metagenome (GOLD analysis project Ga0210399, IMG submission 150865) | Forest soil microbial communities from Barre Woods Harvard Forest LTER site, Petersham, Massachusetts, United States - Inc-BW-C-14-M | ecosystem: Environmental > Terrestrial > Soil >... | reverse complement strand
GTCTTCTAAGACCTTATGATAATTGGTGTCATCAGCGGGAGTTTGGAAGAAGTATTCAGTCACTCCTGCCCCACGCATGATGTTCTCCACGCCCCAGATAAACTTGTACATCCTCTGTCCGGGTGCCCCATTGAAGTGAACCGGATCAAGCTCGTGCGCCACGCGCCAGACGGCCTTCATGTCCCCCATTACTAGGACCTTGCTCATTGCTGTCAGGTTGGAATTGTGTTCGATCTCCGCAACCTCCTCGGGGGTCGCGAGTCTAATCTTTTCTAACATAGTCTCCTCTTATTTGAATAGAAAGTGAATGATCGTAGAGATAGATGTACTGACCCCGATTATCATGCCTCCGAGGGTCCAGCGAGCTTTCTTGAGTTCCTCAACTGAGGTTTCTAGTTTCTGGACGCGGCCTGGTTGGCCATTGCCGACGAGGTCGGACATGTGGGTGTCGAGACGGGCAAGGACATCAATTACATGATCTTGGAAATCGTCTTGGTTCATTAGAAGTTTTTATACCTCGCTCCAGAAAGATCGACTCCCCCGGTGCTGCCACCGCCTCCGGCGGTACCGGATTGACCGACAGTTCCGGTGTAGATTTGACACAGGACATGGACATTGTAGTTACCATGCAGGACACTTACGTCGGAGGTGGATAGCATCTTTTGATGGACGGGGTCCCAGCCGAGCCAGTAGTAAGTGCTGGGGACGAGGGACAAAGTCCCGGCAGGTATAGTGAACAAGTGCTTCTGGCCCTTAGCGGAAGACTTGATGGCTGGAGATGCCACGGTCTGGGCCGCCCAGTTCTTGTCCTTGACAAACCCTTGAACCCAAGTGATCTGCTGGGCCACTCCGCTCCAAACGAAGTTCAGATTGTTCGTGGTCTGAACCGCGTGGATGGGGTCGCTGATGCTAACGCTCTGGCCGATCTCCTGAAGCTTACGCTGGGTATCGTTGATCTGGGCAGAGATGATATCGAGCTTCTCGAACTGCCGGTTCAACTGGTCCAGTGTGATGGCGTTTATTCTGGGCATTAGATGTCATCCATCGGGATAACGGAGACGGAGTAGGAACCCAGGAAGGGGACTTGGCCGTTGCTGGACCGGAAGGTGAACTGGTAATAGCGATGCTTGGACTTATCTCCAGTCAAGTATAAGGTCCACACTCCGAAGGGGCTCTCGCGGAGAGTTCGCTTGTAGGCGATTGGACGAGGGGCGGTGAAGTCTGCTAGGTTATTGGCCCCGTAAACATCCATCGTCATGGTGGTGTTGCCGTAGATTTGAACCTCGTTGAGAAGTTTGCGACGGGTGGGTTCACCGAGATGCATCCAGGTAGTCGAGGCGCTAACTGGGATTACGGTGCCATTGTCAGAGGTGGCCCCGGAGCTGAAGATATTCAAGGAGCTGCCAGCCCCATTGAGGAACAGCCACTGAGGAACTCCGCCTTGGGTGATGTTGAACAACAGGGCCTCACTGCCTCCCGCAATCTGCCACACGTACCATTGGCGGTTGCGAAGGTCGAAGACCAGCATGGTGTCGCAATAGGTGGACTGGAGATAAGGAACCGAGAGGATGTAGAGTTCAAACTCCCCGTCGGCTACGAAGGCGGCGTGAGCGAGGGACTGGGTCGTGACTTGAAGGCTGTTCAGGATGTCCTGAACAGGTGTCCCGATGTCCACGTAGGTGTTGAAGTCGCTCTGCATTACTCGGAAGTCCGGGGTCATCCAGATGGCTCCCGAAGGAGCGCCTTGCAGGAAGGTGATCTTGGCGACCTCTTGATTGATGAGGCCGACAGCAGGATGGATGATCTGGGGTTCCTGAAAGGTAGCTGGGCTGTTGCCAAGCAGGCGATAGATGTGGTTCTGGGTTCCGAAGTACAGAGTGGTGCCGTCGGACAGGAAGCCAGAAACAGACTCAGCTCCATCGGAGACATCGAAGTAATTACTGCCGGGCCAAGCCTCTTCGTACTTCCCGGCGATGAAGCCATTAGGGAGGGTAAGCTCTGCGACAGCCTTCGAGAAGAACACGCTGTGCGTAGCACCCGGAACTCCAGCCATCCACAGCCGACCTTGATGCTTGATCATCAAGTTGCCAGCGGGGGGCGGGTCATTAAGGGTGAGTCCATATTCAACCCCGAAGGTATCAGTGAATACGAGGGGCTGGTCAAGGACCAGCACAGGATCAGGGGTGTTGTCTACAACATAAGTGACGCCATTCGGGATGGCGAACGAGCCTGCGATCGTAGTTCCCCCGGGGCCCGCTGAGGCGGGTGAAGCGATCCCGATCTCCGTGGCAGAGTCGGTGGTGTGGGTGAAGTTGGCAATGATGGTCGTGCCTGAACCTCCTGTTACAGTGAACAAGAAGTTGTTCATGTAGCTGCCGTGGGTTAGACCACCGACTGTGAACGTGGACCCGACAGCGAATTGAGGGCCGGTAAATACCCCTGTAAATGTTACCTGGTTGCTACCATTGATAGCCCACGAGGAGATGGTCAGCCCAGGAACTAGAACTGAGACCTCGTAGAGGATGCTGGGATCGCCCCCATCTGAAGTAGCAAGGACGTACTTGTAATCTACCTGCGGGTCGTTGTAGGTTGCAAGGATCAGGTTGAACTCAGCATTAGTAGCTGCCCCGGTACTCCCAGAAGCAGAACTCAAGTCTCCGAAGTGGCCGGTCTTGGAGTTGTTGGGGACCAGATAATAGATGCGCCCGAGGGTCAGGTTGATTGCTCCGCCCCCGACTCCACTAAGGATTCCCACGCCGTTGCCGCTACTGGACGACGTTCCAGTGCTCCCTCCGATGAACACAGTTATCGTAACATAGGAGACTGTGACTTTTACGCTAGCTGTTCCTGATCCATCGTCATTGCAATTACGAACAATTCCAAAGCCCCCTGCCGCATTGAACTCGCATCCAAATTGCGGATTGACTATGTCCGCAGGGGCAAAAGAAGTGCCCCATAGATAAGAGGGACCGCCGAGAGTTAAGGTATGGACCGCGCCGTCTAAGATCAAAGCTCCGCTGGTGCTGCTCCCGGTGGTTACATTGTTCTTAACCATCTGCGAAATAAGGCTGGCGCTTGATCGATAGATATTGTTGGAAGTGTCGGTAGCAGTATACGTTAAGGCTACTTGAACGCCTGCGATACTCTGTCCATTGATGGAATTGAAATTAAACCCGGTTGCTAATATTCCATCAGACACCGTATGGATGTTTGAGATTGAATAGCCAAAGCATCCATCGGGTTTTATGAAACTGTTAACCGTCTCATAGATTGAGACGACTGCGGGGGTTGTAGGATTGTTAGTGAAGACTCCGCTTACGTTGGTCCAAGGATTGGGCGTTGAAGCGGCGACATCCGAAGCGTTACTTCCGGTATTCGGTCCAAAGATATTGCCGCTAGTTCCGCCACCAGAGTTGTTCGTAGTGACATCAGTGCTAAGGATACCAATGTTCGAGACACCACCTGAGGAAGCGCCATTCCACTTCAAGGAGTCTCCGGTTAGATGAGTCGAGGAATTCAGGGCATTGAATCCGTCGCAGAAGTATTGATAGTTCCGGGAAGTTATAGAGCGAACGGTGCCGGTGGTGGAGGTTGGAGGAAAGATGTTTGGATTGTAAACAGAACCGTCTTCGTTAAAGCCTGCGACGTTTCCAAGACCAGCGGCAATGATCACTCGCTTGTCAAGTGAGTCGGATTGGAAATCATACAGGCGATTCACTCCAGTGATCGGGGAGGTGATGTTTATAACACCGCCAGTGCCAAATTCAGACTTCGTTGCAAAGAAGTTAATCGTGAATTGCGTGCCGCTAAGAATCTGGAGGATGGTCCAAGTACCATTGAAAGGAGTATTGCTGTTGCCCGTAATGACGATGGTTTCGTTTGGGAACAACCCAGAAGTCGAGGCTACGTTGACGGTTGCAAAGGTGTTCGGGGAACCGGGAGAGAAATGAAAGAAGAACGAGATTGAGATAACTGGTATCTGGGTCTGGAACGAATTAGTGAAAGATACATATCCCCAGCGTTGGTTTAAAACCCCCTGCGTAATGGGCATGACATTGAGCAGGGACTGCCACATGGATTGATCTTGGGCAGGGGGTTTGATGTAGGAGTTCTGGCCAGTGCCCGCGAAGTTATCCCGCATGTAGCGGACGGGGGGCTTGGGTTGTTGACTGATAACAACCGGATCAAGCGGCTGGATTGGAGTGGAGTACCAGGACATTAAGGAGTCAAGAGACTGAGGTCGATGGTTTCAATCGTGGGGAGGAACCCGCCCAGACTGGCAGGATCAGGGCTGATGTAATCGGCAAACCGGTTCATCTGATTGCGATCACGAACCATGGCAACGAGTCCGGTGCGATAGGTGCTAAGCCACTCGGCGGCTTCGGGAACGCGGCTAAGGAACTTCAGGGCCAACCAGTTTACGCCTGCAATCATTACATCGGCGTAGCGATCTGGAATCTGGATAACTTGCGTAAAGGTGGTAATGGGGGTTTCGATCTTGTAGTAGCGGAACTGGATGATGTAACCGTTGTAGGTGGCAGCGGCATTTCGGGAAGGAGGATTGACCCCGACGGTTATCAGGCCGCTGGTTGGCTCGATCCAGTTGGTGCCTAGAGCAATCGGGACAGCTGATTGTAAAGTGGAGTTCTGAGGCAGGAAAGATGTCTGCGAAGCGTAAACGTTGTAGAAGTTATAAGGGACGCCTGCGTCATTTGTAGGGACCAAGGTGGTGGGGGTCTGGACCACGGCCAGGAAGTTCGCCGGGATGTAGAGCGGCGAGGAGTAGGCCGCGGCAGTTGACTCGCCTCCGAGGCCGTCTACAAAGGTCGTGACTAGGTTGTAGAGGCGGGCGGGAAGAGAACCTCCGGCTACAATGTTGACCAAGGGAGGTTCGGGCTGCGGGGCTTGGGTGTTTTGATTGTCAGGGGCCGGGTAGATGTTCAGGGTGAATGGAGTGTCAACGTTGTTGCGATAGACTGCCGGGCGGCCTGGACGAGAAGTGCCGTCAGTGTAAGCGAGGACAGAGGACACAGGGGCCTCAGCGACTGAACCTAGTTCCCGATAGTTGGACCGATCGTAAACAGCCCCATGTTGAATCCACTTGACATCCGTAAGGTTGAGCCCGGTGTCATAGGTGCCTTGAGGGGCACCACCAGTAGCTCCGATCCAATAGGCAGTTACGCCTTGGCGAGTTATGAAGGTCTCGACATCAGACAGGAGGAAGTCCCACTTCGTGGAACGAAGCATGTCCATGCTGATTCGATTGGCATAGTCGAGTAGGATCGGATGGCTTTGCCCGATCTGGTTCATGATATCTGTTACAGCGGAGTTGACTATTTGCTGGACGGTCGTAGACATTATCGAATAACTCCGGTGCGGTTGCCGCCCTTGAGCTGCTGATAGAGCTGGAACCAGGACATGGCTTCTTGCTGGCGACCGATGTAAGCGAAGGCCATCCAGTTGACGCCAGCCACTACAACATCGAGGCCATCGTCTGGAATGATCAAGGTATCAGTGAGGTTCTCTAGATCAGAGACCAATTGCTCGTAGGTGATGCTGAGGGTCGAGAGCCACGGAAAGTCAGGGGGAGCAGGGCGGATGATGAAGGTCGTCGGGGCAATGAAACGGAAGTATTCTGGGATGCCACCGAACTTGTAAGCTTGATAAGGGGAGGCGAAAGCTACTGTTCCTGATGAACGCCCTTGTTCTTCATTCACACGGGACTGAGTCGGAGTAGGTTGGTCCAAGTCAGCATCCGAGGGAGTCAAACTCATATTGAAATTGGTGTCGTAAACGCTTACGATCCTGCGGATGCTGGAAGGCGGAGTCAGCGTATAGGCATTTGTGGCCACTGCCGTGGTGATCGAAGTGATGTTCAGGTTCTGATTAATGTACAGAGAACTATGCAGGAGGTCCTTGTGAACCCTGTCCGTCCAGCTCATGATCACGTTGGCGTCATTGCCCGAGGCGGTCAGGACCTGCCGAGTGTCTATGCTGACTGCGTTTACGATGTCTTGAACCTGCATCTATTGACCGTCCCACACGATGTTGAAGTCCCAGCTAACCCCGTTGGTGGCGAGGAAGGTTACACTGGCCTCTGGTGCTGTCTCTTGCACGTCCCCCACTGGATTCCCCCCTATGATGCTCTGCAAGGCGTTGATGTTCCGGGAGTGGGTAGTGACCATCAGGGTCTCACCCTTGACCTCCGAGTAGGTCATCAGCCGGTGGAGGAACTCCGACCAGCGATTGTAGAAGGTCCGGTAGGACTCCCCATGAGGGGCCCGGATGTCCGGGTAGTTCTTGAGATATTCCAACTTGGGTCCAACGAGGGCCCCCTCTTTGCCCATCAAGTCCCCGAGGTTCCAAGGCAAGGCGGCGTTGTTCGTGGTGACTTGCTTGCGCCCCCGGGAGACCATCTGCGCCAGCAGGAGGGCCCGCTGAAGCGGCGAAGAGATGATTCGCTTGAAGTCATAAGGAGACTGGTCCAGGAACTTGATGGTCCTCTCGACTCGCTCGATACCTTCCCGATCCAAGGGAGGATCAAGCAGGGCGTCGACCTTGGTGTCATAGGTCGTGTTGCCGTGGCGGACAAGCAATATTCCTCGCTCCAACGGGGTTAGACCTCGACGATCAGAGTATCATCAGCGGAGTTGGAGATATCTTCCCGAACAGGATGACCCAAGATTATGCAGCCATCGCTGGCTGTATGATTGAGGCCGGGATTGTCCCCATGAATAAAGAAGGCTGATCGGCCAAACATCTCGTTCGAAGGATCAGGAAGCAGGGGCATCGCGAATACCCCTACTTGATGATCGTCCCGAGGTTGGCCGATCGTATAGGTTCCGGTTGGAAGCGGACCTACGTCCGGCACGTTTGTCATGGCGGCGTTGTTCAGGCCTTCGCCATGTCCTGCATAGCCATGTGCAACAGGGATGTTGTTCTGGTTAAGCAGGGTGCCGGACGAGATTTTCCAGGTCCAACTCACAGAGTAATTACCTTGGTGGCATCCACGAAGGCTGGTCGATCCCCGGACGGAGCAGATGGGGCTGTGGTTCCCATCGCTACGTGCCCGAGAGCTTCACGGTCTACCTGTGGACTGAACAAACGAGTTACTGATCGGTTGAAGGCTTTTAGACGGCCCTTGACGTAATCAGCAATTACTCCAGGAACCTGATAGGTCTGGCCCTTGGAGAACTCGACTTTGTTCAGCCAAATCGAGGGGTGTTCCTTGCCCGTGACATCCTCATCCGGGATCGTGACATACTGCCACGTGTCCTTTGGAGTCTTGAGGAAGTCCTGGACAGTTGTTGGCCTTTCGGCGACTTTAGTTTCAGCTGGCATTAGACCCCCGTGCCTCCTGTACCAGAGTAGCCCGAATCCATATGGCCGCTGCCGCTCTGGGGAGAAGTCTCGGGAGAGACTAGGCCTGCGTCCTGGTGGCCGATCTGACCGAGCCACGGGGAGCGCATTCCCTTGTCGTATTTCTGATCCAACTGAGCATGGCCGTCCGGGCGAGTCATATTGATAATGGTGTCGCCAGGACCGCTCTGTTCAAATGAATGTCCCATGTTGTAAACCTTTCTGGAAGGGGGCCGAAGCCCCCTATCCTAGTTAGTTCGTGACGCTGTTAGCGCCCGAGCTACGCACACGACGAATCCAGTTCTGGTTCGTGATGACCGACTTGAAAGCGAACTTCCAACCGATCTTCCGCGATTGCTGCAAGGGGTCGAGCTGACCTCCTGGAGCAACCACATAGACGCGCAGGTTCTGCAAGTCGCTGATCTGAAATGCAAACCGGGCAATTCCGAACGAGGTGTAAACCTTGCTGGACTGGCCCGCAGTAGCCTGCGAGGTTGCAGCAAATGCCGGGGAGTTCGAGCGGATTACTCTGAACCCGCCAAGCATTCCCACTTCACCGCGCCAGATTTTCTCAGGCGCACGGAACTGGTTGCTGGCCTTGAAGTCCGGGTCTTTCAGGAGCCCGGCGTAGACCTGCGGAGGAGTGACGAAAACATACTCGCCACCTTCGAAGGGTCGTCCACCTTGATCTTGGAGAGCCGCATCAAGTTCAACCAGGTCGGGGTAGCCGACCAGGTCAGAGCCGAGCAAGCTGGTGTCACCGGCTCGGTTGTTAGGATAGTACGTGTTGGTTGCGGCATTGAGCACGTTAAAGATGAGCTGATCGTAGGTTTCTGCCGCTTGCAGACCTAGGACGTAGATTGTCCGCTCGATCACGTTGTGACGAGCTGTGATCTCTGCGAGATCAGACAACCGCACGACCGAGCCATATTGCTCGACCGTAGCTTCGATTTGGTTAAGGGTAAGACCCACAGCATCCGGGGGGATGCCCTCAGTTAACTGCGTGGGAGTCGCGGCCACCGTGAGTTTCTCTTCGCGGACGAACCGAATCGTCTTCGAGGAGTTCGACGGCAAGGGGTGCTTGTCGCCGAATTGATCCAGGATGGTGTTGAACTCAGCGACTTCAAGCAGACGCGCCGACATGTATGTAATCAGTTCGGCGGCAGTTGAACCCGCGTTTCCAGCAGTCCCAAGAGTGACGGTTACGACGTCTGGGCCAAACCCGAAGAGGACGAACACGAGGTTCGTAAATAGCTTAAGATAGTTCACTATATTCTCCTTGAGATTGGGCCCGCTGTGGATTACAGACCGACATCTTCGAAACGCATTCCATTGAACTTGTTGTCCCCGTCTTGGATGAGCTGTTTACGCGCATCATTTGTTACGGGCTTGTTTCCGCGCCAGCTGTTATCTTGCCAGCCTTGTGTGCTGTGAGAGGGCGGGGGCGGAGTTAGGGATGAGGGTTGAAGGGTTGGCTGTTGTCGCACAGTCGGGGTGACTTGGGTGTTGCTTGTCGTAGTTTGTGGCTGAGCGGTTTGATTCATGCCCTGGTAGATGAGGTACATGGACTTGTAAACCTCGGGTAGACGTTGGGCGGCTACTGGGTCATTCTCACCTATCTGGACCATCTCCTTGTACAAGGGGAAGCTATCGAGGACCTTCTTGTAGCCCGGGCCATCGATGAACTTTCCGAAGTCTGGCGTCTCGGCGGTTGCTTGACGAATGGCTCGGAAGCGATTCGTTTCGGCTAGGGTTGCGCGCCAAGGATCGAGCTGAGCCTGGATTGCTTCCTGGGTATGGGTGGACATGAGCCGCTCATACTCCACTCGATCGCGACGCTGCGCAGCATCGGCGACCTTATCGAAGAATTCAGGGTTGCCATAATACTTGTACTGGGAGTTCTTTGCGGGTTCAGCTTGTGGCTGGGTAGACGGCTGTGCCGTCCGCTGCAAAGAGTTTGGATCAATTCCGTTGTCAGTTAGAAACTTACGATAGTTTGCGATCAGTTGATCCTTGTGGGTCGTGCCTTCGATCGCGTCCTCGGCAGTGTTGTAGACAGTCTCTCCTGCTTTCAGGAAGGGCTGACTTGCTTGTGGCTGCTGCTGAGGGTTTGTTCCAGGCTGTGTCGCTTGTGGCGACAACGCGGTTTGCAATTCTGGGTTAGGGAACAAACTATCCCAGTCTTGATCGGCTGCGGGTGCTCCGGATAAATCAACGTGACCGCTGTTATATCCAGATGACACACCGTTTGGTGTTTGAGGCATTATTGCTCCTTGTGGGAATTACCCTTGTGGGGTGTCGTCTTGGCCGACGAGGGTTATGGCCTTGGCAACTTGTTTAAAGGCTGCCAATTCGTCAACCGACGCAGGGCGAGTTTGTGGCTGTTCCTGCGTTAAAATCTTGATGTCCCGCTCGATCTCGCCCGCCCAATAGATTCCTGCTTGGCAATAGCGGAGTTGCTTGTCGTCGAGCTTGAAGCCCTCGTCCAGGGTGGTCTGCATCGAGGCTTTCTTGAAACGAAAGCGTTGGATAAGATACTGGAAGTAAGGGTTGATGGCAAGGGCTTTGAGCCCGTTACGTAAGTCTTCGTTTAGTTCTGGCAGCTTCGCGGACTTGTCGATCTCCAGAACATGATAGTGGTGCTCTGTTTCCCCTTTGAATAAACTCATTTCTCCTCTTTCTAACCCCGTTGATAGCGAGGATTATATAACCTTTGTACACCTGCCCCACCACTCCGGATGGTAGATCGGGTCAGTGTCATCACATTCCAGGTATATGATCCCGCAAGGCATCGGCTCCCAGTTCCCATCCAGGTGGTCCGGGTCACAGAAGAAGTTCTCCGGAGGGGGCGGGACTGAGACCTTGACGGGCTGCTTGGCATGGCAGCCCACCATCAGGATCAAACCTATGAGGCCAAGTCGCCACGCGGCAAACCGCTTGTTCGAGACCGCCTCGATACTCCTGTTAGTCATCTGAGTTGGGGTTGGTCCCCAGGCCTTCTAGGCCCAGGGAATTGGCACCCATGTTTTGAGCGAAGTCCTTGATATGGGACATCAAGCCAGCGCCCGGAATCTTGCCTTCGAACTGGGCCTTGCGAGGCCGACCGTCTTTGCCCGTGGTGGTCTGGGGCTTGGACTGGGCGATGCGGGCCTTGCCCTCGGTGTCCATCATGGCTTCGAGCATCATCATTTCGATGTTCTTCTTTTGCTCGGCCATCTGCATGGCTTGAACTTGGGGCGGCGTAAAGAGCAGCTTGTTTACGTTCCTGACCTCGAAGGCCTTGAAGAGTTCTTTGAGGGATTCGTATTGATTAAGGAACGGTGATTGAGAAGCCAAATTAAATAGTGCAAGTAAATTGCGTTGACGGATGACGCGATTGCTTGCATAGTTCGCAGCAACGAGATCAAAATCCAGCGTACCAATCAACTCCTCCGGTTGCATAACCACCCATTTTTTGATAGCTGGGTTTTCTCCGGTGATTTGAAACTCCATCGGGTCAGTGATGTATTGTTGCACCATGCTGGCACACATGGTCAGAGTGGGCTGGAGGATTTCGAGTTCGAGGTTGCGAACGAACATCTTAAAGCGGAAGCCCGACTCGTTCATTACGGAGCTAATGCCCGTGGCGGTTTTGTTATTGGTGGGCGAGCCAACGCCCTTGGAGTAGAAGTCTGAGACGCCCGAGGTGTTCTCGATGAGCATCTTGTAGACTTCCAGGATTTGGTAGTCGCCCGGCGAGGGAGTGAAGAAGGGAAGCGGGAAGATGACCTTGGAGGGGTCGCCTGCGACTGGGACCTTACCACCCGGGGTGTTGAAGGAGTTCAGGGCGGACTGGTCTATGTCCGCGCTCGTGTCATAGGCATAGCGATGGTTGATGCCGAGGTTCCAGTTGTCCGTGATCATGTTCACGAACTTGCACATGCCCTCGGTCAGGTCGGAGATGATCTCGATGGAGCCAAGCCCGAAGATTTCATTTGGCAGCCGAATGAAATTGGTCATTACTATCGGGCACTTCTTATGCATGAAGGGGATCGGACCGCTGTAGAGCAGCAGTGGAACCCCTGCATACACGGTGCGCTTGAAGGGCGAATATCCGGCTGCGCGGTAGCTGGCGCGCAGGTCCTTCCAGGAGATCGCCTCAGCGTCCTCGCCGTAGGTTATGATGGACTGGGTCTGGGCATATTCATCCCAGTGCTCCGCCAGTCGAATGACTGTGTCCATTGGATTGTCTGGGGGCCGGACATTCTGTGATACCCGTTTAACCAGGGTGTCGAAAGCCTCCGGGATATAGAGGGGCTGCTTTGAGGGGTCTTGCATGGCAGCCTGGAGGCTCTGGGTCTGCTCCCGCATCATTTGGCCAAGAGTGCGTTCAGTGAGGTGAGCCACAATGCCACCATCAGGATCAACCAACAAATCATATACATCAATAGGAAGAAATCTAGGACGATTTCGGGGGACTTGTTTCTGAGCAGGACGGTGCCCAAGTATGACAGGCTGCATAACAGGCTGGCCGGTACTAGGGTCCATAGCGGGCTGGACAATCGGCATACCGTCCGGGCCAATAGCCGGAATAGGTTCCGAATACGTAACTGTATCATAATCCCAGTCCCAATCCACCTTCATGGCCGAGTGGCCATAGATAGCGATGTTCCGCACGAGAGACTCGAAGTGTTTGGTAAACTCGGCCCGCTTCAGGAGGCGGAGCAGGACGACCTGCATCTTCTCGGCAGCAGGCTCGTCCTGAGCTGATCGCCCTTTGCATTCAAACCAGTCCTCATATGAGAAGTAAGCGTCGAGGACTCGGGCGACTATGGTCTCGACATTGGAGAACGGATAGGTTACAAAGGTGTTGGACCTGGGCGTGATATTATCCGGATAGAAACGCTGGTCACGCTGCCCGAGATACTGGCGATAAAAATAGGCCCGGCGCTGATCGTATTGCTTCCTGAAGTACCGCATCCTTCGAAGGTGCGATACAACCTTATTGGTTATGTCCGCGTTCGGATCGTCATAAGTGCTGACGAACGGTGCGGTTGATGGGGTTTGATATTGCATAGCCTCTTATGTTATGGGCCGGGCACCCAGTTGTTTACGTTGTAGGGATTAGGAGTTGACAGGACTTGCTGGACCTGGGGGTTGTCCCAAGCTAGACGGTTGTTCGCGTCGTAGGCCCAGATCAGATAAGTTCCTCCCGCAGGCACGAGTACATCGTTGGGCCAGATGAATATCTGTGCCCCCGTGAATGTCCCCTGTACATAGCCGTTGGCATCGAGAGGAATCTTCACTGCCATGTTGCCGACGATCTGGGCATTGAAGGGGGCGGCTGCATCATGCTGGAGACGCATGATGAGGTAGCCGTTTGCGAGGGGATTGCCGAGGGCGTCTTGAAAGGGCCCGCCAATTAATTGAATCTTAAGGGCATTCAGATTAACAGGCGTCAAGAGCAGCAGTGCCGCTTGATTTAATCTGGTGTTGCCCTTGCCGGACCCAGTAGCCGTTAGGTTCTTTACGGCTATTTGCAATACCTCTTGGTTGAGGCGTACATTGCCTCCCGAGGAGGCTAGTTTAGTTACGCCTACTTCAAGGACTTCTTGATTTAGCCTAGTAGACAATTAACCTTCAATGATTCCGATTTGTGTGCTGTCCGCGCCAGTGAAGCCCCAAGCTGAGGAGGTAGCTGGGTCATTCTGAACGACTGCGTCATAGAACAGATAGGAGGAAGTCAAGGCTGGGGTAACAACCGCCCCGCCGTCCGTTGTGCCACTTCTGAAGAACAAGCTAGGCGTATGAGGGCCTGCATCGTCGCGTTCCAGAGACGCCCGGATCATTACGAAGATCGGGTTGACGCCCAGACCCGCGCTCTGCATGGCATAGGAGTCTTTGGTTGTAGAGACGTTGTTGGCATTGTAATCTGAGGTGCTTGGAGGCTGAACAGCGGCGTTCTGAAAATTTGACCCAAGGCCGTTCGGGGTCCAATTTGAGTAGGTCCCGGCTCCAGAGGGCATCTTGGTTAGGATGCGGGTATCACCCGAAGGCAAGGCATTCAAGAACCCCGTCGTGCTGTCGAAGCAGAAGAAGTCATCATATCGGAACGTCATGCCGGAGTTCCCGGAGTCGCTTCCGATGCTGACTTGCGTGGAGTAGGAGTTAGTGGTGGCGCGGGTGTTAAGACCGGTGCTGGAGATGGCAGCTACAGCATTGCCGTTGATAAAACAGGACACTGCCCCCGCTGAAGGATCAACAGTCACGGACATCGATATTCCATACCAGGTGTTGGCAGCGATCGTGGCGTTGGGGGTTATTGCACCGATGGCAGTCCCAACGGCATTCCCTCGATAGAACTGCAAGGCCCCGTTGGGGTTGAGGACGAGACTTACTTGCTGGGTCCCAGTGTCCCACCAAGCGCAGATGCTTACATTGGAGCCAGGCAGGGAAGTGGTCTTGAATCCAAACCCCATCATCACTGTAGCTTGGTTGGACGTGAGGTTCTTGCGGATGTAGGTATTGGACACACCACATTGCAGGGAGGCACCTGGAAGCGCGCCTGGGGGATTGAAGCGCACGTCGGCATTGGTCTGCGGGGTGTTGTTAAGGGCGTCCCATGGATACCCTGCACCCATTGAATATGGCGGGGTGCCGTAGTTGTCGAAGCCGTCTGCGAATTGATAGGCCATTAGGTTGTCTGCCTTAAGGGTTGAATCCAATAGGTGACGTTGCCACCTGTGGGATTGAAGATTCGAAACCGATCCCAGTTAAGCGGGACTTGATAGGTCGCCACAACTCCGTTGGGGATTCGGAAGTCCGCCGTGGTTGCCGCAGGCATACCGGCGTTGCCGAAGCGAATGTTAATGTCCCCGTTGGCGTTGATTGCGAATATCTGATACCGCCCCAGGACGATTTCCGCCGATGCTGTAACTGTGGCCAAAGTGGCGCTGATATCAGCGGTCGTGGTGTTGGCGGTCGCGCCTCCAACGGGAACAAAGATTGATGTGTAGATTGCCATAGTTACTCCGAGGTTGAAAGATGGACCACTAGACCGCCGGGTCCGCTCCAATGATTGCCGTTCTCGACGCAGAAGATTTGAGAGTATTCAGCAGGAACATTCCCATACCAGCGAAAAGAGTCGAGATTAACAGTGAGCAAGGCGGACTGGACAGTGCAGTATTTGCTTATAGATTGCGGGTAGAACCAAGTGTCGATGGTGCCGTTAACGGAGCAACCTTCGAGGCAGCCGGTGCCTTTGTAATAGAGATGAAACATCCCGTCGTCGTAAGCGAAGCCGTTGCCTACGAAGCCTGAACCGGGGCCGCCGCAGCAGAGTTCGAAGTCATAAGCAACTCCGGGGATGAGTTGGGCGGCGTTAACCCCGCCCTCCCCGAGGGATTGCCCGAAGCATGAGGCCGCAAAGAAAAGCAAAGTCCAGAGAAACTTCATTTAATCACGCACCCGCTTCCAGTGAGGTGGCCGTTCTGGGCAACAGACCATGTTGAGCAGTCAACTGTTGTGGGCGGGGCGGAGAGGTCAGCGTAGCTGTAATCTCCCGCTACTGAGACCACCGCGCCTGCTCGACCGTTGAATGAGGCGACGCCTGTTCCCACTACAGCTGTTACCTTGAAGTAAGCTGCGCCGTTGGCACTGACGTAGACGCCATCGGCATTGGCGGGGTCATTGGCCACGCTGCATTGGACAACGGTCTTCGCTGCCGGAGCTGGACACGAAGCTAAAAGAGTTGCGCCATCGATGGTGATGGCCTGCCCAAATAATGGTGAGCTTACGATCAAAAGTGCCAATGCGAATAGAACTGATTTCATGAATTCTCCTAGTTGATTTTTACGTTGCCTTGAATCTTGGTATTGCCTTGGATGACAGTGTTCTGAGTGAAGCCTCCTGCGGAGCGATTGAGCTTCGCGACGAGAACATCAGAGCGGCAATCGGCGGTGGCTTCAGCAAGTTGCGAAGGATCATTAATATCGGGCACGCCTTCCCAAGTTATTGTTCCGTCAGTGAAAGTTCCGATTGAGGCTACTGTTTTGCCTTGTGGCCAAGTAGGATGAGTGGTCCCGATTGCACAGGCTCCGGAGCAACTCTTTACTTGATAGAGATTGTTCGCGGGGTTATTCTGGTTAAGATACGGGAAGGTTATTTGTCCAACCTGCCAAGTAACAGCCCCGCTGTCTTGATTGTCCCAGTCCGGCCCGCCGATATTACATTTGGCTTTACCGGCTTGACTGCCCACTTGACCAAACATATCAGAGGGAATCATAGCATAGTTCCCGGTTTGGGAGACTACTGACATGCCATATCGAGTATCGAAGGAAGGGGACCAGCCAGTGTTAAAGGCATGAAAGGCGCGTCGGACTTGCCCAAAGGTGCTCGGAGAACACGAACCACTGCCATTGAGAACCCCCGGAGAGCAATAAGGCGGGCCTACGAAGAAGCCTTCTCCATACAGGGCTCCTGGCAATACTCCATGTGCCAGGTCAACATTCGTGCCTACGTTGGAGCTGGCAACCCAAATCCAATTGGTATCAGTGGAGTTACCGTTGGTATTGCCGAAGTGCTGGTCGCCAGGGGAGGTGATGAATGTCCCCGGTGGATTCTGGGGGCCTAATTGCAGAAGCGGTGCATTGGGTTGCGTGTAGTAGTGATAGGTGTAATTTTTTCCTGCGGCAGTTCCTATGAAACCTTTCCAAGTGTGCCCGTCACAATTGAAGGTAGTAGGATTGCCGTGGGAGTCATTGATCGTCGAACCGATTCCGATGTTGCGCCAAGTCAACCCGTTGTCGCCTGTGTCGCTACCTGGAGTTTGATTCCAAGTAGGAGGGGCGGCTCCGCTTGTCCCGCCTGTATGGTTGATGATCTGATACATGTAGCCTGCGGTGTTTGTTGCACCGAATGTTCCTGTCGGGAGAATGCGATCGCCGGTTCCGTTGTAGGTGTTGTTGGCCTTCCAATTAGGCGCACCAATCCCACATTGCTGGACGTTGTTGGACCCCTTGGGCCAGAAGTAATTGCTTACGGTGTAGGTGCCATAGGGGAGGCCACCAGATTGAGTGGCCGACAGAGTAACGTTGGTGGGATTGGCCATGACGCCATCGTGGATTTTGAAGCGATCAGCCTGTCCACCGCAACTGCCGCCAGGACAAAGGGGGCCGTTATATTGATTGTCGGGGATGTTGCCGAGGTCAGTCGTGACAGCAGGAGTGCCGTCGGTATGGGTCACATCCCCTGTCAGGGTGTTCCAGATATCACACCCGTTCTGCCCAATGGTGAAGATCGTATAGAAGTAACCGCTACCTTGACCCTTGAGGAGGGAGAAAGGAACAGCGAAGGACTGGCCGTCTTGGCTGCTCAGGGTTCCTGTCCACTCTGTCAGGGGAAAGGTATCAGGAGCGGCACCCGTTCCATTCTTTGAATTGGCCAGGCAATTTGTCCCGGCGTAATCGAACAGCTGGGCGGAACTGATGATCCCGCCAGACCCTTGGGTCAGGTTAAGGTGGTTGTCCTTCAAATAGATGCCAGGACCAGTTGAGTTGTCTAAGGTATAGATATGGTCGCGAGCCGAGCGAGACCACACAGTTCCTGCGGGAAACTGGACTCGGGTGTACGTGGGCGCAGGCCCTGTTAGAATCTGACACGATGTCCCATCCCACAAGAAAACAAACACCCCGCCGCCGTTGACAAGAAGAAGCATGGCGGTGTCATCGGTATTCCAGAGATTAACACTGGGGTCATCGGTGGTTTGCCAGATAGTTTGGGGCTTGCTAATGTTATAGGTGGTGTCAGTGTTGACATCTGTGCAGCGGACAAGGGTGGTGCCAAAGTCTGAGGGCGATACGGTGGTTCCTGCACCTGTCAGATTCCCGCACTGGGCCATGGTGTAGATAGTCGCGGTTCCGAAGGGATCACAGTTATTCAGGCCCCAACTGGGCAGGGGGCTGGGATAGTTTACCGCACTGGTCGTGTTATTGAAGCAATTGTAAGCAGGCGGGCTGCAGCCTTGGCCATGAGCGAGGCCAGCTCCTAGAAACATGAAAGCCAAAAGAAGGAACTTCTTCATCAATATCCTATGCAAGAAAATTGAATCTTGTCACCAGAAACGACGGTTCCGGTGACAAAAGTTGCGGTGGTGGTGGATGAGGAGGTTTGATGAGGGTTGGTTACGTCAGCGAGGGTGGTGATATCTACTACGGTACAGGACCAGCCATTGGGGGCTGTAGCAGAGTTGCCCATCGTAACGATTTCAGTGCAAGAGGTTGAGCCGACTGCGAAGTATCCAGCAGTAGCACCTCCGGCATTCGTGCCATCAGTACAGCCGTTGTTGGTCGTGAACTTGGTTCCTACAGAAATGTAACCGGCGGCTTTGAGTCTTGCGGTAGTATCACTGCACCCAGAATCTCCGTTAAAAGAAACAACTGCGGCAGCCGAGCGTCCCATGCAGGTGTCGTAAGCGCCTGTGCTAGAGGTGGAACTGGCAGTCATGCCATAACCGCCACCGCTGATGGTCTTGGCTCCGGAGGTGTTGAAACGGAAGAACTCGTTCGTGCCGTTGGTTAAGCTGTAGGTTGCACCAGCGGGATTGTAAATACCAGCACCTGCGGTGTCTCCATTAAACCTCAACCCAGCCCCGCCTGCGGCACCTGCTCCTACTGTAGTAATACCCGCTGCGGCAACAGTGAATTGAACGGTTTGCCCGCTAAGAACCCCATTAGTGACCGTGCCGCCTGTGACAATTTCAAAGTTTGTCGCACTTACTGGCCCGTTCACTACCAAAGGAATGGGGGTGGTATCGGTCCCAGCTGCATTGACAAGCAACGAGATCGACGCATTGTTGTTTGTGGAGTTGGAGTTTTGAATCACATAAGGTGCAGTCAAAGCCGCTGTCTCTACACCAGCAAAAGTGATTTCATGCAGAGCAGCAGTTTCAGTAATAGTAGCCTGAGCCGCAGCTCCAGTTACCTGATCCAGAGAAGGAGCGCCTGCGGCATTGTGACAAGCCCCATCGGCCCCGAGGTATTGGGTTCCTGAACAAGCAGTGAACAGAGCTACAACTCCGGCAGCCGTCGTGGGGCCACTGCCTCCGCCTCCTCCACCAGAGAACTGGCCCTGGCCAAAAGCCATCCCGGCCAGCAAAAGCAACCAACTAAATTTGAAAAGTTTGAACATAATTACCTAGGAAAACAACTGACTTCTAAGATGTCGCTGGCATTCCAAGCCCCGGGAGAAGGAGAGCCGCTTGAATAGTTCCCGATGGTCGAGGAGGTTGTAGAATCGGCAGTTTGCCGGGTTGTATAAATAAGGGAAGTGAATGTCGTAAGATCATTGGCCCAACAATTCCAACCATGAGCTGCGGTTGGCAATCCAATTGACCCGGTGCTTGCAGATGCACCTGTTCCCACGTTGATTTGAAAGGCGGTAAAAGCCGCGCCCGAAGCGGGAACAATAGCCGCTCCTGTACCAAATCCAGAGGCGATCGTAGGCGATCCGGTTGGGATCAACATTGGATTAACAAAACTTGCGCAAAGATTAGTAGCGGAAGCCACGCAGCCAGGAGAATTGGTTGTACTGGACCAAAAAGTGACACCATTTCCAGCTGCGCTCGCGTCCATCATGTTATAGGCTGTGACAGCAGTCGGGGCAGTATGACCAACAGTGTTGGCGATAGTGGAAGGCGCGGTTCCTTGTCCAATGGCCACCAGGCCAGCTACACCGCTTATAAACTGCGCCGATGCCAATTTTAACGTGCCACTGGTATCTCCGGCAGTTCCATTACCAAATGCAAACGAATCAGATGCAAGACGTGAGATGCCCGTATCCGGAGGATAAGTGCTGCCCTGTGAAAACCCAAGCACTGTTCCGAACAAAGTTGACATATTTAAGTCTGAAAAATTTTGTGGTAATGCAGACCCGTTATTGGTGTTAACCCCCATCCTGAACACTTCTGTCGGTGTGATACCGGAAACAGTGGCAATAAATTGTATATTAGCTACGTGGTTTGATGTGGTCCATGCTCCCACGTTTCCATCCGCCTGAGAAGCTATGGCCACCGGTCTGTTATACGGGAATGTACCTGTCGATCCAGCATAGTTCGTCCCATCGAACCCGTTGAATGTGATCTCTCCAAGATAGTCACCGGCCACGGTAACTGGAGATGATTGAGTACCCTCGCTTTTTAAAAAAGCGAGTTCGGACGACAGAAAGGGGGTATTATTATGTTCCCATAGCATAACGCCACCGCCAGCCCAAGTAGAATGTATCTCGACTGCTCCGTAGGTAGGACCAGGGGCCGCTCGTGTTGTCGCAGAGCCGAGCAACATACTGGTATATCCGGTATTGCTATTCCAATCTGTTCCACTTGCAATCTGACCAATCTGTACCGGGAATCCGCCTGTCGATTGATTTAGGTTAAGAATGTTGCCCGAACTATTCCACGTTAAATTAGAACTTCCCCCGAATGCACCAGCGTTGTTGAATTGAACTGAAGAAACAGGTGCACTAGGTGTTCCGCCACCGCCGCTTCCTCCATTACAATTCCATGCCCCATTAATTCGAATAGCAAGAGCGCCCGTCCCTCCCCCTGTACAAGGACTAGAACCAAAGGTTCCGTCAGACAGATAGATCAGAGTGGTAGAGGTAGATATACCTCCAAGTGCAGAGAAGGCAATTGGCCCAACTTCGATCCCAATAGTAAACTGATTGAATCCGCTGAACGTGTTGTTACCCGAGAACGGATTGTTCCCTTCACGAGTGGCAGTGTGGACGGTTGATTGCCCCCAACCAAAAGAGACTAGTCCTAATACAATAGCTAAAAGCTTCTTAATCATTCGTCCAGCACCACGATGATGTTAGTTGTGTCTTCATTGATGAATTGATTCAGGGTACAGGACCAGATACTGAAATCGGCGCTCACCGTCAAAGGAGTCGCGCCGGAGATGCTGGAGGTTAATCCCAAAGGGGGCCAGAATGACATTGACACGCTTGATGGATAGGGAGCGACAGCCTGCGTCCCAACTCCCGCTTGCGAAGTAGTGGCAAGTACTCCGTTGTCATCGATAGTTAAAGTGAATCGAAGAAGATCAACAGAGGTTAAAAGAAACGAAGAACTAGCCGCAGTAGGAGAGACCTGCGTCGCAGCGATAGCTGGGGATGTGGGCCTAAACCCAATCACTCCACTAACAGAAAGCTGCCAATAGAAAGACGGGCTCGTGAGAACCGGGGCGACGTAGTTTGGCAGGATCAATGGAGCGGTTGTAAAGATCAGACCGCCATCGTCTCCAGCTGTCACGATCCAGAAACCCCCACTCCCGTCTTGAAGAATTAGATTTCCGCAACTCATGTTTTAATCGGGACCCATGCGGGGGTGGGGGTGTTGCGTTGTTCGCCTCGGGAGACATCGACCTTGTCAGCATCAAGGAGTTTCTTCTCACAAGTATTGCACCAAACTGCCCCATCGGCATAGGTGACAGCTCGTCGACGACATGTCCTGCAAGCCCAAGGACTCGGTTCGATGGTGTTCATCTGGACACTCTTGGGGAGCCTTCGAGTCGGCGAGTGGGGCGGATAAATATAGATAATCGAGGGCATTAGTTTTCCTCATGTTCAACCTTGAAGTCGAACTCGGGAATGAACTTGAACTCCCCTTTGTCGTCTGCCTCGGCAGCATGGCGTATCATTGCCTCCAACCTGTCAACATCCTCCGGCTTCGACCCTGCAATGCACCACTCTGAAATGTAATACGCCGCCCAGCACTCGCGACATCCGTGAGTAATTGGCGGCGTTCCCTTGTAGTAATAATTGTGTTCTGGGCAAGCGGCAACAAAGAGGTCTTCCTCTTTGCCATCGACCAGTCTCGTAATTCCTATGAACTCCAATTAACGCCTCGCATTAACGGGATTTGCATTTGCGTTCCAAGAGATGGTGATTTCTGACGCCATGTTACATTACTTCTTTCAACGTACAGCATTGTACAACAGTTACCGCCAGGGCCTTAGCCACCTTAACGCGAGGCAGGAGGAGGGCGAAGATGCTGGGCGCGAAAGAGGGGGAACGCGCCATCGAGCCCTGGCGAACTTGTGGTTAGAGATTGATTGTGCCGATAGTGGTTTTATCGACATTGACGGCTACACCGGCTACAGTGTCCCAGCAACCGCCATCGCCGTCTTGTTCAACTATGTTACCGCTGGCGATGACCTTGGGTGAAACAACTGTATTGCCATTCCCGGTTGCACGAGAGATGTAAGCGTCGTTGTTGGTGTAGGCATTGGTAGGCATGTTGCCGCCTGAAATTGTTTCAATGCCGCTATTGTTGACTACATTGTATCGTTGGCTCATAGGATGCTAACCCCGTTGATGCGAGGAGATTTAGTTGCTCAGCATGTCATTAATGCCGACATTGGTGTTATCAGGAGAAACATTGACTCCCGCTGTGGTGTCCCAGAAACCCCCGTCCGAGTCGCGCTCGACGTTGTCGCCGACGGAGGCTCCCTGGACGGCCCGGGTGACAGTGATGGTCTGACCCGCAGGGCGAGGGAAGGTTGTGACCCAGGTGTTGATCGGGGTGACGTTTCCCGCTTGGGTCTGGGTGGTACCTTGGGTATCAATGGAGTTGGCGCGATTACTCATGGGCTAAACCGGGTCCTTGAAGTTGGTGGAATTGACATCGAGGGCCTGGGAGACTGTGTAATCCCAGGTGCTGTAGTCTGCCCAAACCCCGACTACATCTGTGGTGGCTGCCGCGGACTGGTTGGCAGAATACGGGCCCTGGTCGGTGACGGTCTTGGACTTCTCGCCAACCATCATACCTTGGACCTGGGTGGTCGAGGTGCCAGATTGGCCGAAACTCGACATCGCTACATCAGTAGGGAGAACTCGAATGCTGTTTGACATGTTACTGTCCGTTCTTCGGGCACGTGGTCGTGCCGACGGTGGTGTTTTGGATTGATACATACGCGCCCGAGGTTACATCCCAGAGGGCCTGATCGGCGCGGATTGCAATTGGGTGGGAGTTGGAGGTGACTACAGGAGGTTGAGTTCCAAAGTAACTAGACCCTCCACCTGTTACACTCTCGACATTGCTAGAGTCGGCGTTGCCTGGGTAGGCTACGACGTTATTTGCATAGGACGGATTGACCGGTTCATTTGCCATTATTTTCTATTAAGCTCCGGAGTTGGATTGATGCAAGCGCCAGCTTGCCACCTACTAGCATCCAGACGAGGGGCAGGTAGAGGAAAGCAGCCGCCGTTACTAAAAGATTGATCCCGGCCAGGGCCAGTAGGCCCAAGGTCGGACTGATCTTGACAAAGTGCTGGACCACTGGATTCAAGTCGGGAACGCCTTGCTTCCACCTCTTTTGCGAAATCCATAAGTCTAGTCCAATCAGGATACATAGACTACATCCTAGAAGTAGCTCCGCCAGAATAGCCTCCGGAAGCCATGTTGTTGAAGTCGGTTGAGCCGACGATGTTTGAGGCTAGGCGATCGCCACGGCCTACAGAGGGATGATAGCCCACGTTCTCGACAGCGGAACTCATCGGGCCTTGCATGGAGTGGGTGTTGATCATTGGGCCACTCATGCCGGTTGGCGAACCGCCATAAGGAATGGCGGGGCCGTTACCAGCTGGGAGGTTCTCCGTGCCTATTTGACCGTAGTTGGGAGTAACTAGACCAGAGAAGTTCAACTTACATACCTCGCACAGCCTTGAGCTGCGATCATCTCATCCTGTCGAGACCGGTCTTGATCCCGCCCAGCATTCGCATAAGGATGGGCGTTGCCGGAGTGGCCGCAGAGATATTCCTCGCCATCTGCTGTTTGAACAGGAGGCGGGACATGCGGGGTTTCTTCCTCGGTCGGAACTGCTGTGGGAGAAGCCCAGGAGTATGAAACTTCAAATGAAGCCATTAGTATTGTCCTTTGTGACCAGGAATGTTGGCGGCAAGCTTGTCTGCCCGGCCCTGTTCAGGCTTATAGCGTCCTAGCATATAAGCCTGCTGGAGCTTTCGAGAGTCCTGTTCCTCAGACTCCTGGTAGGGATCAGTTTCGTTTTCCATCGAAGTCCGTGTCCATGTGCCACTCGCTGCTTACGTCGCGAACGCGAGCAGGAGCAGTGGGGTCATAAGCATCCCCATAAGTGTAGATGTCCACTTCGTGGACTTCAGCGGGAGTGCCGTTGTTGTCACCGTCCATTTCAATTACCGGGAAAGGAGCGGACAGGAACTCGTTTGGCTGGGCCTGCCCAACCTTCCACAACCGACCTCCCTCTGGACGAGCTTGGTCGGCTGCTGGATATTCCCCATGGTAGTGCATGGGGTTGGAGCGGGCGACTGTGACTTCTGGCTGTCTGCGATCAGCTTCATTGCTGAAGTTGTAATCAGACAGATCAGGAGCCACATCGCCAGGCTGCAAAGCATAAGGTCTAGCCATTAAGCAGTCCTCGCAACATAAATAACCAAACAAAGATCAACCAAGCCAGTTGTGGCTGTAGCTCCAAACACTGTATTGAGGCGGCTATTAGGGGCCATGAGCAGGTTGTCAACGTTGGAATTCAGGGCCAAACTGGACGGGGTATTGGCTGTTAAGACAGTGTTAAGAGCGAAGTTCGTTGCAGATAGAACGTTATTGCCAGAACCATCTGCCGTACCAGCCGGGCAAATTTCAATAGCAACTGTGGCTGCACTAGACGCCGCAGTATGATACCAAATGCTTACACCAAGGACTTTATACTGAGCGCCCAATGGTGTAAGACCACTGGCAAGGGAAGGATTGGGCGGGGCGATAAACAGTGTATATTGGTGACTGGCAATAACAGTGGCCGCATCACCAACCAGTGATACTGGTTCAACAAGTTGATGCGCCACAACCGTAGGGGCCGCAGCGCCATTGGGGATTTCTACACCAGCTAACGGTCCGAATAGACCGTTATCATCTCTCATGTTAAAGCTCATTTTCTTTTTCCTTTTCTTTTAGAAGGAGAGCTGGAGTGCCAGGCGTTGAAAGTTGTCGTTCATGAAAGGTAACTTGTCCACAGGCGCGACAGACATTGACTACGAACAATTTGCCTTCCTTTTGGACGTAAACGACTTCTGCAACGTAGATATAATGGCCACCCCCGCATTTCTTCGAGTCGGTTTCCATTTGATTCCCTCTTGCGAAGCGGAAGGGGGTTAGCCCTCCCGTTCCGAGTTTGACTACATTGGACATTACGGAATGACGATGAAGTCGATCGTGTAGCTAGTGGCAGCGAAGTTTGCAGCCGCCGTCACGACGAAGCCAGTTGTGGTAATCGAGGTTACGCCCACAATGAACACCGTAGCAGACCAAGTGCCAGCATTAGTAGAGCCATTTGAACCAGCAGTCGCGATGACCGTAGTTGGAGCTACAGCAACAGGCGGATTGGCCTGCGTGAAGAACGGGGTCTGAGTACCATCAATAAAACTAATGGTCACAGTCGCAGTCGCAGCATCACCTGTGAAGGTGGCGCGGCCACGATAAGCCATTTCTTTCGAGTCAGCGCCTCCAAAGGCGACTACTTGGTTGGTGAAAGCCGGGCCTGAGCCCTGCCACACTGCATTGGCTGTATTTGCCATTTAGGTTTCCTTTCAGCTTGTGCTATGTGTACGAGTTATTTTGAGAGGCTCTCGTGCGCGGCCTCGAATATGGGGCTTTGGGCTCCATTTTTAAAATCTCTGGTTGTTCCTCTTTAAAGTCTCGGACTCCGGTGTGGGAGTAACTGGTGTCGTTGAAGCGGGTTTCCTGGATGCCACGGCCTATGATTGTTTGGGCGTTCACTGTAGATCACCGGATTTGGTTTCAATAGACTGCACTGCTTGGGCTCGTTCGAGGTCCCCGGCTTGAGCCTTAGCTCCATGATCGGCCTGGAAGAAGTCTAGGAACTTGCTGAGCCATCTGCCCCAGGTCTTGTGTTCGACATCGGCTCGAGCGGCATGAGAGGAAATGGTTTCATCTTCCTGCCCCTTAAGAAGAACCACGTTGGCGGCGATGTCGACAGCCACTAGATCGCGTCTAATTGCGCCTTCCTTGGCAGTTTGAGCTTCCTCGTAGGCGACTTCATCTGGAGTTAGTGGAGCAATTGGGTCACTGGCCATTGCCGGTTCCTTGGGTTTTATCGAAGCTGCGCAGAGCACCCATACCAAGCATGGTCGACAAGAGACCAATCAACTCGGGCATATTGAGTTGAGGCAACTTCGTCGCGTCAAAGTTGACATGGCTTAGAACACAGATCGCTACAATGCAAGGCTGGACAATGTAGGACCAGGCCAAAGCTGCTCCACAACACCAACCTACGAAGGGTCGCCATCCTGCAACGAAGACGCTATTGCTGGCGGCCTCGACGGAATCGACGACCAACTGATCGTGTGCGCTTTGAAGTTCGCCTGCAAGCTCTGCCTGGACGAGTTGAACCTTGGCCGCAGCCGCCGCAGTCTTGTCCGGAAGAATACGATCAATGATCGTATTGCCGATGTTAAGAATCGCGGTGATTGGGTCAAGGGCCAATTATGCCTTTGCAACAGTGCTAGCTGCGGTCTTGACTGCGACGACTGCCGCAGCGACTTTCTTACCATAGTTGTAAGCCAGGTAACCAATTACCGAGCCTCCGACTGCCGCTCCTACTACAAATGTAACGACGTAATGCATTTACTCTCCTAACCCCGTTGATTGCGAGGAATAAGTCGTGGTGTTCCCACACCAAATATACGGCTGTTGCCATGGCGTGTAGGGATAAGTCTGATACCCGCCTCGCCCACAATGCGGACAATAGCCACAATGAGGGCAGGAGCTCTGAACCGGTATTGTTGTCTGACTAGGTGTAACTATTGAGGTTTGCTTGCTGTCTTTGGCTCGCTTCATCTCTTAAGATTGCTCCTGTTCTTCGACCCCGGGGTCTGAGGCAGCACAAATACTGCCAGGCATTAACCAGGTGATCGTTGCGCTTGAGGGGTTTGTCCTTAGATAGACCTTTCTGATCGCCCCGGGCGAAGTAGTCCCAAACATATCTCTCGATTTCCCAGACGAATTTCGGAAGGTTATTAAAGATATAAACTTTTGGATGCCTGGAGGTGCTATCAAGAGTAGCAGAGATATACTCGCGACTTGCATTAAGGCCGTAGTCCTCATATGCAACGTCCGCCAGGCGGCATGGAATCCCATTTTCCCGGTAGAGTTGCTGCCCAGTTTTGTGTGTCTCAGCATTACGTTGACTTCCCCACTTTGGATCGATGAGCCAGATGTCGATTGGATCGCTGCCGTTCTGGACTAGGATGTCCTTGGCGTGCTCGCTGACTATTTTGTTGGACTGATAGTATTCTCGGTAAAGGTACATGTCATCTGTGCCAGGTTCGATTGCAGCCCAGACAGCGGCAGTTGTCCCAGTTGCTGCTGGGTCAATAGAAACAATTCTTCGCCACTGACGTGGTATTGGTTTGGGCTCGATGACATGGACTGATCGCTTCCACAGGGGGTAAACCAATCCTGATCTCTGGATGAAATTCCCGAAGAGCCGCGCACTTTCCTCAAAGTTCCCCTTCCATTTCTCGATCAGCCTCGTTTTCTCGTCATCTGGTACATAGGGGTTTTTAAGTACATTGAGGCTAACAAATTTGATATCCTTTTGTCCCCTCTGCGCATCTTCATAGAGATTGAAAACCCAGGGGGTTTTAACTCCGCTGGCAACATCGGTGAGGGGAGTAAGAGTAAGCAATAACTTGCCGCCACAATCAGCAGTCCTCTGAAAACATTCGTCAAACACATCTGCCTCACACTCCTCGTCTATATGTACAAGATCAACACTTGCTCCTTGGAATTTGTCTCGTCCTGCGTCAGCAGACTTTCCAGTGATAATTGAGCCGTTGGCGAAGTACACTTGAAATTCTCCGTCAACGACGCGCTTAACAACATCCGGGTCACGGGGGAGTAAAGGGGGATGGCCTCGTCCTTGTCGGAGTTTTTCTGACCAGATAACGTTCTTGAGGAGTCCGTAATCGAGGCCTACTATCCAGATGTTGTTTGGGGGCTCGGGTATTGGCAGGTCCTTGACGTATTCCCAGGCAGGTTCTCCTTTGAAATACTCTTTGCCAAGGGCCCACGCAACATCGATAAAGCAACCTTCTTCAGTCTTGCCTGAGCGGTTGCCTCCTAAGATTCCAAATATCTTGATTTCCTTTGTGAATTGTGAGAAGTGATCCCGTTGCTGATCTTGGGCTTCCCAATACTTGACGTAATTCTCTTTGCGCCGCTTGTCGTCGAGGGCTTCGATGATTGCTAGCTGCTCCTCTTTGTCGAAGCGTCTCAGTTGTTCTAGGGCGAAATCAGACTTAGGCAAGCGTCACCCGGGAATTGATAGCAGAGATTTGGGCGGTAGCACCTGTACGAAGTCGTTTTTCATCCTCTGATAGGGGTGCATTCGACTTTTGATAGGTGGGACCTAACGCCCAAAGCGCCACATCCCGTTTCGCTCGCAACCAAGGAAGTACGTAAATCAAAAACTGTTGTGCATCGTTGCCGACTACAACCCAGCGTTTGATTGCTCGCTTGGTATACGAAGTTCGTTTGGTGTTGTATACATGCCCACCAAAGTAGTAATGAAACATTTCAATGACTTCGGGGTCTCCTGTCTGCACAACTACTGTAATTGCCCTAGTCTTGTGAGCCGATACACAACCTTCGCCATCGAAATAACCAGCCAAATAAATCAATGACTCTAAATCAGGGATAATCAATTGGCCAATCTCTCCTCTTTAACTTTTTCTTTCTTGAAACCCGTTAATCGATCTTTGGCTTCTTGGATATCACGGGCCGACAAACCAGAGAAAATGTTTATGTTGCCCTCGTTCCCAGCCCAACCTTCAAGTTTTGCCAGTTTGTCCAGGACACCTGCGGCCTTTTCGAACTCCCCTTCGCTAATCAGACGATCAGCGAGGAACCACATTTGGCCAACAATGACCGATTTTGTTCGAGTCGGGTCATTGGCGATCCCTTGGTAAAATTTATTCTTCTCGACCCTGAGTATTTCCTGAAAGTCTCGCCGCCTTGAAACCTTGTCTGCCTCATCCGGGTCGAGTGGATGCCCTATTTCCAAGGCGGCTTGCTTCAAACTGCATTGTGTGCGGACCATGACCTCTGCCGCTTGGACGAACCAAGCTGGGCAGTAAAGCGGATTCCATGGGCCTTTGCTCATAAAGAGTGCCTTGCACCAATTTAGACTCCCAAACTCCCTCTTTCCGGACAGGAAGAGGAAAATTATTTTTAGAAAGAAAGGGTTTTATTAGTATTAATATATATCTATCTATAATATCTCTCTCTCTTATCTCTGTGGCGTTGTGTTCCGGGGGGCCTAGAGAGACATAATTTAATATAATTGAAATTCCTTGTCCTATATTAGAGATTTCCGGAGTCTAAATCAATATGACAAACCTAGAATCCGCAGTTTACAATCGAATCTCCTCAAAGTGCCACGCCTATGTAAAACACTACTTTCCGACGGAATACAAGAAATTCGTCGCCGCCTCCCAAGAAGAGTATAAAACTCGCAAATCCCGCCGAAACACCCTCGCGGACATCCAAAACATCCTAAAACCTGCCCCCGAGGAGAATCTCGAAACCTCATTAGAAACATGGGATTACGGGGAGGCGGGGGAGAATGGGTCTATAATATAGATGGAATTTTTAAATTCCTGTAATTCGGCGGGTCCCATGATACATTTCGGCCACCCCCGATGACGATAGCTTAAACCTCGCCTAGCCATGTCTATGCCTCGGGTCTCGAGCCTGGGCCTCGCCTCGCGTGGGCGCCAGTAGCCGGGCGGCGGCAGGCGTGTAGAATTTACACGGTGTGTAAGTTTGGTGTGTACATTTTACACACGAGCAATCGAATGGCCGAACTCGCAAGTGGCTGATTCGGCGGGCACTTGCGATTTTGACGGCCCGATTGCAAAAGTGACTGCGCCGTCGGCACCGTCCGGCAGCCCGGTGCTTCAGAGTACCGCGACAACTGGCATTACTTGACAACTGAATAGCGAATGGGCATGGGCGATGCTTCCCCAGTAGCATGAGCAGAGGGAACACGCAATGGAGTAACTCCATGTCTAGCACATTTGTAAAGACCACACCACGAGTCGAAGCGATCGCATTGACCTCTGACCCGAAGATTAGCATTGGGATTGGAGAGAAGGGTTCGCTGGTGATTTACGGATTGGGTCGCTTCCCGGTTTCGCTCTATCCTGACCAGTACGATCGGCTGACCAAGGCCGAAGTGATCGAGGAAACCAAGCTGTTCATCATGGAACATGAGGGACAGTTTGGAGAGCGGAAGCAGGCCGTGACCAAGTCAGACCGCATTGAACTGATGCCTCTGACGCCGGAGAACACCACGCTGTTGGATGGGCACATCTCGAAGCTCAAGGCAGCAGGGGACCACGATGGGGCGCTGAAGTACAATACCATCAAGCAGCTTGCGGCAAGGCAGGGTGGCAAGCTGGGGGTCGATGACCTCATGGAAGTGTACCAACTCAAGGCCAAGCAGTAGGGTGGCCGGGCAGAGTATCGCCCATGCTCATTCGCACCGATGGCTCTGGGCGGTATCTACCGCACGGAGCAATTGACATGGCTATCAGGAAACCAAGGTTGTATGGGCTGTACCGAGTAATCTCTGGGCCGACTGGCAGGTCATACCTGAGAGAGTTCCCAGCGTTAGCCTATCCCAAGGAGCAGGCAATCAGGGTATTCCAGAATGCCCTGCTGGGCGGGATGATGGCAGGGATTATCCGGGAGCTAAGGCCACTGAATAGGGGAATGTTTGGGCAGTAGCCCAAGGGCAGGCAAGGTGCTGCCCAGAGCCATCGGACGCTGTGCTCTAGGCGCAACCAGCGCACGGAGCAAGATCATGGCAAACCTGGTTAAGGCTGAAGGACGAGTCGCAGAGCTGCCGTTGAACCCATTGGACAGGGCCAAAGAGGAAATCCTGAAAGTCCTTTCTGAGCGTAAGTGGGATTGCAAGGAATGGGAGCGGTTCGTCGTGGATTGGGAAACCGGACGGTATCTCAAGAAGTGGCTCAAGGGCTACTGGATGAGACAGCGGCGATACGGTGAAGTCCAATTGCTGATGGACACTGAACTGGCTGTATATTGCCTGTACGTCAAGCCGAACTGAGAACAAGGCGAAAGCTAAGACTGGTTTCGCCTAGAGCACAGCGACTATCGCTCAGGGGGCAACTAGCCTACGGAGCAGTTGACATGAGGATTGCAACCTTAGAAGAAAGGGAAGCATACTTCGCCAAGCGAGCTAAGGGCAAGCTGGCAACTGAGCAGAACGGAGCGGCCATTGACAGCAAGGCCAATAAGACTTCAACCCGGCAGGAACTGGCCGATTGGTTGAATGCACTGGCTGAGCACATTGGGATTGAGCGCTCTGAAAGTAATCCCGACGGGTACTTTGCCACTGCTGAGAACATCGGCTAACCAGCTGATATAGATGCTGGGGCAAGGGGGCGCAAGCTAGTCTAGTTGCGCCTTGAGCGATAGTGCAAGAGATGTTGTCAATGGTGGGCCAAGTGGGGTACAATTGTCCAGAGAGCAAGGTTTGGCTCTGGCTGCCACTTGGCCCGCTCCGTACCTGACCAGCGGTCAAAATGGCTGCTGGCCGCGTTTTACAGCCCCCCAAGCGACAAATGGTCCCAAAGGTCCGATTGGGTGCCAAACGTCGCTCCTGGGGGCTGTAATGCGCGGCAAATGCCGTTGCAGCGGAGCGTGACAAATGGAAATTCGACGTTGCGCGTATTACCAGTTGAAGTATTACCTCAACCTGACGGGGTATATGTTTGAACAGAGCCGTCCTACTCATGGGATAGCTTATAATGCCCCTCAAACCACCATGAGTCCCGAGAAATTGGTTGGCTATGCGATGTTGAACGCGGCCATCCTAAAAGCATCATCGTGGGTGTAGCATGGAATTCCCACTTTGGCGCCTCAGACCAGAAGATGCGGCCCGAATCATCATATTGGAGCCGCTCAAGCCCGTGCCAAGGCTCAAGTTTGAGTACAAGCGGTCCATGAGCCTCAAGGGATCAAGCAAGAAGATTGATCCTGATAGGTTGCGTGGTGCTCAGTACAAGCCACGGGATGACGATATGCAACGCTTGGCGCAGGCCAAGCCCAACCACAAGGGACAAGCGAATAGCTATTGGCGGCGGTATTTCGAAGAATACGCCGATGCTTATCCGAGAATCATGGCCTTAATTGGCCCCATGCTCAGGGATGGGAAGTTCTTTAGCTATGTGGATGAAGTGGTTAATCCGCTAGGCGAGAGAGAACGCCCACCTTGGGAAGGCCCATACTCGCGGGATGCTTATGAGGCTGATATTGAATATTTTGAGGCCGCACGAGCACTCAACAGGGAGAACTACATCTTAGGCCAGCAGGATGAGGGGCCGTATATTGATGGCCTCCTCTACATGAGAGTAGACAATCTCTTGCTGGCTGAAGAGGATCATTGCAAGGCTCGATTAAGGGCCATGCAAGCGATCATGGAAGCCAAGAAGCTGGAGAAGAAACGCAGCCTGCCCCCACCCAGAGAAAAGGATGTGTGGCACCCAATTGGGCGGGATGAATCTGTGGCTATGCAATTCAGGCACTCTGGATATCCTGTTCGCAAGGTTGGTTTACATTCCTATGAGGTTCTCATGAACCCCAAGAAAGCGAGGAAGCATTGAGCACGAATTATACCAAGATCACGGTTTACACAATCGCCTGTTTCCTTGCTTTTACAGCTTGTATGTTGGGTAAAACAGCGATATGGTGTCTGATAACAAACACAGGAGATGTTTTCGGATATTGTGCGGGAACGATCATGTGCCTTATCATGACTGCCGTCGCTTTCGGAATAGCAGGTGAAATGTGAGCACCCCAAACAAATACCAACCGCTAACTAATACGCCGCTCTTGGCGGCGAGAAAGCAGGCAGACAATGGCCCTGACGGAACAACGCAGGCAGTGGCTCAAGAGGTATCGAGCCTTTCGCCTGGAGCTGAAGCTCCGATTTCCCTTGATGAGTCCCAAGATGTTGAGGCATTGGTGCAGAGTCAAGGCTGATATATCGAGAGGGTAGCATGGAAGCAAAGGTTCGGCCACACAATTGCGTAGTAGCTGGATTGATTGTTATCCAGTGTGGCCGCACTTCCTTTGCTGATAAGCCGAAGGTTGAGGTTCCTTGGTTCAACAGGAACAATGGCGCGGCCTATCAGGACGAGAAGTATGGCAAAGGGATGCGGCTGATGAACAGAGCCATTCGCGTGGAACGCGGGAAGATTAAGAAGGATGATGGTTGGCGATGCACTGTTTGTGGGTGTATTGCCAATTAGTTTCGAAGTGATGGGGCCAGTGGCCCCATCACTTGGAGGCTAATATGCCAACATTGATGCTGGGTTTTTGCACAAGTGCTTGCGCTTGCTTGTTTTGCCTGTGTATGTGGGCAAGGGGGAGAGCGAAGCACTAATTTCCTCGCCAATCAACGGGGTTAGAGAGAGGAGGCCAATCGTGAATGAAGATGTTACGATTTCAATGGAGCAGGACGATCGTGGTTGGGCCTATGCAAGGGTGATCGTTTGGAATGGGAATAGCTACAAGGTCGAAAGACTCTATGCTTATCCGGAGTTGATGAGGGATGAGCCGGTGGCGTGAACAACGCCGGCTTCGCAGAATAACGCTCTATGAACCTGACTACTAGCGGAATATGGGGAGGCGTTGGTTTATCTGCGAGGCCGGGGCTGTTCCTTGGCCTAATCTGAAAGGAGAACTATGCGAACAGACATTATCTTGTACCATCCCGGGGATGGTCTCAAGAAAACCTCAAACCAGACTTTGTACAAGTCGATCAAGGAATTCAAGATCAACAACAACCAAACGGT
>Ga0210399_10000442_pt1 | contig 33281 bp, 33 predicted proteins | sample IncBWC14MmetaG_FD_150865 | JGI IMG/M metagenome (GOLD analysis project Ga0210399, IMG submission 150865) | Forest soil microbial communities from Barre Woods Harvard Forest LTER site, Petersham, Massachusetts, United States - Inc-BW-C-14-M | ecosystem: Environmental > Terrestrial > Soil >... | reverse complement strand
CTGTATCCTCCCCCGTAAGACTGTATGGACCGGGGAGATAGTGAACAGGCGTTCGGAGACATGGTGAACACTCATGAGGAGTGGACCCATGAGGTTTTCGATGCCGTTCCGAGGCAAGGAAGAAGCGCGGGAGGAGCTGTGCCGGCTGGCGTTGGCGGCGGGGGCGAACCGGCGCCAGCTGTGTTGCCGGTTCAACGTGCAGCCGAGGATTCTGTACAAGTGGCTGGAGCGATACCGAAGGTCTGGCACCGCGGGCTTGGCCGATCGTTCGCGTCGTCCGCATCGCTCGCCGTCCCAGACAGGGGCTGAGATGGAAGCGGCAGTTCTGGCAGTGCGTGAGGCGAACCCGGTGTGGGGCGGCCGCAAGATCGCCGCCAGCCTGCGCCGGCAAGGGCTGTTGCCGCCGTCGCCCTCGACCATCACCGAGATCCTGCGCCGCAATGGCCAGCCGATGGTGGCGCCCGGCCAGAAGGCCTGGAAGCGCTTTGAGTACGCCGAGCCCAACGCGTTGTGGCAGATGGACTTCAAGGGCGATGTCGCTTTCGGCCGAGGTCGGCTTCATCCGCTGACCGTGGTCGACGACCACTCGCGCTATGCCGTGGTGCTGCAGGCGGCCGACAACGAGCGCCATCAGACCGTGCAGAATGCCGTGCAAGCGGCGTTCGAGCGCTATGGCCTGCCCGAGGTCATCCTGACCGATAACGGCAGCCCGTGGGGCGACACCGGCGAACGCTCGCTCACCAAGCTCGGTGTGTGGCTGATCGAGCATGGCGTGGCGCCCTGGCACAGCGCCCCGTTCCACCCGCAAAGCCATGGCAAGAACGAGCGCTTCAATCGCACACTCAAGGCCGAGCTGCTCGAGGGTCGCACCTTCAGCGATCTCCAGCAGGCCCAGCAGGCATTCGACGGCTGGCGGCACCGCTACAATCACCACCGCCCGCACGATGCGCTGGGCCTCGCCGTGCCGGCCGACCGTTATCGACCCAGTGCACGGTCCTTCAAGCCTACCGTCGAACCCTTCGACTACGGCCCCGACGACATCGTGCGCAGCGTCGATGTCGCGGCCAACATCAGCTTCCGGGGCAGACGCTTGAAGGCCTCCAAGGCGCTGGTCGGCAAACACGTCGCGATCAGGCCGACCGAGCGCGACGGCGTCTTCGACCTCATCTTCCGCCACGTCACCGTGAAGTCGATCGACTTCCATAACCTGGCCTAATGTGAAATGTGTTCACCATGTCCCCGAACACCCGTTCACCATGTCTCCGGTCCGAACAGCTTCGCGCGGGGAGGAACGATGCTACTTCTTCGCCTTCTTTTGCTGCTCGGCCATGCGCTGGAGGTTTGCGACGTAGCCCCGATTCCAGGTCGGGTTGATCATGACCTCGTTGATCACGATGTGCGGCGGCAGGCAAGCGACATAGCGGATGAGGTCGCCGACATCCTCCGACTGGGCCATGCGGGCGCGCTCTTCCGGAGTGATGGGGATCGGCCGCTTGTCGAGGATGGGTGTCGCCACCTCGCCCGGGCAGACCACGCAGGAGCGGATGCCGTTGACGCATTCCTCCATGTTGATGGTGTGGCTCATCGCCACCACGCCGTGCTTGGCCGCCGAATAGGCCGCGCCGCTCAGGATGCTGGCCTGGCGCCCGGCCATCGACGAGGTGTGGATCAGCACGCCGCCCTTGTGGCGGCGCATCATGGGCAGCACCGCCGTCGAGCAGTAGAACGCGCTGGAGAGGTTGCCGTCGATCACCATCTCGGCGCCTGCCGGCGTGAGCTGGCTCCACTTGCGTTCGACGATGTTGAGACCGGCATTGTTGACCAGGATGTCGCAGCGGCCGAACTTCTTGTCGATATCGGCGGCGATGCGGGTCACCGCCGCGGCCTTCATCAGGTCGCCGGTCTTGACCACGGCCTTGCCGCCCGCCTGCTTGATCGCGGCCGCGGTCTCCTCGAGCGGTTCCTTGCGCCGCCCGGTCAACACCACCGTGGCGCCTTCCTTGGCGAGCGCGATCGCCGCCGCCTGACCAATACCCGAGCCAGCACCGGTCACCCAGGCGACCTTGCCCGTCAACGAAGCCATCGATGTCTCCTTGATATCTGAACCTGACAGCGGGCCGCCTGGCCCGCCGGTCAATTAAAGCACCCGGCCCGTGCCGTCGTCGATCAGGTGCATGTTGCTGAGGTCGGCCCTGAGCTTCATGACCTTGCCCGCCGTCGCCCCGGCGTTGGGGTTGACCCGGCCGCAGAGCTCCGCGCCCGCGATGGTGAAATAGACCAGCGTCTCCATGCCCATCGGCTCGACCACGTCGATCATGGTGTCGAAATCGTGCTGGTTGGGCTCGATGTGCGGACGGGTCTCGATGATGTGCTCGGGGCGCAGGCCCAGCACGAGGTTCGCCTTGCCGACATGGCTCGCATAGCGCGCCGTGCGGTCGGCCGGCACCGGGAAGGCCAGCGTGTCGCTCAGCCGCACCCGCAGCGCCCCGGCGGCCTGTTCGAGATGGCAGGGCTCGAAGTTCATCGCCGGCGAGCCGATGAAGCCCGCCACGAACTTGGTGGCCGGCGAATGGTAAAGGTCGTTGGGCGAGCCGACCTGCTCGATCAGGCCGGCATTCATCACCACCACGCGGTCGGCCAGCGTCATCGCCTCGACCTGGTCGTGGGTGACATAGACCGTGGTGGTACGGACCTTCTGGTGCACCTTCTTGATCTCGGTGCGCATCTGCACGCGCAGCTTGGCGTCGAGGTTGCTGAGCGGCTCGTCGAACAGGAAGACCTTGGGATCGCGCACGATGGCGCGGCCCATGGCGACGCGCTGGCGCTGGCCGCCCGAGAGCTGCTTGGGCTTGCGGTCCAGAAGCTCGGTGATGTCGAGGATCTGGGCCGCCTGCTTGACCCGCCGGTCGATCTCGTCCTTGGGCGTGCGCTTGAGCTTCAGCCCGAACGACATGTTCTCGTAGACGTTCATGTGCGGGTAGAGCGCGTAGTTCTGGAACACCATGGCGATGTCGCGGTCCTTGGGCGGCACGTCGTTGACCACGTCGCCGCCGATCGCGATGTCGCCGCCGGTGATCTCCTCGAGACCGGCGATCATGCGCAAGGTCGTGCTCTTGCCGCAGCCCGAAGGCCCGACCAGCACGATGAATTCCTTGTCGGTGATGTCGAGGTCGATCCCGCGAACGGCCAGAACTTCGTCGTATTTCTTGATGACCTTACGCAACGTTACCTGAGCCATTGTCCGTTATCCTTTGGTCGCACCGGCCGTCAGACCCGCGATGTAATAGTCCATGAGGAAGGCGTAGATGATGAGGGGTGGCGCGGCGCCGAGCAGCGCGCCGGTCATGATCTGGCCCCAGTTGAACACGTCACCCTTGATCAGCGTGGTGACGATGCCGACCGGCAGCACCAGCTCGCTCGTCGAGGTGGTGAAGGCCAGCGGATAGAGGAACTGCGCCCACGCCACCGTGAAGGTGAAGATGGTCGCCGCGATGATGCCGGGCAACGCCACCGGGATGAAGATCTTGGTCAGCGTCTGCATCCAGGTCGCGCCGTCGATCAGCGCCGCCTCGTCGAGCTCCTTGGGGATCGAGGCGAAGTAGCCGATCATGATCCAGGTGGCGAACGGCACCGTGAGCGTCGGGTACAGGATCATCAGCGTCCACCAGTGATTCATCAGCTGGATGCCGAAGGTGTCGTTGACCCACGCGAACATCTTGAACAGCGGGATGAACAGCAGCGTGTCGGGGATCAGGTAGGTCAGGAACACGCCGGTCGCCAGCGCGGCCGAGCCCCAGAACTTCATGCGGGCGAGCGCGAAGGCGGCGATGACGCTGATCACCATGGTGATGATGACGACGAACACCGACACGATCGCCGAGTTGCGGAAGAAGGTGAGGTATTGGTTCTGCGACAGGAGCTCGATGTAGTTCGAAAGCGTCGGCGAGTAGACCCACCACGGATTGGTCGCTGCCGAGATCTCGGCGCTGGACTTCAGCGAGGTGATGAACATGTAGAGCGGCGGCATCAGGAAGAAGCAGGCGAACAGCACCAGGAAGAAATAGGACCAGCGCAGCGCCCACCGCCGGTCGCGGCTCATGCTGCCGTATCTGCCGTGGGCCGGCGTGGCGGCGGTGGTTGTGGCAATCGCGGCGTCGGCCATCAGACTTCACTCCCCCGCTTGGTGATGTCGCGCAGGATGAAGACTGCGGCCACCGCCAGGATCGGCACCATGAACAGCGAGACGGTGGCGCCGAGCGGAATGTCGCCGCTTTCGATGCCGACGCGGAACGCCCAGGTGGCGAAGACGTGCGTGGTGTTGAGCGGATCGCCCTTGGTCAGCACGCGCACGATGTCGAAATTGGCGAAGGTGACGATCAGCGAGAACAGCACGGTGATCGAGATGATGTTGCGCATCATCGGCAGGCTGACGTACCAGATGCGCTGCCACCAGGTCGCGCCGTCGATCGCCGCCGCCTCGTAGAGCTGCTCGGGCACCGACTTCAACGACGCCAGGTACATGATCATGAAGAACGGCGCGCCGAACCAGACATTCACCAGGATGACCGAGAAGCGCGCCCAGCCGGTCTCGCCGAGCCAGGCGATGCGGTCCAGGCCGACATGCTCGAGGATCCAGTTGAAGGCCGAGTAGGACGGGTCGAACAGCCACAGCCAGGCGAGCGTGCTCATGGCCGGCGGAATGACCCAGGGCACGAGCAGCATGCCGCGCCACTTGCGCTGGCCCTTGGTCGGGATGTTGTGCACGAAATGGGCGACCACGAAGCCGATGATCGCCTTGAAGATGACCGCCGTGATGGCGAACAGGCAGGACTGGTAGACCACCATCCAGAAGGTGTCGCGGCCGAACAGGAAGGTGAAATTGCCCAGGCCGACGAATTTGTTCATGCCCTTGTTGAGCATCGCCAGGTAGACGGCATAGCCCGCCGGATAGGCCACGAGCACGAGGATCAGGAGGATCAGCGGCAGCGTCATCAGGAAGGCGATGGTCGACTTGCGCTGCATCAGCTTGTGCAGGCTGCTGCGGCCGTCTGCCGAGATGGTGACTGCTCCTCTGGCGGCGATATCTGCCATGGCTAGCTCCGACGTTGCAGGTTCTTGAGATGCCTGGCGGAGCGCCTGAAGCGGCGCCCCGCCATCCTCGGCCTGCCTAGTTGCGCATGAAGCCTTCGATCTCTCCCGCCGCCCAGTCGAGCGTCTTGTCCATGGCCTCGCCCTTGAAGTAGCGGACGGCCATCTGGGTCTGGATGCCCTGATTGTAGATCTGCTCGGCGATCTTGTGCGGCGCAGGCGCCGCGGCGACCGAGAGCGTCTGGTGATTGTAGGGATTGGGGTAGTGATAGAGCGTGCCCTTGGGCGGCCCCTCCTCGGCCCACGTCTTGAAGGTCGTAAGCTTCTCGAACGACGGCAGGTCGTAGCCGCCGCTGGCCGCCACCATCTTCTCGGCCGACGACGCCTGGGAGAGATACATCAGCAGGCTCTTGGCCGCCGACTGGTTCTTGCTGAAGTTCCAGGTGGCCCAGAAGAACGGCAGGAAGGGTGCGAAGCGGCCCTTGGGACCGGCCGGGAAGCCGTGCGTCCAGCACTGCTCGGCGACCTTGGGCGCATCGCGCTTGGCCACCGCCCATGCACTGGGCGGATTCATGATCAGCGCGCCCTGGCCCGACACCAGCCACTTGTTGTTGGACGCATCGTCCCACGACGGCACATCGGGCGGCATGGCCGCGATCAGTTGCTTGTAGTATTCGAGCGCTTGGCGAACCTGGTCGTTCTTGACCACGATCTCGCCCTTGGCGTCGACCAGGATGGCGCCGTAGGCATGGAAGATCGCCCCGATCGTGTCGACCGAGTCCGACGTCGTGCCGAGACCGATGCCGAACGGATGGCCGCCCTTGTTGCAGTCCTCGGCCGCCTTCAGGAACGTGTCGAGGTTCCAGCCGTCGGCCTTGGGCGGCGCACCGGCCGGATACATCGCCTGGATGTCGATCCCGGCCAGGTCCTTCAGGTAGTCGATGCGCGAGCACGGGCCCTTGATCTGACTGCCGACCGTGGCCGGCACGGCCAGCCACTTGCCGTCGACCTTGCCGAGATATTCGACCGTGGCGTTGACGGCGCCGTTGTCCTTGATCAGCTGATCCATGAGATCGTTGACCGGCATGAGCAGCTCGGCGTAGCGCGCCGGCAGGAAGGTATTCTGCGCGAGGATATCGTGGCCCGACTTCGCCTGCGCTTCCGCGGCGGTGGTCAACAGCAGCTTGTTGCCTTGCGAGGTGATGAAGTCGATCTGAACGTCGACCTTTTCCTTGTCGGCCCACTCCTTGATCAACGTCTCGGTAGCGCCGTTGGCATTGGGGACCCAATGATCCCAGAAGCCCACCGACAGTTTGCCCGCCGCGTAGGCGCCGCGAACGAACGGCGCAGCAATGAATGCCGTCGACGCTGCCGCCGTTCCGGCAACAAAGCGCCGACGACTTACTCTCTTGGACACCATACAATTTCCTCCTGATCCCACTTCGATGACCCTCAAGGGGGTCTTGGTGCGGATGCTATGCACAAGCTGCGAATCAAGCAATGCATTTTCGAATGAGTGCGGCTTTCGGCGGCGATTTGACAGCTTTGGGAGAGACCCGGATGCTCCGGCCGCCGAAACGGGAGGGGCGTTCGTGCGTGAAATCTGTGTGAAATCGATCCAGACGAACAGCGCCCGCAGCACCGACCGCGGCACGTCGTGAGATGCAGCACATTCCTGGCGCAAATCCCTGGCTCACCGCCGTCGAGCCCTCGCCCATCGGCGAGACCAGGCGCTGGGTGCTGGGCCGCACCTTCCCCATCGAGCGGCCACTGATCGATCTCAGCCAAGCGGTGCCGGGATATCCACCGGCGATCGAATTGCGTCGACATCTGGGCGAGCTGCTGCTCGATCCGGCGATGCATGGCTACACGCCGACCCTGGGCCTGCCGGCGTTGCGCGAGGCCTACGCCGCCCATCTCACGGATTTCTACAGCGCGCCGATCACGCCCGGCGAGGTCGGCATCACGTCGGGTTGCAACCAGGCCTTCTGCCTGGCGCTGATGAGCCTGGCCAAGGCCGGCGACGAGGTGATCCTGCCGCGTCCGCACTACTTCAACCACGACATGTGGATGCGCATGCAGGGCATCGAGCCGGTGTCGCTGGATTTCCGGCCCGAGTCGGGCGCCATCCCGGATGCAGCAGATGCCGCCCGCCTGATCGGCCCCAAGACGCGCGCCATCGTGCTGATCTCGCCCAACAACCCGACCGGCGCGGTCTATCCGCCCGAGACCATCCGGGCTTTCTTCGAACTCGCCCGCCGGCATGGCATCGCCCTGCTGCTGGACGAGACCTACAAGGATTTCCTGCCCAGGGGCGCGCGGCCGCACGAGCTGTTCAGCGACCCGGCTTGGCGCGGCACGCTGGTGCATCTCTACAGCTTCTCCAAAGTCTTCGCGCTCACCGGCTATCGCGTCGGCGGCATTACCGCGGGCGCCGGGTTGGTGGCGGAAATCGAGAAGGCGATGGACTGCGTGTCGATCTGCCCGCCACGCCTCGGCCAGGAAGCGGCGCTCTATGGTCTGAGGAATCTGCTGCCCTGGGCGCGCCGCAACACCGAGGGCCTGAAGGTGCGCGCCGACCTTTTGGGCGAGGGCCTGCAGCGCTCCAACCGCTGGCGGCTGGTCAGCATCGGCGCCTACTTCGCCTACGTCGAGCATCCCTTTGCCGGCCAGCACTCGACCGACGTGTCCAAGCGGCTGGCCGACGAGGAGAACCTGCTGACCATCCCGGGCGACATGTTCGGCGCGGGCCAGGAGCGCTTCGTGCGGCTCGCCTTCGCCAACGTGGCGGACGACAAGATCCCCATCGTGCTCGAGCGCCTGGAACGCTTCGGCGCTTGAACGCTCTTTCCCCTCCCCCGTCATACGGGGGAGGCAGGAGGGGGAAGGCTGCAATCGTGCTGTCGGCCAATTCCAGATCATGATCTTTGCCTTCCACAGTTCGCCCGTGAGGCTTTCCCCCTCCCTGCCTCCCCCGTATGACGGGGGAGGTGAAGAGAAAGGTGATCCATGCCACATGCAACCACACCCGATGGCGTGAAGCTCTATTACGAGGAAGCCGGCAGCGGTACGCCGATCCTGTTCGTCCACGAATATAGCGGCGACTGGCGGAGCTGGGAGCCGCAGGTCCGCTTCTTCTCACGTCGGCACCGCTGCATCACCTACTCGTTCCGCGGCTATCCCGGCTCCGACGTGCCGGAGAGCGGCACGATGTACGGCCAGCGGCACGCGGTCGACGACGCCAAGCACATGCTCGACCATCTGAAGATCGCCAAGGCGCATGTCGTCGGCCTGTCGCAGGGCGCCTTCGCGACGGCGCATTTCGGCCGCCTCTATGCCGATCGCGCGCTGTCGCTCACGCTGGCCGGCGTCGGCTCGGGCGCCGGCCGCGAAGGGCACGAGCAGTTCAGGAAGGATGCCGTGGCGACGGCCCAGCGCATCCGTCACGAGGGCATGGCCAAATATGCCCACGGGCTCACCACCAATCCGACGCGATCGCGCTTCAAGCAGAAGGACCCGCGTGGCTTCGCCGAGTTCGTAAAGCACCTCTCCGAGCATGCCGATATCGGCGCCGCCAACACCATGGAGAACTATCAGGGCAAGCGGCCGTCGCTCTACGACTTCGAGGCGGAGTGGAAGAAGCTCGACGTGCCGGTGCTGATCATCTGCGGCGACGAGGATGAGCCCTGCCTTCAGCCGAGCCTCTACCTCAAGCGCGTCATGCCCAACGCCGGCCTCGCCGTGTTCGCCAAGAGCGGCCATACGGTGAATATCGAGGAGCCGGACGCCTTCAATCGCGAACTGTGGAACTTCCTGGTGCTGGCCGAGGCCGGCAAATGGACGCCGGCCGAGCGATGGCCAAGGGCGCGAGCCTGATCTGACGCGAGCGGCGCGTCGACCAAACTGCGCATCTTAAGGTTTCCGCCGGTTCGCGCCGGTTTCCGCCCGGCGGCGGCCCCGGGGAAAAAGCGTTTCCTTTCAACGCGCCGGGAGGTTTGCGCCCTTTCCGGCATTTCCGCCAGTCGCCGCGCCGGCCGTCGAATTTCCGCAATTCCCGCAAGCGCTATTACATTTGCCGAAGAGCGGCGGACGCCGGGCAGGCGCATGCGATCGCTCTCCGGGCCGCGAACGGTGGACAAGACCTCGGCCGCCTGCGCGGGAGTGCTGCTCTCGCTCGACATCGGCGGACTTTAGCAGTATCTTTAGTAATACGCAAGTACATATTAAGTTTGACTAGAGCGCATTCCGATTGGACGGACGCACATCTTTGCTGGGGGCGCGCCACTCCAGTGGCGCGTCATGGTCTTCCGGACCACGAGAGCATGAAAAACGCGCCACTGGAGTGGCGCGCCCCCAGCAATGACATGATTCCCAACGCTCGGTACGTGCTGGACCGTCCGGCAAGAGACTATCTCGGCCAATCCTGTGGCGGCCGGCCAGCCCGAGTTATTGCGCACCATGTTGCGCAAAAACTCCGGGATCACGACGATCGGACGGTGACGGCGTGATCGAGCGGGCCGTGACCGCGGCCAAAGCCGGGGGCAGACTCGATGGCGCGCCTGACGTAGAGGCGCGCCCGTGCCACGGAGTCGAAAAGGCTCATCTTCTGGGCGAGGCCGGCCGCGATCGCCGAGGCGAGCGTGCAGCCCGTGCCGTGGGTGCTGCGGCTCGCGATGCGCCGGTCTTCGAAGCGTTCGAATCGGCCGTCGTGAAACAACAGGTCGACGATGAGCTCGCCCTCGAGATGGCCGCCCTTCATCAATACCGCCTTGGCGCCCAGCGCCGCGAGCCGCTGGGCGGCGCGCTTCATGTCGGCCTCGACCCGCACCGGAAAGCCCGCCAGCACCTCGGCCTCGGGCAGGTTCGGCGTCAGCAGGGCGGCCATCGGCAGCAGGGTGTCGCGCAGGGCCGCTTCGGCCTCGCTCAGCAACAGACGGTGGCCGCCCTTGGCGATCATCACCGGATCGACGACCAGCGGCACGCCGGGCGCGTGCTTCTTCAGGCAGGACGCCACGGTGCCGATCACCTCGGCGCTGTGCAGCATGCCGGTCTTGAGCGCATCGGCGCCGATGTCGCCCAACACGACCTCGATCTGCTGGGCGATGAACGCCGGGTCGACCGCCAGCACGCCGTGCACGCCCTCGGTGTTCTGGGCAGTCAGGGCGGTGATCGCGGTCGCGGCAAAGGCGCCCATGGCGGTGACCGCCTTGATGTCCGCCTGGATGCCCGCCCCGCCGCCGGAATCGGAGCCGGCGACGATCAGGACGCGGCCTTTCATGCCGCCCCGATCACGCCGCGGCCCGCGGCAACGCCTCGATAATCTGCTCGACGACGCTGCGGACGAGCTCCGAATCGTCGCCCTCGGCCATGACACGGATCAGCGGTTCGGTGCCCGACTTGCGTACCAGGACGCGGCCGCCCGCGCCCAGTCTCGCCTCGGCGGCAGCGATCGCCTGCCTTACCGACGTTTCCGCGAGCGTTGCCTTGGCGTCGCCGCGAATTCGCACGTTCTTCAAGAGCTGCGGTACCGGCTGGAAGGCGCGAAAGGTTTGACTGGCGGGGCGGTCGGCCTTGAGCAACGCTGCCAGCGCCTGCAGCGCCGCCATCAGCCCGTCACCCGTCGTCGCGTGATCGGTCATGATGATGTGTCCGGACTGCTCGCCGCCGAGATTATAGCCTTCGGCGCGCATGCGCTCGAGGACGTTGCGGTCGCCCACCTTGGTTCGTACCAGCGCGAGCTTTTGCGCACCCAGATAGCGCTCGAGCCCCAGGTTGGACATCACCGTGGCGACCAAACCGCCGCCGGCCAGGCGCCCGTCCGTCGCCCACTGGCTGGCAATGGTCGCCATCAGCTGATCGCCGTCGATCAGTTGCCCCAGCTCATCCACCAGCACGACCCGGTCGGCGTCGCCGTCCAGGGCGATGCCGATGTTGGCGTTGTGCGTGACGACGTGCTCCTGCAACAGCGCAGGATGCGTCGAGCCACAATTGCCGTTGATGTTGAAACCGTCCGGCGACACGGCGAGCGGGATCACCTCGGCGCCGAGCTCCCACAGCACGGTCGGCGCCGCCTTGTAGGCGGCGCCATTGGCGCAATCGACGACGATCCTGAGTCCGGTGAGATCGAGGCCGCGTGCGGCGGACGCCTTCACCGCCTCGATATAGCGGCCTTCCGCGTCGTCGAGGCGTTTGGCGCGGCCGATCGCAGCCGGCGCGGCCAAGCGGATTGAAGCCGATTCCTCCACGAGGTCCTCGATCTGCATCTCGACCGCGTCGGACAGCTTGAAGCCGTCGGGACCGAACAGCTTGATGCCGTTGTCCTCGTAGGGATTGTGCGACGCCGAGATCATGACGCCGACGTCGGCACGCATCGAGCGGGTCAGGAAACCCACGGCCGGCGTCGGCAATGGCCCAAGCAGCAGCACGTCGACGCCGACCGACAGGAAGCCCGCCGTCAGCGCCTGCTCGATCATGTAGCCCGACAGCCGCGTATCCTTGCCGATCACCACGCGGTGGCGGTAGCCGCCGCGGTTGAAGACCTCGCCCGCCGCCATGCCGATGCGCATGGCGATCTCGGCGGTCATGGGCTCTGAGTTGGCGCGGCCGCGCACGCCGTCGGTGCCGAAGAGAGAACGGGACATGATGGCGGAACCTATCGCATTGCCGACGAAACCGCGAGGGCCTGGCGGACGGCGGCGACGTCGTGGACGCGCACGATGGCGGCGCCGCGGCGCGCGGCCTCGACCGCCAGCCACACCGAGGCGGGATCGCGCTGGCGCGGCTCGGCAATCCCCGTCAGCCTGCCGATGAAGCCCTTGCGCGAGGAGCCCACCAGCACGGGGTAGCCGGCGTCGGCCAGCCGTGCCGTGCCGGCGATCAGGGCGAGGTTTTCTTCGACGCTCTTGCCGAAGCCAATGCCCGGATCGAGCGCGATGCGCTCGCGAGCGATGCCGGCGGCCTCACCGGCGCGTGCCCGATCGAGCAGGAAGCGCCTCACCTCCTCGACGACATCGCCATAGGCCGGCCCGTCATACTTGTCCTCGGATCGGCCGCGGCGATGCATCAGCACGACCGGCACGCCACGCCGGGCGACCAGCGGCATCAAGTCCGAATCGTCGCGCAGCGCCGATACGTCGTTCACGATGCGCGCGCCGGCATCGAGGCAGGCGCGCGCCACGGAAGCGCGACGCGTGTCGATCGACACCAACACGCCTTGCCTCGCCAGGCCCTCGACGACCGGCAGGACACGGCGCAATTCCTCGTCGGCCGATGTCGGCTGCGAGCCGGGGCGCGTCGACTCGCCGCCGACGTCGACGATGTCGGCGCCCTCCGACACAAAACGCAGGCCATCGTCGATGGCCCGCGCGGGGTCGAGGCGTTCACCGCCGTCGGAAAACGAATCGGGTGTGACGTTGGCGATCGCCATCACCCTCGTGCGACCAAGGGCGCGATCGAGCGAAAGGCCGGCGAAAGCCGCCGTCAAACGCCCGGCTGCGGCTCGGGATTGGCGCCGCCCGGCGCCGGGTTGGTGCTGGTCGGCACGGAAGCGCGGCGACGGCGGTCGGAACCGGAACCGGCGCCGCCGGTGTCGTCACGCACGACCTTCTCGCCGCGCAGAACGGTGCCGATCTCGTCGTTGCTGAGGGTCTCGTACTCGAGGAGCGCCTTGGCGATCAGATGGAGGTCTTCCAGATGGTCGGTCAGGATCTGCCGGGCCTTGCCCTCGGCCTCCTCGATCAGGCGGCGGACTTCCTGGTCGATCAGCTGCGCGGTGGCCTCCGAGACGTTCTGGGTCTGGGTCACGGCGTGGCCCAGGAAGACCTCCTGCTCGTTCGCCTGATAGCGCACGCGGCCCAGCTTCTCGGACATGCCGAAGGCGGTGATCATGCCGCGCGCGGTCTGGGTGGCGACCTGGATGTCGCTCGCTGCGCCGGTCGTGACGTTCTCCGGTCCGAAGATGATCTCCTCGGCGGTGCGGCCGCCGAACATGATCGCCAGGCGCGATTCGAGGAACTGCTTGGTATGGCTCAGGTGATCGCGCTCGGGCAGCTGCATGGTGACGCCAAGCGCCCGGCCGCGCGGGATGATCGTCACCTTGTGCAGCGGATCGCTCTTGGGCACGTGCATGGCGACCAGGGCGTGGCCCGCCTCGTGGTAGGCCGTGAGCTTCTTCTCCTCGTCGGTCATCGCCATCGAGCGGCGCTCGGTGCCCATCAGCACCTTGTCCTTGGCGTATTCGAAGTCCGCCATGGTGACCAGGCGCTTGCCGACGCGGGCGGCGCGCAGCGCCGCCTCGTTCACCAGGTTGGCGAGGTCGGCGCCGGAGAAGCCCGGCGTGCCGCGCGCCAGCACGCGCGGGTCGACGTCGGGCGCCAGCGGCACCTTGCGCATGTGGACCTTCAGGATCTTCTCGCGGCCGCCGACATCGGGATTGGGCACCACGACCTGACGGTCGAAGCGGCCGGGCCGCAGCAGCGCCGGGTCGAGCACGTCGGGACGGTTGGTGGCGGCGATCAGGATGACGCCTTCGTTCGACTCGAAGCCGTCCATCTCGACCAGCAGCTGGTTCAGCGTCTGCTCCCGCTCGTCGTTGCCGCCGCCCAGGCCGGCGCCGCGATGGCGGCCGACAGCGTCGATTTCGTCGATGAACACGATGCAGGGCGCGTTCTTCTTGGCCTGCTCGAACATGTCGCGCACGCGGCTGGCGCCGACGCCCACGAACATCTCGACGAAGTCGGAGCCCGAGATGGTGAAGAACGGCACGTTGGCTTCGCCGGCGATGGCGCGCGCCAGCAACGTCTTGCCGGTGCCCGGCGGGCCGACCAGCAGGCAGCCCTTGGGGATCTTGCCGCCCAGGCGCTGGAACTTCTGCGGGTCCTTCAGGAAGTCGACGATCTCCTCGAGCTCGGCCTTGGCCTCGTCGATGCCGGCCACGTCCTCGAAGGTGACGCGGCCGTGCTTCTCGGTCAGCAGGCGCGCGCGCGACTTGCCGAAGCCCATGGCGCGGCCGGTGCCGCTCTGCATCTGGCGCAGAAAGAAAATGTAGACGCCGACAAGAACGAGAACCGGCAGCCAGCTCACGAAGATGCTGCCGAGGTTGACGCCCTCCTCCGCCGGCCCGGCATCGACCCGGTCGACGTTCTTGATCAGCATCGGCATCAGCTGTTCGTCGACCGGCGCGCTCGGCACGTAGGTGGCGAACTTCTGAACGCCGTTGCGCGGCTCGCGGAAGGTACCGGTGATGGTGTTGCCCTGGATCCGGACGTCCTGGACCTGGCGCTGCTCGACGGCATGCACGAAGTCCGAATAGGAAACCGTATTGCCCGCCGTCCGGGTCGTACCGCCCTGGAACACGCTGTAGAGCAGCGCGAGCAGCAGCACGATGACAATCCACAAAGCAGCGTTACGGTTGAACGGGTTCACGGGCTTTTTCCGTTGGAGTGGAGGCTCATTCTAGATGGGAAGCGGTGGGCGAGCCGCAAGCGAAAAATGCAGCCGGAATGAGGGGCTGGCTCACGTTCCTGCCATGTTCGGGCCGGACAATCCAGTGCAGTTGACGCCTGTCCGGTACGCGACGAAGCATGAGCTTGCAGCCGGAAAGCGTGAAATCCTGCCCCTTGCCCGACTTTCCGCGATCCAGGGGAGCACAAAGCCGCCCGACCGCCCGCGCCAGACGCTCCCGGCGCGGCGGATACTCCCGTCCACCGACCGCTTGGATGAGGCGACTGAGCAGCTTCGCCTGCAGATCGCGTCCCAGGCGGGCAAATCCGGTTCGGTCGATGGCCGCGGTGCCCGCTGGGCCGAACGCCAGCATATCCACAGCGGCACGGGCCAATTTGCCGTCGCGGACCGATCGTTCGACGCCGCCGTCCGCCGAGTTCGCGGGCACAAGGCACCCATTCGCCCGCAGCCGCGCCCGTTCAAAGCGCGGATCGACATTCGAGGGATCGTCCAGCCACTGCACGCCGCGCGCGAGAAGCGTGGCGGTGAGCCGGGCGCGCGATACGTCGAGCAGGGGGCGCAGCAGGCGCACCTCCGGGTGATCGACCAGAGCCGCCATGCCGGCAAGGCCGTCGGGACCGCTCCGGCGGGCCAACCGCATCGCCACGGTCTCGGCCTGATCGTCGGCGTGATGGGCGAGCAGCAGATGCAGGATGCCGCGCCGACGGCATTCGTCGCGCAACAACCGGTATCGTGCCGTCCGTGCCGCCTCCTGCAGGCCGGCACGCGGCTTTTCACCAGACCAGGTGAGGATCGCGCCATCGATGCCGTGGCGCGCCAGCACCTCCTTGGCGGCCGCAGCCTCTGCCGCCGATTCAGCGCGCAGGCCGTGATCGACGATCAGCCCGACCGCGCGGCCGTCGCGCGCTGCCGCCCAACCGTGCGACAGCAGCGCCAGCGCCAGGGAATCGCGGCCGCCGGACACGGCGACGGCAAGGATAGGAGAGGTCTCGAACGGCTCGAACGGCGCCATCAGGCGCGCGAATGCGCCGGCGTCGAGGGGCTGCGTTTGCCGCGCGATCACCCGCAACCGTTCTTCTGGCGCTCTTGCTCGACCCGGCGTTTCTGCAGGTCGGTGGCGCGCGGATAATCCTGGCTGAACTTGGCGAACACCGCACAGGCATCGGGCTTGCGGCCCAGCACCGCCAAGGTGACGCCCAGCTTCAGCAGGTTGTCGGGCCCCTTGGGGCTCGTCCTGTAGACCTTGTAGCCCTCGGCGAAGGCGGTCATGGCGTCCTGATAGTCGCGCCGGGCGTAATAGGTCTCGCCCAGCCAGTACTGCGCGTTACCTGCCAGCGTATGCTTGGGGTTGCTTTGCAGGAACGCCTTGAAGCCCCGCTCGGCGCCAGCGTAGTCGCCGTCCTGCAGCTTCTTGAAGGCGTCGTTGTAGAGCTGGTCGGCGCCGGCCGCTGATGGCGCTGCGGCTGACGACGGCGGCGGCGGGGCTGCGGCTTGCGTATTGGGCCGCGGCGGCGGCGCACCGCCGGGGCGGCCGCCGCCCTTCTCCATCTGCTCCAGTCGGTACTCGTAGTCGGCTTGCATCTTCTCCATCTGCTGCTGGAGCTGCTGGTTGCGATACTGCAGCTGCTCGAGCTGGCCGGTCAGCATCGTGATCGCCTGCTGCAGCTGGTTGAGCCGGTCCTCGATATAGACCGGGTCCTGGCGCTGCGCCGCCGCCGCGGTCGGCACGGCGAGCGCAATCACGATCAGCAAACGGGCCAACAGGCGGGAGGGAGAAGTCTTCATGGCGGACGACAGTCTCAGGTCAAACGCGGCCATTTTCAGGCATAGCCAGCCAGTGTCCAAACGGAAACGCCGGTCGCAAGGCGACCGGCGTCTTCTACATCATCGTTCTCAAGCGGTGGCGCGGTTGGGCGCTCCTATTGCAGCGCGGTGACGTCACGGCGGTTGCGCGCCCAGGCCCCCTCGTCGGAGCCGGGCGGATCGGGATTTTCCTTGCCGAAGCTGATCGTCTTGATGCGCGCGGCCGGGATGCCCTGGGCGATCAGATACTGGCTGGCGGCGTTGGCGCGACGCTCGCCGAGCGCCAGGTTGTACTCGCGCGTGCCGCGCTCGTCGCAATGGCCTTCGATGGTGATCGGATAGTTGGTGTATTTCTTCAGCCATTCGGCCTGGCGGTTCAACGTCTCGCGGCCGTCGGGGCGGATGACGGACATGTCGGTGTCGAAGAATACGCGGTCGCCGACATTCTGGCGGAAATCGGCAACCGACCCTGGGGTGACAGTCGTGGTCGCCGGGGCGGCCGCCTGTTGCTCATTGCTGCTGCAGGCAGCCATGAAGATCATCGCTGCAATGGCCGCGAAGGCCTTGATCGTGCGCATTTTTCAGCTCTCCCTGACAACATCGACCCGAGCGTTAGGGCGCGCCCGGGCCGACAAGAAAGATCATATCGTTCGCTATTGCGGAATCAAGGGTGACCAGGCCGGGTCCGATGCATCGGTCGGCGTCGGCACCTGACGCTCGAAGCGTCCGGTGATGTCGACCTGGGCGAGCGTGACGGAGCCGGCGCGGCCGCCCGAATTGGGTTGCTGGCGGAAGAACATCAGCACGCGGCCGTTGGGCGCCCAGGTCGGTCCCTCGACCAGGAAGCCGCTCGCCAGCATGCGCTCGCCGCTGCCGTCGGTCCGCATCACGCCGATACCGAAGCCGCTGCCCGAGATTTTGGTGAAGGCAATGTAGTCGCCGCGCGGCGACCAGACCGGTGTGGCGTAGCGGCCCTCGCCGAAGCTGATACGCCGCTCGCCGCCGCCGGCGGCGCTCATGATATAGAGCTGCTGAGTGCCGCCGCGGTCGGAATTGAACACGATCTGCGTGCCGTCGTTGGAGTAGCACGGCGAGGTGTCGATGGCGGCGGAATTGGTCAGCCGGCGCTGCGCGCGGCCGCGCACGTCCATTTCGTAGATGTTGGTCCTGCCCTCGGCCGAAATGCTCATCACCACCTTGGTGCCGTCGGGCGAGAAGCGCGGCGCAAAGCTCATGCCCGGGAAATTGCCCAGAAGCTCGCGTCGCCCGCTGTCGACGTTCTGCAGGAAGACGCGCGGCGGGGTTCGATCCTCGGGATACGCCATGTAGACGATCTCCTGCAGCGTCGGCGAGAAGCGCGGCGTCAGCGCGATCGTGCGGCCATCGGTGATGTAGCGGTTGTTGGCGCCGTCCTGATCCATGATGGCGATGCGCTTGGTCCGGGAGCTGAGCGGGCCGGTCTCCGAGACGTAGGCGACGCGGGTGTCGAAGTAGCCCTCCTCGCCGGTCACGCGCTTGTAGATCGCGTCGGCGATGATGTGGGCGAGCCGCCGCCAGTTGCTGGGCTGGCTGTTGAAGGACAGCCCGGTCGCCTGTTGGCCGACCACGACATCCCACAGGCGGAAGTCGACCTTGATATTGCCGCCCGCCTGCTGAACCTGGCCGACCACCAGGCCGGCCGCGCCGACGCCGCGCCAGTCGGCGAAGCGCGGGGCTGCGCTGGCGTCGACGTCGCGCTGGATGAAGGAGCTGGGCGAGATCGAGCGGAACAGGCCGGAGTTCTGCAGGTCGTTGCGGATCACCCCGGCGATGTCGGCGCCCACGCGATCGCCGGAGAAATCGACGATCGCGATCGGCACCGGCTCGAAACTCGGCTTGGTCATGTCGATGGTGAGCTGCGCGCGCGCCGGCGCCGCGGACCCGGCGGCAAGCGCGGCGCCGCCCAGGATCGTCGACCGTCGGGAAAATTTCATTGCGAACCTCGTGTTCATGAAGGGGGCCTCTATAGCGTGACGACCGTCAGTAGTCGCGTGGATCGAAGTTGAAGGTGATGGTGCGCCATGAGTTGAATTTTTCGGGTGACAACGGCCAGGGCTGGCAGCGCGGGTTCATGATGGCGCGATGGGCGGCATCGGCGGCGGCGCGATAGGTCGGGTCGTTGTTGTAGCGCCCGATATCCCGCATCTCGGCCTTCACCGGCGTGCCGTCCTGGTTCATCTGGACGATCAGCGTGATGATCATGTTCTGGTCCCTTGCGCCGCCTTGCGTGAACCAGCACTTCCGGATCATCGCCCGCACGCCCTCGATCTCGCTTGCCGTCACGACGTCGCGGAAGTTGGGCGCGGCGGGTGCCTGGCGCGTCGCCTGCTGCACCGGCTTGGGCTGCTGCTCGGGAGTCTGATGCTTCTGCGGCGAGTCCTTGTTCTTCAGGATATCGTCGATCATCGAATCGACGGACTTCTGAGGCGCGGGTTTCGGCGGCGCGGGCTTGGGCGGCTCGGGCTTCTTGACCTCGGGCGCAGGCTTGGGCGGTTCGGGCGGCTTCTCGATCTTGGGCGGCTCGGGCTCCTTGGGCTTGAGCGCGATGAGATCGTCGGCCGGCTTGGCGACTTCCGGCTTGGGCTTTTCCACCGGCGGAGGCGGCGTCGGCTTGGCCTCGGTGACGTCGGGCTTGGGTTTCTCCGGCGCAGGCGGCGGATCGGCGGTCTTGGGCGGCGGCGCCTTGGTCGCCTCCTTGGCGATCGGCACGTCCTTGGGCTGCGGCGGCGGATTGCCGATGGTGGGCGCGGCGGCCTTCTTGTCGATCGCCTCGAACTCGACCATCACCGGCTCGGGGTCCATCAATGGCGGGCGATTGAAGAAATCGAGGTTGAGCACCGCCGCCGCCAGCACGATGACATGGAACATCGCCGACACGATGGCCGGTGTGCGCATCTCGCTGCTTTCGGGGGAGCGCTCGGCCATCGATCGCTTCGCCTCGGGGTCTACCGGCGGGGCGCCGGCTGCTGCTGGGGCGCGGGTGTCGGCACTGGCGTCACGGTGCCGCCACCGCCCTTGCCGAGCTGCTGGGCCTGCTCGCCGAGAAGGCCGAGCTGGCGGAAGCCGCTGTCGATCACCACGCCCATGACCTCCATCATCTTGCCGTAGTCCACCGACTTGTCGCCGCGCATGAACACGCGCTGGTCGGGCTTCTCCTCGTGCACCGCCTTCAGCTTGGTGGCGAGGTCGGCGACCTCGTAGGGCGTCTCGCCGAGGAAGACCTCGCCCTTGGCGTTCACCGACACGACCAGCGGCTCGTCCTTGCCGCCGACCTGCGATGCGCTGGTCTTCGGCAGGTCGACGGGAACGCCGACCTGCAAGAGCGGCGCGGTGACCATGAAGATGATCAGCAACACCAGCATGACGTCGACCAGCGGCGTCACGTTGATGTCGGCGATCGGCGTGTAGCGCCGTCGCCTGAACCTGCCGCCGGTGCTGCCGGAGCCGGCAGCGGGAATGATGCCTGCCATCAGACCTCCTCCTCGAGCTGGCGCGACAGGATGGTGATGAACTCGCCGGCGAAGGCCTCGAGCTGCTGGGCGTAGCGCGCGACCTGGCCGGACAGGATGTTGTAGGCGCCGGCCGCCGGGATCGCGGCGACCAGGCCGATCGCCGTCGCGAACAGCGCTTCGGAGATGCCCGGCGCCACCACGGCAAGCGAGGTGTTCTTCGACTGCGCGATATGACCGAAGGCGTTCATGATGCCCCACACCGTGCCGAACAGTCCGACGAAGGTGGCGTTGGCGCCGACCGTCGCCAGGAAGCCCAACCGCTTCTCGATCGCCTCCATCTCGCGCGCGATGGTGACGCTCATCACCTGCTCGATGCGCTGGCGAAGGGCGGCGCGCGCCGTGGCGCTCTGCGCCAGCCCCTTCGACACCGAACGACGCCATTCGCGCATGGCGGCCGAGAAGATGCTCGACATCGGGTCATCCGGCTTGGCGCCGACCCGATCGTAGAGATCCTCGAGCGAGACCCCCGACCAGAACGTGTCTTCGAACGATTGCGCACTCTTCTTCAGCGAGCGCAGCCGCAGCATCTTCTCGAAGATGATCGCCCACGACCAGAACGATGCCAGCAGGAGGGCAATCATCACCGCCTTGACGACCCAGTCGGCCTGCATGAACAGGCCGTAGACCGACATATCGAGCGGTCCGGTGCTGCCGCCGAGGGGGGTTCCGGCGACCTGCGCAAAAGCGTCCATTATTGGAATCTCCGTTGGTTCAAAGGTTTATACCTGAATATGGCGCGAGCGGGGCGAGCCGCCCGATGAGACTTGGGCCAAGGCTGTGCGCAGATGCTGCGGCAATCGGACCGGCCGGCCGCCGGCGCCCATGCAGGCGACGACGAGCGAGGCGCGGACCAGGATCTCTTCTCCACGGCGCGCCTGTTGAATCATGTCCAGCGACGCGCCGCGCAATTCGCCGCAGCTCGTGACCACCTCGATCGTCTCGTCGAGCCGGGCGGGCTTCAGGTAATCGACGGTGCAGCGGCGGACGACCCAGTGGACACCGCGCTCGTCGCGCAAGGAACTGTGTTCCTGGCCGAGCAGCCGCAGCAGCTCGGTGCGGCCGCGCTCGAGAAAGCGCAGCCAGTTGGCGTAGTAAACGATGCCGGCCGCATCGGTGTCCTCGTAATAAATCCGTAGCGGCAGCACATGGACGCCCTCGGAAAAATGGCCGGACGTGGGTCCGCCCGATAGGGCGGCGCTCACGCCTCCTCCGCCGGGTCGTCGGTCGCCAGCAGGTCGAGCTGCCGTCTCTGATCCTTGGGCATCGCCACGCCGAGATGGCGGTAGCCGCCTTCCGACAGCAGCCGGCCGCGCGGCGTGCGCATCAACAGGCCGAGCTGCATCAGGTAGGGCTCGATCACGTCCTCGATGACGTCACGCTGTTCGGAGAGCGCTGCGGCGAGGGTTTCGACGCCGACCGGTCCGCCGCCGTAATTCTCGGCGATGCAGGCAAGATAGCCGCGGTCCATGGCGTCGAGCCCACGCCCATCGACCTCGAGCCGCGTCAGCGCCGCGTCGGCGACCGCTGCGTTCACTAGCGCCTGTCCGTCCACCGCCGCGAAGTCGCGGACACGGCGCAGCAGGCGGTTGGCAACGCGCGGCGTGCCGCGCGAGCGCCTGGCGATCTCCGCGCCGCCGTCCTTGGCCATCTGCATCTTCAAAACGCGGGCGGCGCGATGCACGATCGTCTCGAGCTCGGCCGGTTCGTAGAACACCAAGCGCAGCGGAATGCCGAAGCGCTCGCGCAGCGGCCGCGTCATCAGGCCCGAGCGGGTCGTGGCGCCGACCAGGGTGAAAGGCGGCAGCTCGATGCGCACCGAGCGCGCGGCGGGCCCCTCGCCGATCATGAGGTCGAGCTGGAAATCCTCCATCGCGGGGTAGAGGACCTCCTCGATCGACGGAGCGAGGCGATGGATCTCGTCGATGAACAGCACGTCGTGCGGCTGTAAATTCGTGAGCTGGGCGGCAAGATCGCCCGCCTTCTGGATCACCGGCCCTGACGTGGCGCGAAAACCCACCCCCATCTCGCGCGCTACGATCTGGGCCAGGGTTGTCTTGCCGAGACCGGGCGGGCCATGGAACAGCACATGGTCGAGCGCCTCGCCGCGCGACTTGGCGGCGGTGATGAAGATTTTCAGGTTCTCGCGGACCTGCTTCTGCCCGACGAAGTCGTCGAGCGTCTGCGGGCGCAGCGCCAGTTCGGCGGCATCCTCTTCGGCGCGCTTGGCCGTCACCAGGCGCTCAGGCGGTTGGGCGGGCGCCTCGTTCATCGCGCCAGCTCGCGCAGGGCGGCACGGATCACGGCATCGAGCGTGGCTTCAACGCCAAGCCGCTGCGTCACGCGCGCCACCGCACCGAACGCCTCGACGCGCTTGTAGTCGAGATTGACCAGGGCGGAGACCGCGTCCTCGTTGATCGAACCGGCCGGCATCGCCGGCGCCTCTACGCCCTTGCCCGCCGGCGCGACGCCGAAGGCCGCAGCCTTGTCCTTGAGCTCGGTGGCGAGCCGCGCCGCGAGCTTGGGGCCCACGCCGGTCGGCCGGCTGAGCGTGGCGCGGTCCTGGGCGGCGATGGCGCGGGCGATCTCGTCGGGCGACAGGGTCGACAGGATCGAGAGCGCCACCCGGGCGCCCACGCCCTGCACCGTCGTCAGGATGCGGAACCAGTCGCGCTCGGCGGTTTCCAGGAAGCCGTAGAGCGCGATCGCGTCCTCGCGCACGATGGTCTCGACCAGCACGGTCACCTCATCGCCCGCCGCCAGTTCGCGCAGCGTGCGGGCCGAGGCCGAAACCAGGTAGCCGACGCCGCCGACATCGACGATCGCCGAGTCAACGTCGACGGTATCCACGACGCCTTTCAGCTTGGCGATCACAGGGCCGCCTCCACGCGCTTGGCGGTGGCACGATGATGGGCGTGGCAGATCGCCACCGCCAGCGCGTCGGCGGCGTCGCTGGTCGCCTCGACGCCGGGCAGCAGGCGGCCGACCATCATGGCGATCTGGCGCTTGTCGGCATGGCCCGCGCCGGTCACCGACTTCTTGACGAGATTGGCGGCATATTCGAACACCGGCAGGCCGGCGCGCGCCGGCGCCAGCATGACGACACCGCGCGCCTGGCCGAGCTTCAGGGTCGATCCCGGATTGAGGTTCACGAAGGTCTCCTCGACCGCCGCCTCGAGCGGGCGCTGCGCCTCGACGATGGCGGCGACGCCCTCGAAAAGTTCCTTCAGGCGCTCGGCCAGCGTGCCCACCGTGGCGACCCTGACGACGCCGTGCGCCACGTGGCGCAGCCGGTTGCCGTCGACTTCGATCACGCCCCAGCCGGTCAACCGCAGACCGGGATCGAGGCCGATCAGTCTCATCTCGGCTGCACTTCAGGCCGCGAACTTCGCCAGAGCGTCGTCCGACACCTCGAAATTGGCGTAGACGTTCTGGACGTCGTCGTTGTCTTCCAGGGCTGCGATGAGGTCGAGCAGCGTCCGGACAACCTCGCCCTCGACGGGTGTTGCCGTCTTGGGCCGCCACATCAGCTTGGCGACCGACGGCTGGCCCAGCGACTTCTCGAGCGCCTCGCGGACGGCGTTGAAGTTCTCCTGGGCGCAATAGATTTCGTGCACGCCGTCCGGCCCCTCGCCGCTCATGACGTCGTCGGCGCCGGCATCGATCGCCTTTTCCATCACCTCGTCGGCAGTGCCCGCGCTCAAGGGAAAACGGAACTCGCCCAGCCTGTCGAACATGAACGACACGCTGTTGGTCTCGCCGAGATTGCCGCCGAACTTGCTGAAGGCCGAGCGGACCTCGCCCGCCGTGCGATTGCGGTTGTTGGTCAGCGCCTCGACGATCAGCGCCACGCCGGCCGGTCCGTAGCCCTCGTAGCGCACCTCGTCGTAATTGGCGTCGGCATCCGAGCCTGAGCCGCGCTTGATGGCGCGATCGATGGTGTCGCGCGTCATATTGTTTTCGCGCGCTGTGATCATTGCCGCGCGCAGGCGCGGATTGGCATTCGGATCGGCCGCGCCGAGCCGGGCTGCCGTGGTGATTTCGCGGATCAGCTTGGTGAAGATCTTGGCGCGCTGGGCGTCCTGGCGCCCTTTGCGGTGCATGATGTTCTTGAATTGCGAATGGCCCGCCATCGCCCGACAACCAGATTGAGTGACTTGATGGGCCGGCTATACCACTTCTCGTGGGTTTTGGGAGTGTTAGTGACAGTGCAAGCAGTCGCCTGCACAAAAAAAGGCGGGGGCCGAAGCCCCCGCTAAAAAACGTCGGAACCTAGATTCCGACGCCCCCTCTAACCTTGAAGACAGTCCGCCAACGCGGCGAAAAATCGTTTAACATCAAAAGGATGCCGCTTTTTCCCCAAGCCGTCAACGAGGGTCTTCAAGGTACTCCTAATAGGTATACATCGCCCCTGTGGGATACAAGATGCTGCAATCTAGGCCGTGGGGGCCAGCCGCCCGCCCAGCCGCAGCGGGCGCACCGAGCGCGCCAGGCCGGTCCGGTCGTCGGTTTCTACTACCGCCGCGCATAATGTCCCTTCGCCTTCGGCCGGCGCCAGGCGCTCCCCGGGCATCTTCTTGATGAAACGCTGCACGGCGATCTCCTTCTTCATACCGATCACCGAATCATAGTCGCCGCACATGCCGACATCGGTCTGATAGGCGGTTCCGCCGGGCAGCACCCACCCATCGGCCGTCGGGATATGGCTGTGCGTGCCGAGCACGGCGGAGACCCGACCGTCGCAATAATGGCCCATCGACTGCTTCTCGCTGGTCGCCTCGCCATGGACGTCGACCAGAATGAAGTGCGCCGAGCCGCCGAGACCGTACTTGGCGAGCTCGGCATCGATGGCGCGGAACGGATCGTCGAGCGCGTCCATGAACAGGCGGCACATGACATTGATCACCACGATCTTCTGGCCGCGCGCGGTCTGGAACAGGTTGGCGCCCCAGCCGGGCGTGCCGGGCGGGAAGTTGATCGGCCGCAGCAGCCGCTTGTCCTGCGCGATGTAGGGGATGATCTCGCGCTGGTCCCAGACGTGGTTGCCGGTGGTGATGCAGTCGACGCCCGCCTCGTGCAGCTCGGTGCAGATCTTGGCGGTGATGCCGAAGCCCGCCGCCGCGTTCTCGCCGTTGACCGCCACGAAATCGAGGCCGAGCTCGCGGCGCAGCCGCGGCACCTCCTTGATCACCACATCGCGGCCGGCGCGGCCGACGATATCGCCGCAAAACAGAACCTTCATGCGCTAGACAAAGGCGCAAGCACGCCGGTCGGTCAACAGCCAATCGAGTGGCTGATCGTCCGGACCGTGCGGCACTTCGGGCACGAGCTGAGGATCGAAGCCGACGCCGACCGCCGTCACCTGGCGCCGCGCGCGCAAGCCTTTGAGCGTACGGTCGTAGAAACCGCCGCCATAGCCCAGCCGCCAGCCCGCCTCGTCGCAGGCCAGCAGCGGCACCAGCAAAGCATCGGGCTCCACGGTCTCGCGTCGTGCCGAGGGCTGCAGGGTGCCGAACACGCCAGCCTCGAGGGGATCGCCGGGGCGCCAGGCGCGAAACAGCAGGGGTTTGCCGCGCCCCTGCACGACCGGCAAAGCCATCTGACAACCTGAATTGAACAGCTCGATCATGAGCGGCCGGATGTCGATCTCTTCCTTGATCGGCCAGAAACCCGACACGACCGCCGGGGTCTCGAAGGGCGTCTCGCGCCGCCAGGCGGCGAGCAGGCCGCCGGCGGCGGCGCGGCGTTCATCCTCCGCCAGCGCGCCCCGCCAGGCGAGCATGGCGCTGCGCAGCGTGCGCTTGTCGTCAATCAGGGCCATGCCGGCGGGAGAAGCAAGGTGGGGCGGCTCCACGATGGGCCGTGGCTCGTAGAACCTCCAAGGCCTGCGTAAGCAGGTGGGCACCGTGTAGCCAAGACCACGGTCAAGGCCAGGAACAGTTCCCAGGAGATCTTATTGGCCCCGGGGTTTTAGCAAAACCACGCGCCGCGCAGAAATCCGCCCCGCGCCTAATCTAGGCACTCCGGGCGGGCGCCGCAATGCGCGATGGACCGGCGCTTCAGGCCGCGCCGCTGACCTTCTTGCTCATCTTGTCGACGCGCGAGGTGATCAGGTCCTCGAGCGCCGTCGCCAGCGTCTCGGCGCTGTCGGTGGCGCTCGCCCGCGCGCTCTCCGCCGCCTTGGCCATGCCGCGCGCCTCGCGGCTCTCATCGGCCAGGATCAGCGAGGCGAAGACCATCAGCTTGATTTCGGGAGCGCCCGGGAGCTGCTTGCGCAATTCGCCGACCTTCTCGTCGACATAGCCGGCCAGTTCCTGGACCCGCTCTTCCTCACCATCACCGCAGGTGAGCTCATAGGTGCGATTGGCGATCTGAATCGATACCAGCGGCATTTTCCGCTACTCCTTTTATTGCGCCTTATCGGCGTTTGAGGGGATTTGCAGTCTGACACGTCGTGCCGGTCGAAGCACCTCTCTACGTTGGCGGCAGCGGTGGACTGGTTACTGCTGATCGGCCGCCAGCAGCGAGCGGATGTATTCCATTGCCCGCTCCAGCCGACCCTCGACCTCTATCGCGACTTTTTTCAGGTCGTCGTGCTGACGCTCGAGCTTGTTGAGGCGCTTGGCCATTTCGTCAGCGCGCGCCGATTCAGCGCGCAGACGCTCTTCCACCATCGATTCCAGCCGGCTGAGCGCATCGTCCACGCGGTCCTTCGCACTGGCTGCCTTGGACATCGCTCCCCCGGCGGCGGATGGCAGGTCGTCTCCCGGCTGCATCTGCTCCATCGCGGAAGGATAAGTTCGCACCCGGGAGCGGTCAACATGTTGGCCCTGTGGAGCATAGTGGCCCGCTAGATGTTGGTCGCGCTTCCGGTTTTGCGCATTGACGCGCCAAAGTGTGGTCGGCATGTTGCGCGCCGCCTTTCAAAAAACCGTACGGCGCCAGCACCAAATGACCGAACAAATCGTTGCCCGCCGCGACATGGCGAACGCCATCAGGGCCCTCGCCATGGACGCCGTGCAGCAGGCCGACTCCGGTCATCCTGGCATGCCGATGGGCATGGCCGACGTCGCCACGGTCCTGTTCACGAAGTTCCTGAAGTTCGATGCCTCGGAGCCCCACTGGCCCGACCGCGACCGCTTCATCCTGTCGGCCGGCCATGGCTCGATGCTACTCTATTCGCTGCTGCATCTCACCGGCTACGCCGACATGACGCTCGACGAGCTGAAGCATTTTCGCCAGCTCGGCAGCCGCACCGCAGGCCACCCCGAACACGGCCACGCCCGCGGCATCGAGACCACGACCGGCCCGCTCGGCCAGGGCCTCGGCAACTCGGTGGGCTTCGCGCTCGCCGAGCGCCTGCTCGCCGAACGCTTCGGCCGCGACATCGTCGATCACTACACTTATGTCATCTGCGGCGACGGCTGCCTGATGGAGGGCATCGGCCAGGAGGCGATCACGCTGGCCGGCCATCTCGGGCTCGGCCGCCTGATCGTGCTGTTCGACGACAACGGCATCTCGATCGACGGGCCGACCTCGCTCAGTACCTCGGAGGATCACAAGAAGCGCTTCGCCGCCGCCGGTTGGCACGTGCAGGCGGTCGACGGCCTCGACCCTGACGCCGTGACGCGCGCCATCCGCAAGGCGCGCAATGTCACCGACAAGCCCTCGCTGATCGCCTGCAAGACGGTGATCGGCTACGGCGCGCCGACCAAGGCCGGTACCGCCGCCACCCACGGCTCGCCGCTCGGCAAGGACGAGGTTTTAGGCGCCCGCCAGAAGCTCGGCTGGAGCTATCCCCCGTTCGACATTCCCGAGCCGATCTTTTCGGCCTGGCGCAAGATCGGGGCGCGCGGGAAGTCGGCGCGGCGCAAATGGACCAAGCGCCACGCCGCCATGGCCGACGCCGACCGCGCCGAGTTCGACCGCCGCCTGAAAGGCGATCTCCCGGCGGCCGTCGGCGAGGCGATCGTGGCCTTCAAGGCCAAGGTTGCCGTCGAGAAGCCCAGTTGGGCCACGCGCAAGTCGAGCCAGGAGGCGCTCGAGGTCATCAATCCGGTTTTGCCCGATATGGTGGGCGGCTCGGCCGATCTCACCGGCTCGAACAATACCAAGACGGCGACGCTGAAGGAGATGACTCGCGCCAACCCGGCCGGCCGCTATATCCACTACGGCATCCGCGAGCACGCCATGGCGGCCGCCATGAACGGCATGGCACTGCATGGCGGCGTGGTGCCCTACGGCGGCACCTTCCTGGTGTTTACCGACTATTGCCGGCCCTCGATCCGGCTGGCGGCGTTGATGGGCCTTCGGGTCATCTACGTGATGACCCACGATTCGATCGGGCTGGGCGAAGATGGGCCGACGCACCAGCCGGTCGAGCACTTGGCGGCGCTGCGCGCCATTCCCGGCCTGCAGGTCCTGCGTCCGGCCGACGCCATCGAGACGGCGGAGTGCTGGCAGATCGCACTCGAGTCGAAGAACAGGCCCAGCGTGATCGCGCTCACGCGCCAGAATCTGCCGACGCTGCGCGACGCCGGCGAAGGCAACCTGTGCACCCGCGGGGCCTACCTCCTGGCAGGCGATGCCTCGGCCGCGGTCCGCCTGATCGCCTCCGGCTCGGAAGTCTATCTCGCTGTCGCAGCGCGCGATCTTCTGGCCGAGGACGGCATTTCGGCCGCGGTCGTGTCCATGCCGTCCTGGGAGCTGTTCGCTGTACAGGATGAAGCCTATCGGCGGCAGGTTCTGGGCGGCGACGACACGATCAGGGTCGCCTGCGAAGCGGCCGGCGGCTTCGGCTGGGAGCGCTGGCTGGGAACGCGGGGCACCTTTGTCGGCATGAAGGGCTTTGGCGCTTCCGCCAAGGCCGCCGACCTATATAAACATTTCGGAATCACGGCTGAGGCGATTGCCGACGCGGCGCGCCAGCTCAGGGCCTAACGGAGGAAGACATGGCAGTTCGGGTGGCAATCAACGGCTTCGGGCGCATCGGCCGCAACGTCATGCGGGCGATCATGGAATCGGGCCGCAAGGACATCGAGGTCGTTTCGATCAACGATCTCGGGCCGGTCGAGACCAATGCCCACCTGTTCCGCTTCGATTCGGTGCACGGCCGGTTCAACGGCGAGGTCAAGGTCGACGGCGACACGATCGATGTCGGCCGCGGCAAGATGAAGGTCACGGCCGAGCGCGATCCCGCCAAGCTGCCGCACAAGGCGCTGGGCGTCGATATTGCCCTGGAGTGCACGGGCATCTTCACGTCCAAGAAGGCGGCGACGACCCATATCGACGCCGGCGCCAAGCGCGTGCTGGTCTCCGCGCCGGCCGACGATGCCGACCTCACGGTCGTCTACGGCGTCAACCACGACAAGCTCACCAAGGATCACGTGATCGTCTCCAACGCCTCGTGCACGACCAACTGCCTGGCGCCGATCGTCAAGGTGCTGAACGACGCGGTCGGCATCGAGCACGGCTTCATGACCACGATCCACGCCTATACCGGCGACCAGCCGACGCTCGACACCATGCACAAGGACCTCTACCGCGGCCGTGCCGCCGCAATGTCGATGATCCCGACCTCGACCGGCGCGGCCAAGGCGGTCGGCCTGGTGCTGCCCGAGCTCAACGGCAAGCTCGACGGCGTGGCGATCCGCGTGCCGACGCCCAACGTCTCGATGATCGACTTCAAGTTCATCGCCAAGCGCCAGACCGACAAGGACGAGATCAACAAGGCGGTGAAGCTCGCCGCCGCCAACCAGCTCAAGGGCATCCTGGGCTGGACCGACGCGCCCAACGTGTCGATCGACTTCAACCACGACCCCCACTCGTCGACCTTCCACATGGACCAGACCAAGGTCATGGAAGGCACATTCGTTAGGGTCCTGAGCTGGTACGACAACGAATGGGGCTTCTCCAACCGCATGGCCGACACCGCCGTGGCGATGGGCAAGCTCGGCTAACCCAGGCTTGACAGCCTTGGCACGCGCCTTGCCTCCTGCCGCGTGGAGGAGGCAGGCGGCGTGCAGTCTACCCCAGGGAACACGGTATCCGCGGCGACCGGCCGACCCGCGGCGCGCACGCTCGACGTCGAGGATCTGACCGTCCGTTACGGCCAGGCGCTGGCCGTCGACGGCGTCACGCTCGCCATCGAGCCCGGCGAGGTGGTGGCCCTCCTGGGACCGTCGGGCTGCGGCAAGACCACCCTGCTGCGGGTGATCGCGGGCTTCGTCCGCCAGGCCGCCGGCCGCGTGCGGGTCGACGGCGCGCCGGTTGACCATCTGCCGGCCAACCAGCGCAACATCGGCATCGTCTTCCAGAACTACGCCCTGTTCCCGCACATGACTGTGGTCGAGAACGTGGCCTATGGCCTGCGCGCGCGCGGCATGCGCGGCGCCGAGATCCAGGCGCGCGTCTCGCGCTTCCTCGACATCGTCCAGCTCGCCGGCTTCCGCGAGCGCCTGCCGCGCCAGCTGTCGGGCGGGCAGCAGCAGAGGGTGGCGCTGGCCCGCGCGCTCGTGGTGGAACCCGCCATCCTGCTGCTCGACGAGCCGTTCGCGGCGCTCGACCGCAACCTCCGGCTCGACATGCAGATCGAGGTCAAGCGCCTGCAGCGCCAGCTCGGCCTCACCACCATCCTGGTGACCCACGACCAGGACGAGGCGATGAGCGTCGCCGACCGCATCGCCGTGATGAACAAGGGCAAGGTCGAGCAGTTCGATACGCCGGTGACGATCTACGACCGGCCGCAGACGCTTTTCGTCAACGGCTTCATCGGCACGACCAACCTGCTGAACGGCAGGGTCGCGGCATTGAACGGCGGCACCGCCACCGTCGCGCTCGACGCCGGCGCGACGGTACGCCTGCCCGCTCCGTCCGGGCTTGGGCCAGGCGCGCCCGTGCTGCTCTCGGTACGACCCGAGCAATTGACCCTTTCGACCATACCCGGTCCCGAATACTGGCCGATCGAACCCGGTCTCAGCCTGCCGCTCGGCGCCCAGCTGGTGCACGAGGCGCGCACCACGGACGGCTCGGCGCTCAAGATCGTCGAGCCCCGGCTGGCCGCCCTGAACGGCGCCCGCCGCTATTGCGGCCTGGCCGCCGATGCCCGGCCCTCGCTTTTCCCGCGTTCCAGCCAGTCAACAAACGGAGTGAACCCATGACGAGGCAATCTTTCAGCCGCAGACACCTGCTTGCCGGCGCCGCCGCCCTTGGCGGCGCAGCCTTCCTACCGGGCGCCGCTTTCGCCAAAGGCGGCCTGGTCGCCACCACCTATCCCGGAAGCTGGGAGGACGCCTATCGCGCCGTGGTCACGCCGGCACTCAAGACGAAGGAAGACATCGATCTGGAGCTGGCACCGCTCTTCGCCATGGACCAGATCGGCAAGGCGAAGGCCGCGCGCGGCGCGCCGCCGTTCGACGTCTTCGTGCTCGATCCCGGGCCGCGCATCGTCGCCATCGAGGGCGGCCTGTTCGACAAGTTCGACGGCAGCAAGCTGTCCAACCAGGCCAAGATCCCGGCCGGCTTCACCGACGAATACGGCGTATGCGTCAGCGCCCAGGTGGTGGGCATCGCCTACAATCCCAAGAAGGTGCCGGCGCCCAAGGGCTGGAAGGACCTGCTGGTCGAACCCTGGGTGTCGCGTCTCGGCCTCACCGGCTTCCAGACGACGTTCGGCACGTCCTCGCTGATCGAGCTCTCCAAGCAGTTCGGCGGCTCGCTGACCGACGTCGAGCCGGCCCTGGTCGAGCTCAAGAAGGTGCTGCCCAAGGTCGCTGCCGTCGGCCTGCCCGCCGCCATGCCCGGCCTGTTCCAGCAAGGCCAGTGCGACGTGATGTACACCAACACCCAGACCGTCGCGACGCTCAAGGGCAAGGGCATCGACATCGAGTTCGTGAAGCCCGACAGCGGCTCGATCGCCTTCTACACGACGATGCACATCGCCAAGGGCACCTCGGAGGTGCCGAACGCCTACAAGTACCTCGACCTGGTGGTCAGCAAGGAAATCCAGGAAGCGCTCACCAAGCCGCCCTACAACTTCGTTCCGGTCAACAAGGACGTCGCGTTGCCGCCCGAGCTGCCGATGAAGAGCCTCGACGAGATGACCAAGTACGTCGAGCACGACTGGGCCAAGATCAACCCGCTGCGCGCCGCCTGGATCGAGAAGTTCAACAAGGAAATGGCAAAATGACGATGGCGCCATGACGATGACGCCATGACGATGACACTGGCCGCCGTTCCGGAAACGGGCGACGGCAGGCTTCGCCGCTATCTGAAACCCGACGAGTGGCAACTCGCGCTGCCGCTGGCGCTGGCGTTCGCCGCGCTCTTTCTCGCGCCGCTGCTGCTGCTGGTCGGCGTGAGCTTCTTCGACGACGACAAGATCACCCAGCCGGGCTTTGGCAGCTGGACCAAGTTCTTCGGCGATCCCTTCAGCTACAAGGTGATCGCCGACACGCTGCTGCTGGGCGTCAAGACGGTGTGCGCCACCGTCGTCGTCGGCTATCCGCTGGCACTGGTCTATCTCGACCTGCCGGCGCGCCTGCAGAGGGTGCTGCTCTTCATCATCGTGATGCCGCTGCTGCTGTCGGTCGTGGTGCGCACCTTCGCCTGGATCGTGGTGCTGGGCCACGAAGGCATGGTGAATCAGGTGCTGCTGTCGCTCGGCATCATCTCCGAGCCGCTGCGGCTGCTGCAGACCGAGCTCGGCCTCGTGATCTCGCTGACCCAGATCGAGATGCCGCTGATGCTGCTGCCGCTGATCAGCGTGATGTCGCGGCTCGACCCCAACCTGCGTGACGCTTCGGCCGCCCTCGGCGCCTCGCGCTGGCGGACGCTGTTCACCGTCATCGTGCCGCTCAGCATGCCGGGTCTGGTCGCCGGCTGCCTGCTGGTGTTCGCCAGTTCGACCACGGCCTTCATCTCGCAAACCGTGATCGGCGGCGTTCGCCTGATCTATTTGCCGCTGTTGATCTGGCAGCAGTCGCTGGTCGTCTACAACTGGCCGCTCGCCGCCGTGATCTCGCTCTCGCTGGTGGTCTCCGTGCTGTCGGTGATCGCCGCCCTTTCCTACGTCGGCCGCCGCTCGAGCGGCCATCTCCACGGCTCAGGGACATGACCAGGCGACGCAGCCTCGGCGACATCTCCTACGGCTTCGTCATCGGCGGGCTGGCGACGCTTGCCGTGCTGATCATCGTGACCCCGGTCATTGTCGTGCTGATGACGTCGTTCACCGAGGGTCGCTCGCTCAAATTCCCGCCCACCGGCTTTTCCCTGGGCTGGTACGAGCAATTGTTCGACGCCAGCCAATCGCGCCAGATCCACAAGGCGGCGCTCAATTCGCTCGAGGTGGCGTGTTTCTCCACCCTGTTCGGCGTCGTGCTG
>Ga0210399_10000441_pt1 | contig 33284 bp, 31 predicted proteins | sample IncBWC14MmetaG_FD_150865 | JGI IMG/M metagenome (GOLD analysis project Ga0210399, IMG submission 150865) | Forest soil microbial communities from Barre Woods Harvard Forest LTER site, Petersham, Massachusetts, United States - Inc-BW-C-14-M | ecosystem: Environmental > Terrestrial > Soil >... | reverse complement strand
GGCTGAATTGCCGTTCCTCGAAATAGTTGAACCACGTGAATGCGGGGAGCAGGACTCCGAGAGGCGCGAGCAGCGCGGTCCAGGACTTCTCGCGCATCATTTCGCCTGCAATGAGAAAGCAATCGCGCGTCAGCTTTGCGAAAGAGCCGGATTCACCGGCAACTTTGCCCATGCCGCTGCGCAGTCCGGCAAAGAATTCTTCTTTGTCTCGCGCGGCCGAAACTTCCGTGTAAGCCGTCCCCGCGGACGGCAATGCATGCGCGTCGCTTCCACCGATTGCAATTTTCTCCCACTGCCGTGCCAGGGTTTGTGCATTCGTGTTGGACCTTTCGAGCATGTGGCTATTGCGAGTCTCAATCGCCGGAAAATATTCCCGGAACCAGGCAAAGTCTTCGCGCTCGCGCGCACCGGTGAGATTGGAGAAGACGTGATTGATGCTGAAGAGAAGGCGGCGCTCGGAAAGGTACATGAGTAGCGCGACAAGATCGTTGCGACGCTGTTGGAGGTGAATGTGCTGGCGCTCGGTGATGTCGTAGACGCCGACATGAATTTCTGTGCCGCTCGGCATGCGGCAGGTGAGCTCTTCGCTCAAGAAAAAATTGGGCAAGCTGCGCAATTTTTCCGCGCCTTCGATCGAATCATGGTCGGTGAGAGTGAAAAGATTCATGCTGCGGCGCCGCAGCAGCTCATAGACCTCGACCGGATCGCTATAACTTTCGCGGCAAAACTTGGAAAGGAAAGGGGTGGTGCAAGCACCGGAGAAGTACGAGTGAACATGCATATCGCATCTCACGATAGAAAGTATGAATCAGGCCGGTTACACGCATATGACAGTGGCGCTAAACTTCTGAAAACACAGGGACTTAATCGTTTAGACACGCGAAACATTCTTTTAACCAAATTGTAGTACGGAACGGATGTTGGACTGCCAGACTTCGCGTCGCATGTTGAGAATCGAGTTCGTATTTTTCGACGCCGGCGGCGGCCATCGTGCTGCTGCCACAGCACTTGACATCGCAATCCGCGGCCAGCAGCGTCCGTGGGAAGTACGCCTCACTAACCTACAGGAACTCCTTGATAGGCTCGATATTCTGAAAAAATATGCGGGCATACGAATCGAAGATTTTTACAACTGGATGTTGAGGTCGGGCTACACGCTGGGCAGCATTCAGTTGATGAAGGTACTGCAGGCGGTGATTTGGGCGTATCACGGTCCGACGATTCGAATGCTCGAGGCGAACTGGAAAGAAACACAGCCGGACATGGTGGTTTCCTTCGTTCCGCACTTCAATCGCGCGTTAGGCGAAAGCTTTCGTCGTGCGTATCCGACGCGGCCATTTGTGACTGTACTCACGGATCTTGCCGACTATCCGCCGCATTTCTGGATCGAGCGCCAGCCGCAATATTTCATTTGTGGTTCTGACCGGGCGGTGGCGCAGGCTCGCAGCATGGGCCATGCAGACGACCATATTTTTCAGACGTCGGGAATGATTTTGCATCCGCGCTTTTACGAGCCGCCGATCGAAGACAAAGTAGCTGAACGAGAAAAGCTGGGATTACGGCCGGACTTGCCGACGGCACTGGTGCTATTCGGCGGCTTCGGCTCGGGCGTGATGCTGGACATCGCGGAGCGGCTGGATCGTTCTGACCTGGAATTGCAGCTGATCTTCATTTGCGGAAAAAATGAGAAGCTCGCGAAGGCTTTGCGCGAGCGGACTTCCCGACTGCCGCGCTTCGTCGAGGGATTCACGACGCGCGTGAACCAATATATGCAGACTGCGGATTTTTTTATCGGCAAGCCGGGACCCGGCAGCGTGAGTGAGGCTCTCGCCATGCAGCTGCCAGTGATCGTGGAGCGCAACGCCTGGACGCTGCCGCAGGAACGGTATAACGCCGATTGGATACTGGAAAACGAAGTGGGCGAGGTGCTGAGTAGTTTCAGGCAGCTTGTGCCGGCGGTGGCGCGGCTGATCCATCCTGCGACATTGAGGCGCTACCGCTCTAACGCGGCGGCGATGAAAAACCGAGCCGTCTTCGAGATACCCGACATTCTGCAGACGATCTTCGAGCGTTCCCACCCGAACGCGAACGCAAAAGCGGAAGCACCTGGCGATGCGGTGATCGCGGACTGAGAGATTTTGTACTCGCGCGCCGTGAATAGCCGCACCCGCTCGTTACGCAGGTCGGAACCTTCTGTGGGCGAAACCCGTTCTGAACTCGACCGGTTTACGCTGTTGTGGCAACATAGTGAATTCGAGGCGTAAATCACCGGGAGATCTTCCATCATGGCAAAAGCAACGTTTGCTGCAGGCTGTTTCTGGGGAGTAGAAGACGCCTTCCGCCACCTCAAGGGTGTGAACTCGACGACAGTAGGTTACACGGGCGGCACGCTGAAAAATCCGAGTTATGAAGATGTCTGCACGGGCCGAACGGGGCACGCAGAGGCGGTCGAGATCGACTACGACCCGGCGCAGGTGACCTACGAACAGTTGTTGGGAATTTTCTGGGAAAGCCACGATCCGACCACGCTGAACCGCCAGGGGCCGGACATAGGCACGCAATACCGGTCTGAGATTTTTTTCCATGATGTGGCGCAGGAGCAGTCGGCGCGCGCCTCGAAGGCGCTATTGGAAAAGTCGGGCGTGTTCAAGCGGCCGATCGTGACAGGAATTGCGCCGGCTCCGGAGTTCTTCCGAGCAGAGGATTACCACCAGCAGTACTTTGAGAAACGCGGAATGAAGTCCTGCCACCTGCCGTAGGGCGCGGTGCGGTCAGTTGATGCAAGCCATCCGAGAAGGGCTTTCGCAGAATTCGGACCAGGCCAGCCAGGAGAGCAGCGCAGCGCCGCCAACGATTGCGATTACTTCGCCCTTCGGTGACGACATGGCGCTCTTAGTGCCGCTGCCCTGACTTGATTGAGATGAAGAACTGGGCTGTGCGGGCGGCTCCAGATCTGTGGTAATGCGATACGACTTTCCTTCGAGAATCGTGTGCACATTACCGTTTTCTTCAACGATGAGATCGCCATGGTAGGCAGTAACGATCATTTCGATCCGGCTGTTGAGGGTCACTTGTCCGAAAGCTGCGTGGCCTTCGACCGGATGGACAAAGCCGAGAGGAGTGTCGAGCCCGACGGGATCGTTCGCAGGAGAAGAGAAGCCCACTGTTCCGTGAGAGACGACAACATGAACCATGTCTTTGCCCTGGGACAATGACGCGCCGCTCTCGGAGAGCAGGTAAACTTGGCTGCCACCCACCCGAAGCCGCATGGTGCTGCCCGCTTCGGTGAAGACGCTGTCGCCGGGATAAACGGTGGAACCGATGGCCGCTTTTGTGGGGCCTAGATGGGCTAATCCCTCGGCTTGGATGATCATACCTAGCGGGCGGTCGTTCGCTGCGTTCGCTGGGGCTGCGTAGGCAGGCAGGTTCAGCATTCCCGCCGCTAAAATAGCTATGAGACACGCACGGAACCAGACTCGCATAGCTCTTCGTCCTCCGAGGGCCAGTAGCCAATTTAGGCGTAGAAAGAGGCTGTGTCAATAGGATACAGGATCGTACGGATGCTACGTGCTAATCAAAGGCTCCTGCCGGACAGTGTCGACGGGAAGCGACTCCTTGCCAGCCCTGTTCGGCCATGTCGAGTCCGCCAACCCGGGCTCATCTGCGTTAGAATGGCATTCGCTTGCCGGAGGAGTGCATGATTCACCGTTATGTTGCACACAATGATCGCCTGTCGAGTATCGAGGATGTGCGGCTTTCGCCGGGGCAAGCGGGGCTTATAAGCGGCTGGGGAATCTTTACAACGGTGCGAGTGTTCGAGGGAATACCCTTCGCATTTGAGCGCCACTGGAAGCGTCTTGAGCGAGACGCCAATCGGACGCATATCCCGTTCCCATTTAACGCAGAAAGAGTGCGGGAGCAGCTCGGCGAGGTGTTGCGCGCGAATCACTTGAAGGAGGGCTGCGCGCGAATCTACGCAATTTATAACCAAGTGGGCTTTTGGCGCAGCGGTGAGGAGCTTCCGCCCGTCGATTTAATTATCTATTCGGCCGATTTGCCGTCATATAGCCAGCACGCGCGGCTCGGGTTGCGCGAGCAGGGACGGCATGCCGCTTCGCCGTTGGCTGGAGTGAAGGTGACGTCGTGGTTGACGAATGTTTGGAGCCTGCAAGAGGCGCAGCGCGAGGGGTTCGATGAAGTTGTGATGTTGAATGAGCGTGGCGAAGTGGCCGAATGCACCGCCGCGAATATTTTTTGCGTGAAGGGCGGACGAGTTGCGACGCCTCCGCTGAATTCGGGATGCCTTGAAGGGATCACGCGCGGAGTTTTGCTGGAGGTGGGGGCGGCGGCGGGGGTGCCGGTGGAAGAAAAGAAGCTGTTACCGGAGGATCTGTATGCGGCGGATGAGGTTTTCATTTCGTCCACGAACCGGAATCTTCTGCCTGTGAGCGAGATTGCGGGGCGAAAGATAGGCGACGGGAATACGCCTGTCGTGGAACGACTGGAGAAGGTGTTCGAAAGTTACGTTCGGAAATATCTTGATTCGCAGGCGGCTTCGTCTAGCAAGCGCTGACTGTCGAGAGAGCGCGGAGTGGATATTCTCGGCGGCAGATAGATCTGGAAAGGTAAGCGATGAGCGATTTAGCCAGCAAGACATGCGTTCCATGCAGAGGTGGCGTGCCGCCTCTGGCAGGCAAGGAACTTGAGGCGCTTGCGAAGCAGGTGCCGGAGTGGAAGGTGGTGAATGGTCACCATCTTATGCGGTTGTTCACGTTTCCGGATTTTCGCCAGGCGCTGGCGTTCGTCAATAAAGTGGGAGAGATCGCCGAAGAGCAAGGGCACCATCCGGACATTCTGCTGTCATGGGGAAAAGCTGAAATTACTAGCTGGACGCATAAAATCGACGGGCTCACCGAAAGTGACTTCATTCTTGCAGCGAAAATCGACAAGGTAAAGTAGCTTTATTGAATGTCTTTCAATTTGCGACAAGCGTTCAGAAACAGTGCACTCTTTCATTGGTACAAAAAGCTCTCCGCGCCGGGCGAATATGCGTGGTGGAAGATGCGAGGTTCGCCTGGAGTGAAAGCGCCTCATTTGACGAAGCAGCGAACCATCGAAAGATATGCGCGTGAGTACAACTTGCATGTGCTGGTGGAGACGGGCACGAATTACGGTCACATGATCTACGTGAACAAAGACCGGTTTCGAGAAATTTACTCGATCGAGCTCGATCCGTGGCGAGCGGAGAGCGCGCGTCGAAAATTCGCCGGCCGTCCGAATATCCACGTGCTCGAAGGTGACAGCGGAGCTGTGCTGCCAAAGGTAATTCCGGCGCTCAAGGAACCGTGCCTTTTCTGGCTGGATGGTCACGACTTCGACATTTCGTCGCCGATCAAACAGGAACTAGATGCGATCTATAGCCAATCGCCTTACGACCATGTGCTCTTGATTGATGATGCGCGCTGGTTCGATGGCCGCACCGACTATCCGACGATGGAGGCGTTGCAGGAAAAAGTGTCGCGCGAGTATCCGGGCCGGACGGTAGAAGTGACGGACGACATCATTCGCATCTACAAGCCTAGAAAATCGCCGACTAGCTGATCTCCGGTTCAACCTCTGTGTGTTGTAAAGCGCGTGCTCGTCAGCCCGTTTCGAATCAAGTTTGTCTGCTTACCCTTGCGAAGCTGGCCCGTCCAACCCGGTTATTGATTCTATATCGCAACGCGTTATAGTATCCAGTTGTTCGCTATAGAGACGAATTGTGGGGGGAGAAAATTTATGGGCCGTTCCCGCGACAACGCCGAAACTCCGATGCAGGAACCCTTGACGCCAGCGATGTTTCACGTCCTGCTGGCTCTTGCTGATGGAGAAAAGCATGGCTATGCGATCTTGAAGGAAGTTGCCCGGCGGACGGAAGGGAAAGTTCACCTGAGCGCTGGAACGCTCTATGGAATCATCAAGCGCCTAAACGCCGAGGATTGGATCGTGGAATCAACGAAGCGCCCCGTCGCGGGGTTGGACGACGAGAGAAGGCGCTACTATCGGCTGACGGAACAAGGCAGGCGCGTGGCGGTGAATGAAGCTCGGCGTTTGGAAGAACTCGTCGCGATGGCGCGCAACAAGAACCTGTTTCGCAAACCCGAGCTGGCGTAGAGGCAGGCTGACGCAGACGACTTTCGTGGAGGAGGAATGCTTCGATGAACGCGACCCAGCTTCCGTTTTCGAAACGAATGTTTCGAGCGCTATTGCGCGTCTTGCCGGCGGACTTCCGTTCGGACTATGGCCGCGAGATGGAGCACGCCTTCGACGATCAGGAGCGTGAGGCGCGGGACCGGTCCGGAGCGGTGGGAGTGGTTCGCGTGTGGTGGGAAACGCTGGCGGGCATTTTCACGACGGCGCCGCTCGAGCATTGGGAAATGCTTCGGCAGGACACCGGATACGCTTTGCGGACGATGCGCAAGAATATCGGATTCACGTGTCTTGCCGTACTTACGCTTGCGCTGGGGATCGGAGCGAATACGGCGATATTCAGCGTGGTACACGGAGTGCTTCTGAGACCGCTTCCATATCCGCAGGGCCAACAGCTTGTCTTCATTCGCCAGCAGGCACAAAAGGAAGGCATCGACGATACGGGATTTTCGGTGCACGAAATCGAGGATTATCGCGAGCAGAACCAGTCGCTGGCAGGTCTGGTGGAATACCATGCGATGTCGTTTATTCTTTACGGACACGGGGATCCGGATCGTGTGCGAACAGCGGTTGTGTCGGCGAATTACTTCGACCTTTTCGGAGTGAATCCTTTGATGGGGCGGACTTTTTTGCCGGACGACGACAAACTCGGCGCGCCGCCGGTTCTGGTTTTGAGCTACGAATATTGGAAAAACAAGTTCGGTGCCGATCCGGACATCGTGGGCAAGACTTTCGAGATGAACGACAAAGTTCATACGGTAGTCGGAGTGCTGCCTCCTGTGCCGCAATACCCGGCGGAGAGCGATGTGTACATGCCCACATCGGCTTGTCCATTTCGCTCTTCGAAATCGATGATCGACAACCGCGATATGCGAATGGTGGAAGCATTTGGACGGCTGAAGCCTGGTGTTTCTCTTTCGCAGGCCAGTGCCGATCTTGCGACAGTCGCCGGGCGATTGAAGGCCGAGTACCCCAAGTCGTACCCCGACAGCATGGGCTACTCCGCCATAACCACGGCGCTGCGGGACGAATTGACGCATGAAGCGCGTCCCACACTTCTGGTATTGCTGGCTGCAGCCGCTTTCGTTCTGCTGATTGCATGTGCCAACGTAGCGAATCTGACGCTCGCTCGGATGGGCCAACGCGAACGCGAATTGGCGGTTCGCAGCGCGTTGGGAGCGGGGCGAAGCCGGCTCCTGCGGCAACTTCTGACCGAAAGCTTTCTGCTCGCGCTTTTCGGGGGCGTGCTCGGGCTGGTAGCGGCCTATAGCAGCTTGAGCCTGCTCACTGAATTTGCTTCACGGTTGACGCCGCGCGCCCATGAAATTCGAATCGACTTCGGAGTGCTGGCGTTCACGCTGATTGCCGCGCTTGGCACCAGCATGGTGTTCGGGACGATCTCGGCGCTTGTCTCGCGAATTAATCTGTCGTCGGGTTTGAAAGAGGGAAGCAGTGGCGCGGGGGCCGGACAACATAGAAATCGTGTGCGCAGCGTCCTGATCGTTTCGCAAATTGCATTTTCGTTCATGCTCCTCATTGGAGCAGGGCTCATGCTGCGCAGCTTGTATAAGCTGCAGCAGGTGAACCCGGGCTTTGTCACCCAACACGTTTTGGCGATGCGGACGACTTTCAGCTTCAGCAAGTACGGGACTAATGACCAATTCGCAGAAATCGTCAAGAAGCTGCTCGATCGCGTCCAATCCGAGCCAGGGGTTGTGTCGGCGGCTGTTTCGTCGGGCTACCCTTTGGAACCAGAAGTGATTTCCGCGGGATCCAATGCGTTCTCCGGGCCGTTCCGAATTCAAGGACGTGACCTTGGCCCGGGAGAAGCTCCGCCGGTAGGAGGGCAGTTCTCGGTTTCTCCAGGCTATCTTCAAACGCTCGGGATTCCTCTGAAAGAGGGCCGGAACTTCGCTGACGCGGATACTCCAAAAAGCGAACTCGTGGTGATGATCAACGAAGCGATGAAGCGTCAATTCTGGGCGAATGAAGATCCGGTCGGGAAACGCGTGTCGGGTGACAACGGCGAGCATTGGGCCACGATCATCGGAGTCGTCGGGGATGTGCGCGAATTTGGTCTCAATCACGCACCATCGCCGGAATTCTTCATCCCCGAAACGCAAGGCGCGAATCCAAGCGCTCTGCTGATCAAAACGGCTGCCGAGCCCGGCAGCATCGCGCGCCAGATTACGAGTGCCGTTCACGAAGTGGATCCGCAGGCGGCTGTTACGCACGCAATGACTTTGGAGCAGGCACGTTATGAATCCATGGCATCTCCGCGCGTGACCACTACCCTGCTGGGGTTATTCGCGGCACTCGCGTTACTGATCGCAGCATCGGGCATCGGCGGAATCATGGCTCTCACAGTGAGCCAGCGTGTTCGCGAGATCGGAATTCGCATCGCTTTGGGTGCGCAGCCCTCGGGGATTCTAAAGATGATTCTAGGGCACGGCTTGCTGCTCGCCTCGATTGGCCTCGCAATCGGAGTCGCGGGAGCACTGTCACTCAAAGGGCTGGTTAAGTCACTGCTGTTTGGAGTTGCGCCCGCGGATCCGGTGACATTTGCGGTCGTTGGGATTGTGCTTGGCGGAGCGGCGCTGCTCGCAAGTTATGTGCCAGCTCGGAGAGCCGCCTCGATTGATCCAATCGACGCGCTGCGGATCGAGTGACGGCGCCGGTTCGAGCGGCAGCGTTGCCTGATGTTAAGTCGGGATCCTTCGCTGCGCTCAGGATGACCGGCGTTTTTGATTGTTCGCCAGTCCGCTGTTCGCCAGTTCGGTAGCTTGAGAGCCTGTGGCCGCCGTGCCCAGCGAAGGCTGCGTTTCGCGTCGCACGGTATTGATTCCTACTGCGTACGAATCCCTATAAACTGAGATAGCGTTCTTCTCTCGCGGTTGCCATGCGTGTGGTGGTTTGCGCGAAGCGTTTCGAAGAAACGCCCAACCATGCTGAAACGACTGTTTCTACACTACATCGCCGAGGAGGCGCGCCCTATGTTGCGCCTGGCCATCCCACTCGTTCTTGCAGAGCTGGGCTGGATGACGATGGCGATTGTGGACACGATGATGGTCGGTCGGCAGACTCACAGTGCCGAGGCCATTGGAGCGGTAAGCCTGGGCAGCATTCTTTTTAATGCGGTAGCGATATTTGGAACGGGACTAATGCTGGGGCTCGATACGCTGGTATCGCACTCGTACGGCGCTGGCGACGTGGAAGATTGCCACCACTCGCTTGTGAACGGCGTGTACTTGAGTTTCGCGATTACCCCGTTTCTGATGGGAATCGTGTGGCTGTTCGAACCCGTGCTTCGTTCGCTCGATATTCAAGCATCGGTGCTGAATCAGGCGATTCCGTATCTGCGCGCCTTGAACTGGGGTACGCTGCCGCTGTTGCTTTACTTTGTCTTTCGCCGTTATCTCCAAGGCATGAACCTGGCCAAGCCGGTGATGTTCGCGCTGATTTCCGCAAATTTCGTGAACCTCGCAGGAAATTGGGCGCTTGTGTACGGTCATCTGGGATTCAGGGCGATGGGGACTGTGGGTTCGGGATGGTCTACCTGTGTGGCGCGAATTTATATGATGAGTGTGTTGCTCGTTTACGCGGTGTACTACGACCATCGGTATCAGACGGGCCTTCGCGACACGCCGCGGCTGCCGAATTTCCTGCGCATGTGGAAGCTGGTCCAGCTGGGATTTCCAGCAGCGACACAATTCGGAATGGAAGTGGGCGTATTCGCGGTGTGTACGGCGCTGATCGCCAAATTGGGCGCTGTTCCTCTTGCCAGCCATCAGGTCGCGCTTAACACCGTAAGCCTCACCTACATGGTGCCGCTGGGAATCGCGTCCGCTGCGGCGGTGCGAGTGGGCCAAGCTCTCGGGCGAGGCGATCCACACGGAGCGAGTCGCGCCGGATGGACGGCTTTGGCGCTGGGAACGAGCTTCATGTTCTGCATGGGTGTGATTTTATTTTTGATCCCGGATCCGATTGCGCGCATATACACGCCAGACCCGGTGGTGATCCATGCGGCGGGCGTGCTTTTGTACGTGGCAGCGTTCTTCCAGTTATTTGACGGAATGCAAACTGTGGCGACCGGCGCGCTGCGCGGGGCAGGCGATACGCGCACACCGATGCTATGTCACTTGATTCTCTATTGGGGAATCGGATTGCCACTGGGCGCGTACCTTTGTTTCCGGCTCCGTTGGGGTGCGCCGGGGTTGTGGACGGGTTTATGCGTCGCGCTGATTCTGATCGGGTGTGCACTGCTTTACTTCTGGCGACGGAAAGAACGATTATTTGCGACGGGTGGGTTCGCGCGGCCAAGAGAAAGCGTCAGTGTCGAGGAATCTGCGTGAGAGTCTATCGCTGAGGATGAGAAACGGACATTGTTGAGCCGCCGCCTAAGTGGCTGAGCTACAATCGGGCCATCAGGCAGCTCCTATAGACATGCGCAATTCATTCATGGCTCGCGCGATCGAGCTTTCCCTTGAGAACATCCGTGCCGGGCGAGGTGGACCTTTCGCGGCGGTTGTCGTGAAAGACGGGAAGATTATCGCGGAAGGGACGAACTGCGTTACTTCCACGAATGATCCGACGGCCCATGCGGAGGTGGTGGCGATTCGCGCGGCCTGCAAACATCTGGCGAGCTTCGAATTGAAAGGCTGCGAAATTTACACCAGTTGCGAGCCGTGTCCCATGTGTTTGGGCGCGATTTATTGGGCGCGGCCGGCCCGGGTCTATTTCGCGAACACGGCGGCGGATGCGTCCAAGGCCGGTTTCGATGATTCGCTGATTTACGAGGAAATTCCTCGCCCACACGCGCACAGGAAAATTCCGTTGATACCGATGATGCGGGAAGAGGCGCTCGAAGCGTTCCATTTGTGGGTGTCGAAGCCGGATAAGACCGCCTACTGAGGAAGGTTTGATGGCAACCCGGGTGATCGGAAAGTCCGTGCCGCGCAAGGAAGGCCGCGAGAAGGTAACGGGCCGCGCGAAGTATGTGGACGACCTGAAATTTCCCGGCATGATCTTTGGCGCGACGGTTCGCAGCCCGGTGGCACGTGGGCGGATTCTTGGCATTCATTTCGAGCCGGGCATTCCGTGGGAAGAGTTTACGGTCGTCACCGCAAAGGATATTCCCGGCAAGAATTGCATCGCTCTTCTCATTGACGATCAGCCGTGCCTTGCTGCTGAATTCGTGAACCATCCTGAAGAGCCTGTGGTTCTGCTTGCGCACCCTGACAAATACTTGCTGGAGGAAGCTCGGCGCGGTGTGCGCATCGAAATCGAGCCGCTGGCCGCGATTTTTTCGATGGATGATTCGCTGGAGCGCAAGCATGTGATTTGGGGCACGGACAACATTTTCAAATCCTATCAAGTGAACAAAGGGCACGTGGAACACGCGCTGCGGGAAGCCGACTTGATCGTCGAAGGAACCTATGAAACCGGCGCGCAGGAGCAGCTCTACATCGAGCCGCAGGGAATGATCGCGCAGGCCAACGCGGAAGAAGGCGTTACGGTATGGGGGTCGCTGCAGTGCCCGTACTACATTCACAAGGCGCTGGTTGTGCTGTTTGGATTGCCGAAAGACCGCGTGCGAGTGGTTCAGGCGGAGACGGGCGGGGGATTTGGCGGCAAGGAAGAATATCCGTCGATGATTGCCGGGCACGCGGCGCTTCTTGCGTGGAAATCTGGGAAGCCGGTGAAGATTATTTACGACCGAGCGGAAGACATGGTGGCGACGACGAAGCGGCATCCATCGCGGACGAAGCATCGGACGGCGGTGACACGTGACGGAAAATTGGTGGCTATCGACATTGACTTCACGCTGGATGGCGGAGCGTATGAGACTCTGTCGCCGGTCGTACTTTCGCGCGGGACGATCCACGCTGCTGGACCGTATCGCTGTCCGAACGTGCGAATCCGCAGCCGTGCCGTTGCAACGAATGCGCCTCCTCATGGTGCGTTTCGCGGATTCGGGGCGCCGCAGAGCGTGTTCGCGCTCGAGCGGCATCTCGATTGTGTTGCGGAGGCTGTAGGATTGGCGCCGGATGAATTCCGGCGACGGAATTTCATCCAGCAGGGCGAGACGATCGCTGTCGGGCAGGTGATCCATGAAAAGGTGGATATGGACCGCCTGATGGATCGCGCGTTTGAGTTAAGTGGCTATCACGAGAAGCGCAAGCGATTCGAAGCGGAAAATCCGGGGAAAATGATCCGGAAGGGAATTGGGTTCGCGTCGTTTTTTCATGGCGCAGGATTCACGGGCTCCGGCGAAGAGCACCTCGCATCCGAGGTTGCGGCTGAGGCGACTCGTGACGGCCGAGTGCGCGTGATGGCTGCGAGCACCGAAATGGGCCAGGGAACCAACACGATTTTCTCGCAGATTGCGGGTGAAGCCCTCGGCATCGACCAGGAGCAGATTGAAATCGTGCAGCCTGACACGGCGAACGTTCCGAATAGCGGGCCAACGGTTGCGTCGCGCACGTCGATGATTGTTGGCAAGTTGGTTGAGACTGCGGCGCTGGAGATCCGCGCGAAACTGGTAAATGGCGGTTATCTTCCAGATGAGTACAACGCAGCAGACTTTGCCGAAGCGTGCCGCCGATATTTAGATCGAACCGGACCGTTAACGTCATTCGTGAAATACGAACATCCTCGCGATTTGTTCTGGGACGACGAACGTTACGAGGGCCATGCGTACGGTGCTTACTCTTGGGCTGTGTATGTGGCGACGGTATCGGTTGATATGCGCACCGCCGAAGCGCGCGTGGATGATTTCGTCGCGGTGCAGGAAGTGGGCAAGGTGATTAATCCTGTTCTAGCTGCGGGCCAGATTGAAGGAGGCGTTGCGCAGGGGATCGGCATGGCGCTCTACGAGAATGTCGTTTGGCAGGAAGGGCGCATGGTGAATGGGCAGATGACGAATTACATCATGCCGACGTCGATGGATGTTCCGCCGATTCGAGTTTTCTTTGAAGAAAATCCGTACGAGCGCGGGCCTACGGGAGCGAAAGGGATCGGGGAGCTGCCGCTTGACGGTACCGCGCCCGCAATTGCTAACGCGATCGCCCATGCGACGGGCGCGAATATTACGCGCGTGCCAGTGACTCCCGAGGTTCTCAGTGAGTTGCTTGAGGGTGTGCATGCCTGATCGCGCGGAAAGAATTCGCGTGCGGTGCACGTTGAACGGCGCTGCGGCGACGCTTGAGGCTTACCCGATGGCGCGGCTGCTCGACGTCTTGCGCGACGAAGCGGGCTTGACCGGCGTGAAAGAGGGTTGCGGAGAGGGTGAGTGTGGCGCGTGCAGCGTGGAGCTGGACGGCGAGATCGTGAACAGTTGTCTAGTTCCGGCGCTGCAAGCGGAGGGCGCAACGATTCGGACGATCGAGGGCGTGGCGACGGGCGATCAGCTGCACGCGGTGCAACAGGCTTTCATTACTTACGGCGGTGCGCAGTGCGGTATATGTACCCCAGGCATGGTGCTGGCTGCGGTGAATCTTTTGAAGCGCAAACCTCACGCGACGGAAACAGAAGTTCGCGAGGGGCTTTCGGGGAATCTTTGCCGCTGCACCGGTTACACCAAGATATTCGCCGCGGTGATGGTGGCTTGCCGCGACATGGATCGCACAGTTGAGGGCTAGCCTTCCGTGTTACGAACTGGTGGCGCCGCGGAATCTCGATGCTGCGCTCGAAATGCTGGGGCGAGAGCTCGGCGTCTGGAAGCCTTTTGCCGGCGGCACGGATTTGATGGTAATGCTGGAAGCCGGAAAACTGCCGCATCGAAAATTCCTGAGCATTTGGAAATTCGCGGAATTGCGCGGGATTGAAGTGTCCTCTGAATCGTTGTCTATTGGCGCGCTTTCGACCTATACCGAGATTCAGCGAAACGCCATTTTGCAGCGCGAGTTTCCTCTGTTGTGCCGCGCGGCTTCCGAGACTGGAAGCGTTGCTACCCAGAATCGCGGAACGCTTGGCGGAAATATCGCCAACGCGTCGCCGGCAGCGGATTCACCGCCGGCCCTGATGGTCTACGACGCTGAAATCGAACTTATTTCTGCGAAAAGGGCTCGGCGGGTGGCGTACCGCGATTTTCACACGGGCTATAAGAAAATGCTGATGCACGACGATGAACTGATCTGGCGCATCCACCTGAATCGAGCGTTGAAGAGAGACAAAGAATATTATCGGAAGGTGGGAACGCGAAAAGCGCAGGCGATTTCGAAAATATGCTTTGCTGCCGCTGCGAGCATTGAGAGGGGCCGAATAAACGACGTAAAGATTGCACTGGGCAGCGTAGCTCCCACAGTTCTGAGAGCTGCAGAGACGGAGAAAATCTTGAACGGTGAGAAATTCTCCAGCGCTCTGCTAAGAACAGCGCAAGAGACTCTAAGCCACGAAATATCTCCGATCGATGACATGCGCTCCACGGCTGTGTATCGGCGACGCGTGGCGCAAAATCTACTCGGCGAATTCTTTGACGTGATGAGCGCCTAGCCACGCATGCCAAATTCACCCAGCTCACCGGCCGACCTCACAGAAACACCAGACCTAATTGTTCGCGGACGGCGAGTGGTAACGTCAGAAGCCGAGCGCGCGGCGTCAATTCACGTCCGAGGTGGCCTTATCTCGCGGATTAGCTCGTTCGGCGATGCACCGAGCGGCGCTCCTGTACACGATGCTCAGAACTCCATCGTCATGCCAGGAATTGTGGACACCCACGTTCACATCAACGAGCCGGGCCGCACGGAATGGGAAGGTTTTTCGACAGCCACGCGAGCAGCGGCAGCCGGCGGAATCACCACGCTGATCGAAATGCCGCTCAACAGCATTCCTGCGACGACAACCGCTGCAGGATTCCGTGAAAAGTTGGCGGCGACGGCTGGGAAGCTTTGGGTGGACGTCGGTTTCTGGGGCGGCGTCGTTCCCGGAAATGCGACCGAACTTCGGCCCCTGTGGGAAAGCGGAGTGTTTGGGTTTAAGTGCTTTCTCGTGCCAAGCGGCGTGGAGGAATTTGTCTCTGTTGCAGAGCGCGATCTCCGGGGCGCACTTCCGGAGTTGAGTGCGCTCAAAGCGCCGTTACTCGTCCATGCAGAATTGCCGGGACCAATCGCAGAGGCCGAAAAGAAAGTAACCAAAGCCGATCCGCGACGATATTCTGCCTGGCTTGCTTCCCGGCCTCGTGCGGCGGAAAACGAAGCCATCGAGCTTCTCGTAAAATTGGCGCGGGAACTCGGCGCTCGTATTCACATCGTGCATTTGTCGTCATCAGACGCGATCGCGACGCTGCAGAAGGCGAAATCCGACGGTCAGGCAGTCACGGTCGAGACTTGTCCTCATTACCTGACTTTCGACGCCCAGGATGTGGGTGACGGCAGAACTGAATTTAAATGCGCACCGCCGATTCGTGAGAAGGACAATCGCGAAAAACTCTGGACGGCGCTTGGTGATGGCACGATCGATTTCATCGCGACCGATCATTCGCCATGTCCTCCTGCGATGAAGTTGCTCGAAGCGGGCGATTTCCTCCGTGCGTGGGGCGGAATCGCGTCGCTCGAGCTGAGCCTGCCGGCGGTCTGGACGGAGGCCTCGTCGCGAGGCTATGCTTTGCCGCGGCTCGCGGACTGGCTGTGCAGCGGTCCTGCGCGTCTGGCGGGACTCGAGCGGAAAGGAAAGATCGCGGTGGGCTACGATGCCGATTTTGTGATCTGGAATCCAGATGGCAGGTTCTCCGTCGACCCTGCAAAGCTTCACCAGCGAAACAAAATCACCCCGTATGCAGGACGAGAGCTTTTAGGAGTTGTCGAGACGACGTTTCTTCGCGGGCGAAAGATTTTTGACAGGGGCGAGTTGTCTCACAGCCCGCTCGGCCAGATCCTTCGGCGAGGCAGTGCGTGAACAAATTCGATCGCTTCGTTGACCTGGCCTCGCAACGGCTTGGCGGCCGTGTGCTTGAAGCGAATGACGATTTTTTTGCACCCAAAGAAAATCTACTGAAGCCGTCAAAGCCGATTTTCATCGAAGGCAAATATACAGATCGCGGTAAATGGATGGATGGCTGGGAGACGCGACGCCGTCGAACGCCAGGCTATGACTGGTCCATTATCAGATTGGGTCTGCCGGGAGTGATTCGCGGCGTCGTGGTGGACACAAGCTTCTTCACGGGAAACTTTCCTTCGCACTTTTCGCTGGAAGCTTGCGATTTGGGAAGCCGTCCGTATCGTGGCGAAAAGGAACTTTCAAAGTCCGGCCGCGCAAACTGGATTGAAATCGTGCCGAAGACGCCACTGGAGGGCGATTCGCAAAATCAATTCGCCGTCGAAAATCCCAGCTGTTTCACGCACCTTCGCCTGAAGATTTATCCGGACGGCGGCGTGGCGCGGCTTCGCGTTCACGGCGAAGTAGTACCACATAGCAAATTATCCAAGCGTTCGGAAACTGATCTTGCCGCCGTCGAAGCCGGTGGAAGAGTGATCGCATCCAGCGATCAATTTTACAGCGAGCCACTGAATCTTCTGATGCCGGGGCGCGGCAAGGACATGAGCGACGGCTGGGAGACGCGCCGTAGGCGGGGGCCGGGGCACGATTGGGTAATCCTAAAGCTTGGACTGCCCGGAACGATCCGTCGCGTCGAGGTGGATACGGCTCACTTCAAAGGGAATTTTCCCGAAAGCTGTTCACTTGAAGCCCGATACGTCGCTCAAAAAGAAGATGAGGATGCCAGTTTAGAATCCGCGGACTGGAAGGAAGTCCTGCCTCGGATGCTACTCCGAGCCAACGGACGTCACTTCTTTCGAAAGTTGCAGGGAGTCGGCGCGGTTTCGCATGTCCGATTCAATATTTATCCCGATGGCGGCGTGAGCCGCCTGCGGATTTTTGGCCATCCCGTTCGCCTTCAGGACCAGCTAAAGGGTCTCGAACGAATCAATAATTTGCCGGCCGCAGCGGTGCGCAAGGCCCTGCTCGATTGCTGCGGCTCAATCGCTTGGGCCGATCAGATCATTTCACAGCGCCCTTTCACGGCGGACGCAAAACTTTTTAAGAGCGCCGATGAAATCTGGGCACAGCTCGACCCAAAGGAATGGTTACGCGCGATCCGTCACCATCCGCCGATCGGCAGCAAGCGCGGCAATTCGAAGCAGTCTGGAACCGCACGTAAATGGTCGGCCAGCGAACAATCTGCGGCACAAACCTCGTCTGCTGAGACGCTCGCCGTTCTTAACGCCGCCAACCAGGCTTATCGGGCCACATTCGGGTACGTATTCTTAATCTGTGCAACCGCGAAAAGCGGCGACGAAATCCTGCAATCGCTTCGTCAACGCCTGGCGAATGACCCTGAAACAGAATTGCGCGTAGCTGCGGAGGAAATGCGAAAGATAATCCGGCTGCGTATGGAGAAGCTACTCAACTCATGAGCGATATCACGACACACGTGCTCGACGTTTCGATAGGCCGGCCGGCCGCGGGCGTTCCAGTCATACTGGAAATTCAAAAGGCTGGAGACTGGAAAGAACTGTCTCGCGGCGCGACGGATTCGGACGGCCGGCTCCGGCACCTCCTCGCGCCCGGCTCGCTCGTCAGAGGGACGTACCGGCTGACTTTCGAAACGGAGCTCTATTTCAAATCGGGCAAGGTAGAAGCACTCTATCCGCTAATCGCGATCACATTTCAAGTCCGAAACGCGAAAGAGCACCATCACATTCCACTGCTGCTCAGTCCCTTCGGATACTCCACGTATCGCGGGAGCTGACGGATGTCCATCAAGCTCGGCGCAAACAACTACGGCAAGTCGGGCATTCGGTTGCTTCGCGTGGTAAGGCAGAAGGGCCGCCACGATATAAAAGAGCTAACCATTCGCGTCGGGTTCGAAGGCGATTTCGAGTCAGCTCATACGAAGGGCGATAACCAGAAAATTCTGCCCACAGATACGATGAAGAACACGGTTTACGTCCTTGCGAGGCAGTACCCCGTGGAGGCTGTCGAAGAATTCGCACTGCATCTCATCGAACACTTTCTTACTTACAATCCGCAAGTAGTCCGTGTCCGAATCGAAGCAATCGAAAATCTCTGGGAGCGGCTTCCCCTCGGCGGAAAACCGCACGCCTCGGCGTTTGCTCGATCCGGAGACGAGAAACGTACGGCTGTGTTGATTGGTACCCGAGAAGGAACCACGATTCGCGCAGGCATCGACGATTTGATCGTGTTGAAAACAACAAAATCCGCCTTCGAAGGATTCCTTCGCGATCCTTACACGACGCTCAAAGAGGATCGCGATCGCATTCTATCCACTGTGATTCACGCGGACTGGCTCTACGAAGGCGGTGAAGTGGAGTTTAGCCCTGTATGGCACGGCGTACGTCAAACAATGCTTGAAACGTTTGCCGAACATGACAGCCATTCTCTTCAACACACGCTCTACGCGATGGGCGAGGCAGTCCTCAACAACTTCGATCGCATCGGCGAAATTTATCTCTCGCTTCCCAACAAGCATTTCACTCCCGTGAATCTTGCTCCCTTTGGAATGGATAATCCCGGCGAAGTTTTCCTCCCCACTGATGAGCCTCACGGCTTGATTGAAGCTACCCTGCGCAAGAGTTGATCGGCTGGACTTATTTTCTTGCGCCCATCCTGTGCGCTCAGCTCTTCGCCACTCGATCTTCTCCAGCGTAGACCACGAATCGGTTGCCACGCAGGAATCCGATCAGCGTCAGGCGCAGCTCGCGTGCAAGCTGGACCGCAAGGCTTGACGGCGCGGAAACGGACGCCACTACCGGAATTCCAGCGACGATGGCTTTCTGAATAATTTCGAATCCCCCACGCCCGCTAACCAGCAATACACAATCGCTCAACGGAATGAGGCCATTGAGCAGAGCCCACCCAACAACCTTGTCGACAGCGTTGTGTCGTCCAATATCCTCGCGAACGACTAATAGTTTCCCTTCGGCATCGAATAGCGCCGCGGCATGAAGGCCGCCGGTACGTTCAAACACATCCTGTGCGGAGCGCAACGCTTCGGGGAGCCTAACGATCAGGTTAGGTGCGACGCGAAAATCCGGATTAGGAGTTCGCAGCAGCCGTGAACGCACAGCATCAATCGAAGCCTTCCCGCAAATTCCGCAGCTCGACGCCGCAAAGAAGTGGCGCCGCAGCTTCTCGAAATCCGGCAGCGCTTCCGAGCTCAGCGCGGCGCGCACAACATTGCCCCGCTTCCCATCGTCATCGCTAGTGACATTCTCGAGCGCGACAATCTGCTCGCGCCGCTGTACGAGACCTTCGGTAAACAGGAAGCCTGCGGTGAGTTCCACGTCGTGTCCCGGCGTGCGCATTGTGACGCTGAGCGGATTTTCGCCGATCCGAATTTCAAGCGGCTCTTCCGCAGCCAGAAAATCGTCTTTTCGAGCCGCGGTGCCGTCATTCCATTCCGTAACCTGCGTAAGATCGACGCTACGAGATGCTCGAGCCATCAGCGCTCCGGATTCGCAATCCACCTTCCGGAAGAGAATAGCGCCGAATGTGCCGTGAAATGCAGCTAAAACGGGACTGGCCCGTCCCGAGGGATTCGGGGCGAGCCAGTGGGCGTGCCTGGCATGAGGTAATGCGGGCTCTCCACTAATAAGCGTTCGTTGTTAGCTGCGGGTAAACGACACATGAAAAGTTAAAAACGAAGTGCCTGCAATAGCGCAGTGCCCAAGCAAAACTTCGTCGCGAAATCAACCGGATTCTACAAGATCGCTTCCCGTAATCCACAGCTGCTATAGCCAAACTGTAGTCACAGGGGTAGTATCTACGTTCTGTTTCGACTTTAGAAATGGTAATCGATGGCACAAACGATAACGCTGCCCGTTTCCGTGTTGGCTAAGAACGATGCTTTAGAGAAGTGGATGGAACGCGTCCTGAACCGCGGACAGAAGGTTCGCAAGACCTGGAGCGCCGCCGATGTCCATGATTTGCGCGTGGCGTTGCGAAGATGCCGAACGATGGCGGATGCCCTTACCGACACCAATCCAAGCCCGGGCTGGAACAAACTCAAGAGAAGTTCCAAGAAGGTTTTTCATACCCTCGGCGAATTGCGAGACGTTCAGGTTGAGCAAGAATGGTTCAAGAAACTCCTCTCCGGCGCAACGGATGCAAGGACCCAACTGCTGAAGCGATTGCGCGTGCTCGAGAATGAACGCTTGCGGGAAGCGCGGAAGGAGCTCGACCACTTCGATCGCAAAGAATGGCGGAAATTGTCGAGAAAATTGCGCACCAAAGCCGATATGTTTCCGGTTGGAAGCGTTGTCTTTCAGCGCCAGGCTCTGATGAAGCTGAACGACGCGGTTGCGCTTTACCATCAGGCGAGGAAGCGGAAAAGTGGCGTCGCCTGGCACCGGGTTCGCATCGCCATCAAGCGTTTTCGCTATACCGTCGAGAACTTCCTGCCACAGCACTACGAAGCCTGGGCCAGAGATTTGAAGGAAACGCAGGACCTATTGGGAGAGATTCACGATCTCGATGTGCTTCGGACCTATATTCGCCGCCACTCCCGGGAACTGGAGCCGCAGCAAACGGTTGCTTCATGGCTGGAGCGAATTCAATCGGCGCGTGCGGAGCGACTCGAAAAGTTTCTCGCCAAAACAAACGGCAAGGAATCGCTCTGGCTTGATTGGCGGTCAGGGCTACAGGGAGGAAACACTCTGCTTCCCGTTTTGCCCCGCGAGATCAGAACCGCTTACTCGGCCAGCTGACGCAGCGTTTTCGCCGTCACCAGCCACAGAAGTTCCCAACGTCCGTGGGAAGCGTTGCGCTCGAAGCATGCAACCCCTGCTTTCTTCATCGAAGTAAACACCCCGCGTGCCCCAGCCAGTTGCGAAATCATGGTATCGACGTGAGGTGCATGACCAAAGCAGATCACTTCTTTCGCCTTCAGCCGCGAGAGTTCCTTCAAAAACTCCGCCGGGTCAGCAGCAGGCTTCAAGTGCTCGCTGGAACGAATTTTGCTTGGCGGAAAGCCTAGCGCCTCCGCAAAAATCTCCGCGGTCTGTACCGCGCGTATCAAAGGGCTTGTGATGAAAGGGTCGGGCTTGATCTCAAATTTTGCGAGCCCCAGGGCTGCTAGGCGTGTTTTTTTCACTCCGCGCGCAGTCAGCGGGCGCTCAGGGTCGGGTGGGCTGTTTGGATCTGTACGGTCCACTGCGAGTCCATGGCGCACAATGTAGAGGATCATCGTTTACGCCACCTTTTCCTTTTCTTTCCGCGGCTCACGGCGAAACTCAGGTTTCAAATGAAACTCCTTTTCAAAAAGGTCAGCTTTTCGCTCCAGACCCAAGACATCTAATCGCGTACCTTCCGCCGCGCGAACATTGAAGATCGCCTTGCGGCCCGCGATTTGGACGTCCACGGCGGCAACGTGCTGCTCGTGCTCGGATTCAAGTTTCTCTGCAATGCGAAGCAAAGAGGTGAGAAGCCGTACTTGTCTCCGCCGCGCGCCGTCCAGCGCAGCATAGGACGCATGCTCAAGCTCAGGTTCCGATTTCGAATTATGGTAACGCACCAGCGCTGCCACCATATCGCATCGCCAGCCACGCAGAGTCGGAATCTCGCCGTTGCGGATTAAGTATTCGCCATGCCGGTGATGTGATTTGTGGCTGACGGCATCGCCCACATCGTGCAGTAAAGCAGCTATTTCCAGCACCAGCCGCAAGTCTGCTCCCATCTCGTGCAGCGGCCGGAGCTGATCAAAAAGTGAAAGCGCGAGTCGAACCACCTGGTCTGCATGCTGCTCGTTGTAATTAAAGCGCCGCCCAAACCATCGAGCGCCAGCAAGAAGCTCCTCGGCGCGATCCTTTTCTTCCTCTGACGTGAGACACGTCGAATATTGCGCCGCTACGAGATCGAGCAAAATGCCTTCGCGTACGCCAACGCCCGGCACCAGCATCGTGCGGATGTCAAGCCACTTCGCAAGCGTCGTGATAATAATAGCCGCGATTCCCATCACCTCGGCTCGGTCTTGTCTCACACGGAATACTTTCATCCGCCCGGGAATGTCCAGCGCCAGCAGCCGCCAGGTCTGATCTTTCAGCAATCGCACGTTAATCGTTGGTGCCCGCCCCACAAAGGGCCCCGAAGCCAGGCGCACGAGAGCTTCCGCGTTGCCTCCGCATGCGACAGCGATAGCGCGAGATAATTTTGGCGGCGACGGCATCGCGCTTCGGAGCAACGCCAGCGTGTGAAGCCGAAGCCGGTGCGCGTGATCCTCGTCGATTGCACCTTGGATCGAATATGTCTCCATGAGTCGAATTGTTCCCAGGGGCAGCGCGATTCGGTGCTCCAGTACTCCGCGCTCAAAGAAGTTCAGCTCGAGACTGCCCCCGCCCAAATCAAAAATCAGTCGCGGTTGAATTTGATCGCCCAGCGACCGGAATACTGCCGAACAAACAAGCCGCGCTTCCTCTTCGCTGCTGATCACTTCGAGTTCAATACCGGTCTTCCGTCGAATCCGCTCCATCAGGGTGCGATAATTGCGGGCTTCGCGCGCGGCAGCTGTCGCGACAGCGCGATAAGCGCTCACGTGATACTGGTCCATCCGCTCGCGGAATCCCTCGAAGGTGCGACTGGCGCGCGCAATCGTCTTCGAATCGAGAAGCCGGCGCGTAAACGCGTTATGGCCCAGCCGCACCGCTGCGCGCTCGTTGTCCAAAATTTGAATGTGTTCGGGGGAAGTCGCCCGCGCGATTACGAGACGAATCGCGTTCGAGCCTGCGTCAATGGCAGCGAGCTGAACAGGGGCGGCCAATTTTCAGCGCCAGAGGTGTGCAAGTGCGTGTGAGGGTTTGTAGTGTGTGCTCCGGATTCCCAGCGCCGACGCGATTCGCTTGCGCAGCACCCGGTTCACTTCGGAGACGCTTTCTTCGCCGTCTATTTCAATAAAGCCGTGCCGCTGCGACAGATAATCAAATTCCCGCCGGATCAGCGATTGATACCGGATAAATGATTGGAACAGATCGTTCGATAGCGACATATCGCGCCCCGACTCCCAGTAGCTGATTGTCTGCGATTTCTTGAACTCGCGATCGAAAGCAACCTCAGGCTTTACGTTGAGCCAAAAAGTAAGGTCCGGACGCAGCGCCATTTCATAGATTCCGTGCAGATAATCGCGCCCGATTCCTCGCACGGCGGATCGCGCGATCAGCGTGTAAATGTATCGATCGGCCAGAACGATTAAGCCCGATCGCAACGCGGGGAGAATCCGCCGTTCCAGTTGGTCGAAGAAATCGGTGCTGTACATCAGCGCCAACGTCATCGGCGTTACCGAATTTTCGGCGAGCAGGGTATCGATGTCGTCCGCGACTAAAAAAGACCGGCGCAAGCCCATCGTCTGTACCGCGAATCCTTCCGATTCGAGCCATTCCGTCAACAGCGAAATCTGCGTCGAGCGTCCCGAACCGTCCGTGCCCTCGAGAACGAACAAAGTCCCGCTCAATTCTTCGAGCTTTACGCCCGGAAGCGGGACCCCGTAAAAACGCGAGGGTATTTCGTTCTGCCCGTTCTTTTTCTTGCGTTTCTTCGCTTTGCTGGATGGGTTGCCGTTTTTTGCGTTCACCGAGACCATTTTGTTGTGTGAGTCCACCCTATTTTTTCGGCGCGAACTGTGCGAGTTCCACCTTCTCGCTGAGCACTTGTCGCATGAGCTTCTGCAGCTTGTTCACCTGGACGGTTCCGTCCATCAACACGAAGCGATCCGATTCGACCATGGAGTCGTAGTTCGAAAGAATTCGTTCCTGGAATATTCGGAAGCTCTCCGCGCGATCCAGAGAAATTCCCAGGTCCATTCCCGCCTCGTAATATTTCAGTTTCGGCCGGCCCGCCACGATGCGATTCACGGCCACATCAAGCGGTGCGCGAAAATAAAAAGTGATATCCGGGATAGGCGCAAAACTGTACAGGTTTCGAAGCCAGTGAGGAGAGCAGCCCCGCGCAGCGTCGCGGGCGAAAGCCGTGTAGATATATCTGTCAGCAAGCACCAGGTATCCGCCATGCAGAAGCGGCAAAATCTGGCGCTCGCAGCGGTCGGCGAAATCCGCTGCGTGAAGCAGGGAAAATGTAGTGGGCGTGAGCAGTCGGCGCTGTTTACCTCGTCGTGTAGCGGATTTCACGAGGGGCGAGGAATTCCATTCTGTAAAGTGAATCCGGTAGCCGCCGATCTCGAGCCAGCGCTTCAGCAGATAAAGCTGCGTGCTTTTTCCTGACCCGTCGATGCCTTCCACCACCACAAGCGCACCTGGATACTGCCTTTTCGGGGCAGGAGGCTTGACTATCGATGTTCGAGTCGTGGTCGATGCTTCGAGCAAAACCGTTGCCATAAGGAGCGCGCCTGATGAGAAACTTATCATACTTCGGAACTGTGAATCCCGAGTCAAAAAAGTGTTACAACCTAACAGCGCCGAAACAGTTGAGCCTGAAATCGAGCGCTCCGGCTGCGCGAACTAACAGGGTATGCTCCAGATTCCGGACAGCTTGAGCCGGCACACGAAGCTGCAAGAGGAAGCCGATGGCAACTAACTTCACGAAGGCACTCATTGTCACCCCCGGGAAGAAGCGCGTAAAGCTCTCCAAGTGGGACCCTGACGACACGCTCGGTTGGGAGAAGGACCACAAGACCAGGGCCAGCCTTGAAAAATGCGCCAAACGGCTGGATGACCTGCAATACCTGATGTATGCGGAAAGGAAGCACGCTCTCCTAATCGTTTTGCAAGGGCTGGATGCGGCCGGAAAAGACGGCACCATTCGCCACGTAATGGCCGGCGTGAATCCTCAGGGCTGCCATGTTGTATCGTTCAAACAGCCGTCAACTGAAGAGCGCTCCCACGATTTTCTCTGGCGCATCCACAAAGCAGTGCCTGCCATAGGCGATATCGGTATCTTTAATCGCTCGCAGTATGAGGACGTCCTTGTCGTACGCGTTCATAATCTGGTTCCGAAGTCGGAATGGTCCAAGCGCTACGATGAAATCAACGATTTCGAGACAATGCTGACCCAGAATCACGTCCGGATTTTGAAATTCTTCCTCCACATCAGCAAAGACGAGCAAAAGAAGAGATTCCAGGAACGTATCGACGACCCAGACAAGCGCTGGAAAATCTCCGTGGATGATTTTAAGGAGCGACAGTTCTGGGACGACTACACTGAGGCTTACGAGGACACGTTGCAGCGATGCAGCACAGACGATGCGCCCTGGTTCGTGATCCCCTCGAATAAGAAATGGTTCCGCAACCTCGCCGTCTCCCACATCATCACGGAAACTCTGGAAGGCTTGAAAATGAAGTTCCCGCCTCCCACGGTGGACGTCAAGAAATTGAAATGGAAATAACCTTCGTGCCCTTGCAATTATCCGCGGTTATGAATACGCTCGGCACGTCTGACCGTTCAGTAACCCTTACTTGCTTATCGGCCGATAGTTGAGATAGTTGCGGGCTCCGTTGTGCAAAATCGCCCAAGCGCCGTTTAATTGAGAAAGCAGCAATGAGTGACGCCGTCTTTCCTCGAAATTTCCTGAAGACGTACCCTCAGGCCGTACGCGGCGAAGGATGTTTTATCTTCACCGCGGGAGGCCAGCGTTACCTCGATGCCTCTGGTGGAGCTGCAGTTGTGACGATTGGCCACGGCGTTCCCGAGATTGGGCGCGCCATGGCCGAACAGGCTACTCAGCTCGCCTACGCTCACTCCTCACAATTCCATACCGAACCAGCCGAGAAACTTGCCCGTCGCCTTCTTGCTCTTGCGCCTCGCGGAATGCGGGATCAGGGACGCGTGTATTTCACTTCCGGCGGCTCCGAAGCCACCGAAACTGCCCTAAAACTCGCCCGCCAGTATTGGCTCGAACGAGGTGAGAAGAAACGTCATCGCGTCATATCCCGCTCGCAGAGCTACCATGGTGCATCGCTCGGCGCCCTCTCCGTGTCAGGCAATGTCCGTCGCCGCGAGCCCTTCGCCCCTATGCTGCAGGAATGGGGACATATTGCGCCTTGCTATTGCTACCGTTGCCCGCTTGGCCTCGAATATCCGTCTTGCAATGTCGATTGCGCCGATGAACTTGACCGCTTGCTCGAGCGCGAGGGATCGCAGGATGTCGCTGCCTTCATTTTTGAGCCGGTGGTGGGAGCCACGCTCGGAGCTGTCGCCCCGCCCGACGGTTATGTCCAACGGATCGCGGAAATTTGCCGGCGCCACAATATTCTCCTGATTGCCGACGAGGTAATGAGCGGGATGGGTCGCACCGGCAAGCCTTTTGCGGTCGACCATTGGAACGTTTCTCCCGACATGATCCTGGTCGGGAAGGGGATCGCGAGTGGTTACGCTCCCTTAGGAGCAGTCATCGTTGACGCAGATGTTGCCGAAACGATCTCCCACGGCTCCGGCACCTTCGTCCATGGTTTTACGTACAGCGCGCATCCTGTGGCGACTGCTGCTGGAAACGCGGTGCTCGACTATATCGAGCGGGAGCGGCTTTTTGAGCGCATCGAACCGGCCGGGCGCGAGCTGCGGGCGGCGCTCGAAACGCTTAGGCAATACTCGGTTGTCGGAGACGTGCGGGGCAAGGGCCTGCTGCTCGCCGTCGAAATCGTTCGCGACACAAAGACACGCGAACCTTTCCCCGCCGACGCGCACATGGCCGCGCGAATTCAGGAAGATGCGCTCGAAGCGGGTGTGATGACATATCCGATGCAGGGTTGCGTGGATGGCGCTCGCGGTGACCACATCCTCATTGCTCCGCCTTACACGATTACCTCCGCCATGATCCAGATGCTCGCGACCGGGCTAGGTCGTGCCTTTGCCGACCTCGAAAAGACTCATCTCGCCGGCATGGGAGGTGCCTCTGCGCTTGTCTGACCGTCCCTCCCGGTTCCCCTTCTGGCTAATTTCGATTTTCTTCTTTTCTGTGGCCGCGCTCGGTGCTGCGGAAGACATCGCGCCTATCACCGGCTTTTCATCAGGCGCAGCAGCGCGAGAGAATGCCACCGAGCTGCGTTATCAAGCCATCGTCTCGGCAGACCAAATCTCGAAATTTCACCGTTACCTCACAGCGGAGCCGCACCCAGCCGGATCGCCTCGGAATAATGAGCTTGCGGAGTGGGTTGCCGCCCAATGGCGAGAACAAGGGCTCGAAGACGTAACGATTCATCAGTACGACGTCCTGAACTCGTCTCCTCGCGACGTCTCGCTTGAGATGATTGCACCCAAGAAGTATCGAGCGACGCTTCGCGAGGCCTCCTATGAAGTTGATCCCGATACGAAGAATCCAAATATTTCGGGTGCATACCTCGGTTATTCGGCTTCAGGTGACGTGACTGCACCGCTTGTCTACGCGCACAGCGGAAACCCGGAGGACTACGCCTACCTCCGTAAGCACGGAATCGATGTCCGCGGAAAAATTGCCCTCGTGCGATATTCCAATCCATACAGCTACCGCGGCTTCAAAGCCCTCACCGCGGAACGGCTTGGCGTAGCCGCTCTTTTGATCTATTCCGATCCCGCCGAGGACGGCTTCAAACGAGGCGCCGTGTTTCCGGACGGTCCCTGGGGACCGGAGACTCACATCCAGCGCGGTGCGATTACTTACGATTTTCTGGAACCCGGCGACCCTCTCACTCCCGGCTGGGCTTCGTTGCCTGGCGCGAAACGCATTCCCGCTGAGGAGGCCTTGTCGCTTCCAAAGATTATGGCGGTGCCTCTCTCGTGGCATGATGCTGAGCCGCTTCTCCAAAATCTCGATGGTGCGGTTGCGCCGGACGAATGGCAGGGTGGACTTCCGCTCAAATATCGTCTGGGCGGAAAACGCGTGCGCCTCCACGTGAGAGTGGACATGAACACGAACATCGAGCCTTACTACGTCTCCGAGGCGCGCATTCGAGGGTCAGAATCGCCCGATGAATGGGTCATTCTCGGTAACCATCGCGATGCTTGGGCATTCGGTGCCGTGGATCCGTCGAGCGGGACGGCTTCAATGCTGGAGGTCACTCGTAGCCTGGGTCAGCTCCTGAAGCAGGGGATTCGCCCGAAGCGCACCCTGGTGATATGCAGCTGGGATGGCGAGGAGTATGCGCTGACGGGCTCCACGGAATGGGGCGAGCAATACGCCGACGAACTCAAGAGGAAGGCGGTCGCTTACCTCAATGTGGACGAGGCCACCTCGGGCAAAGAGTTTCAAGGTGACGCGGTAGGCTCACTCGCGCCCCTACTTGTCGAGGTGACGCGCACGCTGCCCGCGCCTTCGGGCAAGATGCTTTATGACGAGTGGAAGATCTCCCGCCAATACGAGCTTCACGGAGAGGCCATTTCCGATTCCGAATTGGCAAACACGCGGATCGGCAGCGGATCGGATCACACAGTATTCCTGAACTTTCTCGGCATACCAACTGTAGGGCTTACGTTCGTCGGTCCCTACGGCGTCTATCACTCAATGTATGACGATTTCTACTGGATGAATCATTTTGGCGACCCCGGATATCGCTATCACGCGCTGATGGCTCAACTCTGGGGTGTGATAGCCCTGCGGCTTGCCAACGCCGACATCCTGCCATTCGACTTCGCTTCTTATGGAGCCAACATTCGAAGGTTTATCTCCAGCCTCGATTCTGCGACTCACCTGAGCACGAAAATCGATCTCGTCCCGTTTCAAGATCGCGTCGCGGCCTTTGAAGCCGCCGGCAGAGAACTCAACGAAAGGGTCTCGCGCGCAATCTCGCACGGCCACCTAAACGCCGCCGAAGCCGATCGTGTAAATGAAGAACTGATGCAAGTGGAGCGCAACTGGTGCAATCCGGCGGGAATTCCGGGCCGTCCCTGGTGGAAACATACTTTGTATGGCGCTCGCTACACTTATGCACACCTGGAGTTGCCCGGGCTAACCGAGGCCGCCGAAGCTAGTGACTGGGCCCGCGCTTCAGAGCAGGCGAAAATCTTGGAGTCCGCGCTGATGAAGAATACAGATCTGCTGCACCGTGTGAAAAACGAACTCGATTCTATCGCTGCCGGAGACCAGCGATGAAGATTTACGCCATCACGACTTTGCTCGTCCTGGTTGGTTCTGTCACAAACGCTGGCGCCCAAACCACTCAGCGTGCTCGCGACCTCGGAGTTCCATTTGAAGGAACACCCGGCCCCTCAAATTCGATTACAGACGTCAACGGAGTCGAGGTTGGCTATCGCACCCTGATCAGAGGTGAAGGAAAGTTGCAAATCGGCGTCGGGCCCGTTCGTACTGGTGTCACAGCGATTTTCCCCCGAGGGAAATCTGCGGTGGATCCCGTATTTGCAGGATGGTTCACGGAGAATGGCAATGGCGAGATGACTGGCACCACGTGGGTCGAGGAGTCCGGTTTTCTCTATGGCCCCGTGATGATCACGAACACCCACAGTGTAGGAGTTGTGCGCGACACCGTTATCGACTGGCAAGTAAAGCACGGAACCCCGGTTCCGCTTGAAGACTGGTGGTCGCTCCCGGTGGTGGCCGAAACGTGGGATGGCGACCTGAACGACATCAATGGCTTCCACGTCAAGCCCGAGGACGCCGTCGCCGCCATGCAAGATGCCCATGCAGGGCCCATCGCCGAGGGCAACGTGGGCGGCGGCACCGGAATGATCTGCTTCGAATTCAAGGGTGGCACTGGCACATCCTCACGCCAACTGCCGGAACACCTTGGTGGCTATACAGTTGGAGTGCTGGTCCAATGCAATTTTGGCGTCCGCCATCTGCTTCGTATCGCCGGAACTCCGGTGGGTTACGAGATTCCGCTTGATACTCATCGCAACGATATCGGCTCGATCATCGTCATCGTCGCCACAGACGCCCCGCTGCTCCCGCATCAGCTGAAACGCATTGCCCGCCGAGTCACATTAGGTCTGGGCCGCCTCGGCAGTATTTCCGGCAATGGCTCCGGGGACATTTTCATCGCATTCTCGACGGCAAATGCTGGCGCCGGGTTGGTCCAGAAGTCAGCGAATGTCCAGGCGCTGGCTAACGGCCAGATGGATTCTCTCTTTGAAGCTACCGTTCAGGCCACAGAGGAAGCCGTGGTGAACGCAATGATCGCCGCCAAGACTATGACTGGCATCAATGGGCACACGGTGGAAGCTCTGCCTCACGACCGGCTCCGCGAAGTCTTGAAGAAGTATAACCGTCTCACTGTAAAATGATTTCAGTCCGCCCTTCGGCTATTAGCGTCCTAAAAGGAGACGGTGATGCGAAACTTTCTCTTGGGAGTCGTCGTGACAATTCTTATTATCATCATCGGCGGCTATCTGTATGCGAAGCAAGGCTACATGGATTTTTCGGCCGACCAAAAGCCCTCTTCGGCGGAAACGCATTTCGCAATGGCCGCAGTGGACGCATCCACCGATCGTCACGCGGGAGATCATAAAAATCCGCTGCAAGCCACCGACGAGAACGTTGTAGCGGGCACCGTTCTCTACCGGAATCATTGCGCCGGCTGCCACGGCACTCCTTCGAATCCCGACAGCCAGTTCGGACATTCTTTTAATCCGCCCGTCCCTCAGTTTTTCAAAGAAGGTTCCGACATGGCCGATAATCAAAGCTTCTATATCATCCAGCACGGCATTCGATGGTCGGGCATGCCCGCGTGGAACAAGACCCTGAGCGAAAATCAAACATGGCAGATCGTGACGTTTCTGAGTCATCTCGAGAAATTGCCGCCCGCCGCTCAGAAAGAGCTCGCGCCGGTAGAGTCTCCCGCGCCAGCGTCGACGACTCGCTGACTAGCTGCCCGGAAAAAAACGACGCGCTGTGCCGCGCCCACTCCTGCTAGAATTTGACTTCACTCCAGAGGTTGCGTTACGGTCTGATGTTCAGCAAATCTCGGTTACGAAAGACGCATTTCGCGCGGATTAGTGGCCCCAAATGCGCAAGTAGTGCGGGAGGGCAAGTTCGATGTCTGATGCTGTGGCGGATAAAGTGATTGCCACGCTGGCGTCCGTGAAGCGGATTCCAGCGGACAAGATCACCCTCGATACCAATTTACAGGAGCTCGGCATCGATTCACTCGACGTCTTCACGCTGCTTTTTGAACTCGAAAACGCCTTCAAAATCTCGATACCTGACGACGACGTGCGCTCCATTCGCACCGTCAACGACGTGGTCGAAGGCGTCAAGAAGCTTCTTGCCGCCGCTCCTCCGGACACATCGATGGGCTCGGCCACCCCGGCGGCCTGACGGATGGCACCGCGCCGAGTCGTCGTCACCGGGCTTGGAATCATCTCTCCTCTGGGACTCAATCTCGCCGATAACTGGAAAGCGCTGAGCGAAGGCCGCCCGGGCATCGGGCCGATCGAATCGGTAGATGTCTCGCACATTCCGATGAAGCTCCTCAACGCAGCGCAAGTGCGCGGATTCCATGCGGAGAAACACTTTGAGTCTGGCCGTGAAGCGTATCTCGACCGTTTCGCACAATTTTCTGTGGTGGCGGCGCGCGAAGCGCTGCGTGATTCCGGCGTCGAGTTGAACGCTGCACTTCGCGAAAACGGCGCCGTCGTCTGCGGCACAGCGGTCGGCGGTCAGTCCGCCATCGAGTGCGGGTTTGAAGATCTCTACGTCTCCGGCCGCGGACGCGTGCATCCCCTGACGATTCCCAAGACCATGGCCAACGCCGGCGCGAGCCAGATTTCCATGGATTTAGGGTTTACAGGTCCGACCTACACAGTTGCAACCGCGTGTTCGTCAGCCAACCACGCAATCGGCCAAGCCTTCCGGCTCGTTCGCGACGGCGAGGCGGAGATGGCAGTCACGGGCGGCAGCGAAGCGCCCTTCGTAATCGGAATGCTCAAAGCCTGGGAAGCCATGCGCGTGATTGCGCCCGACACCTGCCGGCCATTCAGCAAGGATCGCAAGGGCATGATCCTGGGTGAAGGCGGCGCGATGATGATTCTCGAGCCGCTCGAAGCTGCAAAGGCGCGCGGAGCGAGAATCTACTGCGAAATTTGCGGCCTGGGCATGAGTTCGGACGCACACCATTTGACGCAACCGCTCGTGGAAGGCCCCTCACGCGCCATGCGCGGGGCTCTCAAAGATGCTGGTATGTCGCCGGAAGAAGTCGGCTACATCAACGCTCACGGCACCGGCACACCCGGCAACGATCCCGTAGAAAGCCAGGCGATTCGTGCTGTGTTCGGCGCCCATGCGGATAAGCTCGCGGTGAGCTCGACCAAATCTATGCACGGCCACGCGCTCGGCGCAGCCGGCGCTCTCGAAGCCGTTGCCACAATACTGGCCCTCTACCACGGCATCCTGCCGCCCACCGCGAATTACAACGAACGCGACCCCGAGTGCGACCTCGACTACATCCCTAATCAAGCTCGCGCGCAGAAAGTAGGCGCGGCCTTGTCAAATTCATTTGCCTTCGGCGGGCTGAACGCCGTAATCGCCTTCCGTTCAATTCCGAAATAATCGGGCGCGACTCAGCAAGCACTCCGTCGAGCACCTGCGGTATCATCCCGCGACGCCGCGTTCGCCTCCATATGAATGCGCGCATCAGGTGGTATCCGGGAGGGCAGTGTGCCGAATGAGAATCAACAGGAAGAAAGGGCGGAGGTGGATCTTTCCGAGAAGGTCTTCACCAACTCGCCCAACATGCTGGTATTGTGCCTTACCGTAATCGGGCTAATCAAAATCTATACGCGGTTTGAGAAAATCACCACTCTCGCCGACAACTTCCTTGCCTTTATATGCGTCGGCTATTTTGTTGCGACGGTCTTCGCCTATTTGGCGTTGCGAAGCCAGGAACGATCGAAAAGGCTAAAGCTTGCCAAGACGGCCGATCTTCTCTTTCTGGCGTCTTTGTGCAGTACTGGAGCGGTGGCGTTGTTTATGACTTTCGCCCTGGAGGGTTAGATCATAACGTGCGGCGCCGGAACAGAATTTCCAGACGTCGGGCCAGCTCGTCAAAGGTAAGGATGAAAGAGGGGGAGCAACAAACTCCAGGGTTGCGGCGTGCCCGTCCAGCCGCGCGCGAGCACATCGGAAAGCGTCAAAGCAACCATGATGGCAAGCCAGAAGAATCCGGCAACGATCACCAGCCGCGTTAATCCCGGGCTGTATTTCACATGCA